>JAAUXT010138692.1_pt1 | contig 23125 bp, 13 predicted proteins | sample 7278171 | NCBI WGS metagenome assembly JAAUXT01 (sample SAMN14350112, study PRJNA611818) | marine sediment metagenome | isolation source: surface marine sediment (1.8m) | place: French Polynesia: Moorea | collected 2018-08 | reverse complement strand
GGAAAGTCGCAGTTGTAACAGGATTAGGCTACCAAAATTACTCCAACAACATCAACGTGCCCTTTGAGATCTTCACCTCAATTGCAGTTGTGGACTAGCAAATAATGACCGCAAGTTTCTAAACTGCTGTGCGCACAACTTCTCCCGCCGAAAAATAAACCCTGCCCCAGAGGAAAACGCACGAAATGCGCTCAGCTCCCATGTGAGCTGATGACACCAAAGCACGGAATGCGCTGATGCTCCGTATGGAGCCGGTGCCACCAAGTCATACCCAGTCCAAATTGCTCTGATAGGAGTCAGTGACGGTCCCCTTACAATCGCCGTCTGAGTGCCGAAGCGCCGCTAGTGTTAAAAACTGACGTGACGGGCGAAAGGAGGGGGTTGGGAAATTTCTGCCCCACCACTTTACAGGGAGAGATGGGGGAGGAGGGAGAGGCAAAGCGATGACGGACGACAGACAAAGACAGAGGCGACAAAGAGAGACAGAGACAGACATACCGACAGAACGTGTGTGTTTGGATTGGCATGATCAGGAAACACTGACGTGCCAACACAATCCACAAGTGGGGCAATCAGATGATGCATTGTCTTGGCCGTTCTTCTTGGCTTTCACATTAAACAGATTACACCTGCAGCGTGTGAGTGATGATCACACCAACGAAGACAACCAGTTCTGCAGAACACTTTTCAATGTGAAGCCGCATTGACAGACATCCGAACATCAAACAAGAATGCGGGCTTCTCAGCTCTCACAGACACGATAATTTGTTTTCGTGCTCACACATCAAACGCAACAGCACAAAGCACAGCGATGAACAACACACCATTGTTCGACACCCAGACTTCAAGCATTGAGAGAGATGTGCGATTTTTGTTTGCATAGATTCTATTTCCACCAAGGTTCTGCCAAACATGAAGCCTTCAAGGAATCAACCAAGAGCAGGTCTGCGACATTCATCCTGTACACCTTCTTTTCACAGCCAGCAAGCTCAAGAACCATGCCAAAAAGTTCCAGGTCCAGGATAATGACCACAGTTGTGAAGAAAGCAGACTTTCTGGCTGCATGCCACGTACCGAGAACACATTAAAGCCGTTCTTTCAAATGAAACGAGCGTCCCATGGGTCAGGGAAGGGGGAGTCAAGTTCCCGCAGCCGCGTTGAATATTCAATCCACCTTCCACCAAGGTATTTGAACCTGCGACCACTGTGTGATCCATGGAGTCTATTTTCTTTCCACTTCTTTCCACCTTGCAGAGTTGAATCTGTGAACTCACAGTTTAAACTACTCCATTGACACAAAGGGACATGATGCTGTTCCCCTGCTTTCGAAATTGATCACAAAATCTTCAGGCGATGTGAACCAGGATCGAACGTGCAGAAGGACTGAGCTCGGTTGAGTGCGAATCTTTCTTGACGGCGTGCACGACGTACGTAGAAGAGGGTACAGACGAATGAAACCCCCAAAAGCCAGCCACAATGTATGGAATGCCGTTTGTGTCAAGTTTCCCGTTTCTAACGAAAACAAGAAACACAGACATCACGAGTTGCGAACATCCTCAGTCACGAGCGGAGAGGCGACCCACTGATTGTGGTCTTTTTTTGAAAAGAAAAGACACACGCCAAAGTTTCACTTTTCATTCTTCAATATCTTGACCACTTGTACATTCTGAGTCTGTTCTGTGGTGGTTGGCAGGAGCTTTCGAAGCCAATGGGCTGATAAAACCACACAAGAACTTGGCAAGAAAAGGTTCACCAATGTTGAGGACTGAGGTTGAGACACCATGCTTTCCCCTGAGGACGAAGCTTTGCTGTTTGGGGGGAAAATCCTCATTGATTTACATGTGTGTATGTGTGTGTGTGTGTACATCAAAAAGATACCCCAAACTCTTTTGCAGGCCCAGCGCTTGTGCTGGTGGCTGGAAAACCCAAAATTATTGAGCCACTGAGCGACCCACCTTCGTTGAAAAGCATTGGTTTGGGTCGCTGCGTGGTGCATTCAGTGTGTTCGAACTCACGAGGAATTTCGTGTTGATTCGATCGCGCCTCACATCGTACATCTGGGCTGCAAAAGGTACTTCACACTTTATCCTGAACCTGAAGGCCAAGAGAAGACAAGCTTTGATATTGTTACGCAATTTCCTGTGACTTTCTCATTTCTGATGATTGTTTTTCAAAAAACTGGACAATAGCTCCAGCTCTTGTGGTGTTCGTGAGCCGTCTTTCGTACGTAGACTTTGCTCAGTGCATCTCTGTCCCAACAGCTCCACACTTGAGTGGAAGTGCAGCGAACACGAGCTCAACAACCAGCTTCATCATTAGTCGCTGCATTGGTCAGGGAAACACGCAATCATTGTTTGACGCCCGTGGACTTGTTTGTTTCTCTGCAGCCAATGTCGGACAGAGGAATATATGGTTGCAAACGAATTGTGTTTCTACATTGCAGTGACGCAATGTTGAATTTAACACCAGCGTGTTTTCTGAGCTTTTGTGGTGACTAAAAACTTGGCTTCATCGTCAGTTGCTGACAGCTGAACTACGAGAACTTACAAAGTCAATGCAAACGCAACTTTTTGGATAACACAGTCAGAAACGGAAGAACAGTTTCATGGCCAAAAACGCGCTCCACAACAACGACAAAAAAGAAAGATATTCGTACAAAGCAGCAGTTCTTCAAAATTAATTAAATCCTGAAATCCAATATCTTGTTGTTTGCCAATTACAGCACCAAAAAGGGCTTCATGAATTTGACTTGTGTCAGTGTGGAACGTGATGAGGTCGTCTTGCGCTGAAACTCACAATCTGCAAAACATATCACTTTTGTTTCACGCACTGAGCAAGCCGCAGTTGTAGAAAAAAAGCTTGAGTGGATACGGAACGCAGTGGATTACTGGAACCATGTCGGGAGAGTCATTTCTTGCACCTGGCTTCTGTTTCAATCGGATAACTGATTTCGTGTGTTTCGTGTGGACGGATGCGCTGCAGGTGGGTGCGACTCGAACAGCTCACTCGGGGATAAAGTTCATCTCACTGCACAGGTTTATGGCTTTGCGCGGTGCTAAACCTCGCAGCTCAATGAAGCCTCGCAAAATCTTGACACCAAGCCACAAAAAGCACAGGTTCATTGGGGCACGTTCTGGATCAGGTCAGTCTCTGACGATCTGAGACTCGTGTACGAGCGTACCTTTCAAGATTGCACACAGTGCCCTGTGTAAGTGTTGTAGTGGGTGCAGATTTGACCTTCCGCCGATCAAAACAACTGTGGAGTAGACTTCAGAAGATGAGATGGAGCATACCTGTGCATAGGCTATCGGGTATCTCTCCACGTTACGTTACATTCCACTTACATTTCACGCTGTGATACGAGAGATCAACCAAATTGCCTGCAGTTCAGAGGAATCTTCCGCCAGGCGTCCCGCGGATCACCTGCCCCGGGTTGAGATCTCGGGTTCCTCCTTCGTGCTTCTTGTTGAGAATGTAAAATTCAAGTCCAAAACCAGGCACGCTCACAATACTTGTTGCCAGGTGCTGAAAATCACTTTGTGCAGCTGTATGATTTACTGCATTGACACATCAAAAGTTGAAACCTTTGTGTCGCAACATCAACTTGTTGTTGTCAAAATGTGAAAAATCATGACGCGAGGAGCAAGAACACTTCTTCATGTTGAGACGCGCCTCGAGTATCTTGTTTTCTTGGGATGACGCAATATCAAAGGCAAAATTTTCGACTTCGTGGTCTGCATGTGTCTGCCTGGTCTTGAGAAACATGTCCAGCGGAGAAGAGGGTCTAGACTCATCCCAGCACAGACCAAACTCTTCGTATTTATTTTTGGCGTGGACCTCGTTCTGGTTCTGTTGATGAATCGATGAAGGATGGGAGAGATGGTCTGTCAGTGCCACTCGACAATTAAAACTGTTCGAGGAGGCATCTCATTGCGACGGACCCTGTGGGAAGTCTCCCCAAGGAGTTCGGTCCCCTGGACACCTTCCGGCGGCCCAGTGTGACCACGCAAGTGACGCTGTTGTGTCGGAGAAAAGCGATCCCAAATGCACCAAAATTTGAAGTACGTGGAATGTCAAACCAGTCCAATCTCAAGACATACAACACTATAAGTGCGAAACTTCAGCCCCGACGCTTGGTTTGTCAGACACATGCATTCACGGAGAAGGTGTAGCTGCACGCTTTCACGCTTTTAAGTTTCGTTGTTTTTGGAAGGGGGATCAGATTCACGGAGTCAGCCAACAGCTTTCTTTGAAATCAACAGAAGACGAAAACGAAACTAAGCACAAAATCGAGCAGTTCAGGAAAGATCCGCCATTCAGTTCCCCACGGTGGAAACTTCTGTCTTCGCGCGGTTCTTGGTCCCAACACTGGAAAAATCGCTGAACCGAGATGTTTCCAGCCGCCTGTGTCTCGGGCAGATTTACTGCTCGCCTGAGACTCCTCCCAGGGAGCCAGACACTCAACAGCGGAAACAAACAAGCAGCCGCAGTGGATCTTCTGCTGCATTCTCGACTGAACGCCCGATCAAACTGTTTTTGTCCCATTCAGTTGAACAAACCAGCTGTTTTCGCACAAAAAAGGCTCAAAATGCACTCCCTCGCCACGTGTGATTGTCCGGTCAGTTTCTGAACGCGACGCGCAGATGACTTCAAAGCATTCACAGAACACGACCGAGGCTTGGGCGAAAGTTCTTCCAGTTTGGTGCTCGTGCCCCCCCCCCCCACGCCCATGGCGTGTTTCCGAGTCTACAGACAAAGCAGCGACTCGGAAGGAAAAGGGAATTTATCGTGTGGTGCAGTCTCATTGCGCTCCATCTGCGCCCAGTGAAGCAAGTCGAAAACCCTCACTTCACAGCTGATGCGGTTCTGTTTCAGGTGGTGAGCGCGAACCACGAGTACGAGACTCAGCTGGAGCAGGAGCTGCCGGCGGGCGAGGAGCTCCTGCCCTACTCCGCCTACGACACGTACGACATGGAATGGACCAACAACTACGATGACGACGCCGCCTTCGAAAACTTCGACCTCGGTGAGCTCAAGTGAAGTCCTGTTTGCTTGAGGTGAAACCTTCACCCCAACTTCAACCGTACTCGTAGAAAAGTAAATGGCAGTGCAGGGGAGACAGGGAGCAACCAGGGAAGGGACACTTGGACGTCACAGTTTCAGGTCAGACAAAATGCACAAAACGAAAGTCCCGCTCGCCGACTTGGTTCTTTGGCTGAAAAGGATACTTCCCAAGTTTCTTTGTTGTTCTTCTGCTTTGAAAAATAACACGATGACAACAAGACTTCAATCTGGTTCGGCTCTGTGGCACAGACAAGCGAACATTGATTCTCTCGTGCAACAGCTCCGCAACTGGTGGTGCCTTCAATAGTGATAAAACTCTCGTTGACCTCAGCAGGGATCTCTTTTATTGAAACACCTATTGGCTACCCTGTGCAAAATAGACACACGTCTGTCCTCAGCGGTACGGTGGGCATTCCCTTCCTTTGCGTTGGTGCAGCGAGTACCTCACCAGATTGATGCGCAAATCGTTTACACAAATGAGAAATTCTGGTCCACGTCCTCTGAGCGCCTGCAACACGCATGGTCACCCTGAGGAAGTTCCGAGAAGCATCAGACATCGACATCACATTCACCTCAAGGGACGCAATGCAAGCAATGATTCCGAGACAAGAGACATTTGCCACGCAATTAGTTTCTCGTGTCCTCATTCCCCAACAGAGATTGCCTGAAATCCTACGTTTAGCTCTGACCTGTTGACAGTGTTCAGTATGTTGACTGTGCATCGCTGTGCACCAGTCTGGAAGCCCACATTGCCCTGACAAAATTAACGACTGCGCTGATGTATTATTGATGTTCACCACAATTGTAACGGAGGATAAATGACAAATTCCACCACACGCTCCTCCCGTGTCCGAACCCGTTAATGTCCGGCCCGGGAACATTAAACGTACTCAGCATGCAACCATCAAGAACAAGAGGCAAAACCAATTAGTTTCCTTTAATGGCGACGGCCTGGTTCCACTCTCAGAACGACTGAAGTGCGTTGTCTGTGCAGAAGAGGAACAAAGGGAAAATGTCTCTTCAAGGGATAATTTGCACGGCACATCCTGCAGAGTGCAAGTTCTCATTCTGTTCGCGGTCACCACACTGCACTGGGCTGAGCACCGAGAATCTTGGTTCTTTTGATTTACAAACACATCTGTCCGTTTCAAAAAGACCTTGAAGTCGATGACGTCACGAAACGCAGTGCTCGACAAAGCACCACATCATTGGACACACGCAAACTTTGTGCTGCTCATCTGTCGAGCACTGGGTCAGGTTTTTGTCACTTCGTCCTATCCACGTGGGTCATTGGAAACAACTTCCGCAACTCGCGCTTCCTTCCAACTGCCACAATCGACTGATGGAACGGAACATTTTGTCTGCACAACGTTCAAAAGAAATAAACTGAAGATTCACAAGCCAGTCAGAGCTTTTTGCTCCAGGCTCGAAACCCTGTGGAAATGCAAATCTGAATCAGTTTGTTGTACCGATGGCAACAACTCAAAAATCCCGACAACCTTTCTTTCACCTCAATGTCCTTCCAGCTGAAACTTGGTTCTTGTGTCTCGTCGCCTTTTCCAACCCCGCACTGCTCAAGTTCGCAACTGATGTCGTTCTGTGGTTCTGCGTCCGAGGAGCTCTCGCAGTTCCAGCTCAAGACGTGATGACAACGCGAAAAAGAACAACAACCAACAAATGCGTCCGTGGAGGTCAGGAAGGCCGTTTGATGGCCTGAACCTGTACAATTAAATGTGATGAACCACTCAATTCTCCACGCGCATGTAGACTTTTTTTGTTTTGACACAAAAGTCCTCGAACCGTCCAGTCCTCGGTGCACATCTGCATCAATTTGGACAGCAGTACGAGAGATCACAAACAAGTAAGGTTGCTTTGAAAGGCTTCATTTGAACAAAACAACCTCAAAACGCCTGAGCATGGAAGGGTGCTCTGTCTTTTGTGCACTGGATTCGCCAAAAGAACACTCAGACACAATCTCCCTCTCCCTTGGACTTCTTTTTCCAAGGAGAAAAAGCTAGATATTGTTCACATTCTGAGCTTCACATTTCGCTGAGTGATGAACAACATGCGCACAGCAAGAGTGGTCTTAGTGGGCACAAAACGGCTTTCATCAAGGCATTTCTCTGGGTCGAAATCAAATATTTGCATAAACTCAGCACTGCCCAATGAATATCGCATGTCTGGAGTGGGTTGAATGTGTTCCTATTTTTGGCTTTGTAGAGATCGCCTTGTGCGGGACATTTCCCAGAAGCCGCAGCCAACTTAGCGCGTCCAATCGTCGGTTGGAATTGAATTTAAACGCAATGGGATTCAAGTTCCAGGTCCGAGTCCCAGAACCGATCACACATCACGGCTGAATCCAATAAAGCTCGCACGGTCTTGCTGATTGGTACCCACCCACCTCACCGCCAGGGCTCCACGAGAGAGAACGCTGCTCTGGTTCCCCCTGTGGAGACCCAGGACCCGCGGCCGCGCTGCGCCGCAGCTGACCTGCTCCCAATCATCAGCTCCTGCTCACCACACTTCCAGTGAACCTGTAAATCAGTGGGTCAAGACCCCGGGGTCTGGCAATCGCCGGTTAAAACCAGGCACTCCATTTCCCGTGGGAAGTACATCACGGAGCACAGACACCACGTTTGTGCTGAACATGCTCCAGCAGACCCATTTCTTTTCTGCAGAGCATGACACGTGCTCGTCTTGGAACATTCCTCTCAATCTCAAATGTGAGGCTTCTTGATTCCTTGTTCCCACCTCCAAATAAGTTAATCACAAAGGTCAGTCACGTTCATCTGAAAAATTCAGTTCGTGCTTGCTGTGACGAGGGTTTGAAACGACACAGTCAAACAAAGCGAGACTCTTGGCAGGTCAGACATCTGGGGGGCAGAGCTGGAGAAAATGGTCAAAGTAATGGCATGACAGACGAAAATAGCTACATGTGACCTGGGGACCAAATGATCGTGTTTCTTCATCTTGTGACAGACTGAAAGATATCCCTCTGCCATCGTGAGTGGAGTTCATGGCCCTCTCTTCAGCCACAGGTCTCTTCGTTGTTTTTGTTTTTCTTGGCTAAAAAGGACAACAAAATCGGCAACTTCTGAGGACGACTTTTGTTGGTTCAGAAGCTCTGAAGACACCCTCCTGACAAAGGAGCAGCTATTTGTCAAAATTCCATGTTTCAATTTCTCAGTCAAAATGTGGAACTTAAATTTGAAACAGGAGGCTCCACGTTGTGCCAACTGAGAACACAACAAGAATTCCAAACATGTGCGAGCTCTGTCGCTCTTCTTCTGCTGATTGTTGACGAACCTGAACCAACTGGGTTGTGAGTAACCCACTCAGTTTCTGTCACACAAAAATTGCCACGTTTGGACCAGTTGACAACGACGATTGCCTTAGTTTGGGTGAGAGATGAAGCGGGGGCTGACCGCTGGTTGACACGATCTGCCACAAGGAGGTGGGATTTCTAGAACCAAGACAGATCTGAGCTCATTCAGTTGCAACCAAACACAAACAAGTTTTGCGGAAAATGTAAGATTGCGACCACTCTAGACCTCACAAGCATCAACTTCTCAACGTGTTCGTTTATTTGCGTGTGTGTGCGTGTGTGTGTACGTGTGTGTGTGCGTGTGTGTCCGGTGTTCATGATCACACTTCTCATACTTCGTACACCACCCAGAAAAATGACTGCCAGTGAAAAAAACAGCAGCAGGTCTGACAACCAGTTTTTCGCAGTCAACATCGTGAAATTGCAACACAATTTTGTAACGTATCCGCTTACAGGTCGTGGTTCGAACGTTTTGCCCGATGTCACGACTTCTCGCCGGTCACATTCATCATTCTATTGTGCTTTCTAGGAAGATAATTTCGTGGCAAAAACACCCATTATCATACGGAACTGAAACATTGCCTTTTTGCCTGTTTGACCTGAGAAATTCTGCCAACTCAGCGGCGCAGTTGTTCTCAATCCCCATTGAGAAGCCGTTTCCTCCTCCTCCAGCTCCATGTTTGCGTATTTGTCAAACACTCAACAGAACACGAAAGGAGCAACAGGTTATGCGAGACTGCATTGATCTTGTTCGCAACTGTTGTTGCTGGCGGTAAAACGCTGAGCATTTCAAGTTGAAGGATTCCTGTTCACTGTACCATTGCTCGTGTTCGGTGTGCTCTGGACTTCAGCGTTCTTTCGTTGACTCACGAAACAAACAAGGCCATTCTCCTTGAACTCTACAACCACTAAGCCGTGTTTTGTGATCGAAATGATCTGCTGCACCAAATGTCACGTCCCAGAGGCGCGGCCCACGGTCCGACTCTCACAGCCACGAGGCAAGTTCCAAACTGCGCCCAGTTAGCATCTCATGCATGTTTGATGACGCGTCGCACGCAACTTCGCAGCTCGAGTCATTTATATTCATCCTTCAGAGGGGAGCGTCTTTAACTGCCAAAGAGGAAATGCGGTCGAGACTGGATTTTTGAAACCATAATGTTCACGTGGTGTGTTTTGGAAGCACCTCACTTCAACAACGACCACAACAATGGTTGCGTCAGGTCCAGCTCTGTCCACCTCAAACGTCCGGAAATTTTTCGGAGAAGAAAACTGTTGTATTGGCGGACGGAGACGCCCAAACAATTCCAAATTCACTGCGCTTGGGCGGGAAGGGGTGAGATGGATTCACAAACATCCGTTTCTGCATCAAATCAGACTGGTATTCTCTGACAACCAGTCATGATTCTGCCAGAACCAAGTGTGTACATTTTGCCCGTCAGAAGTAACACAATACCTGGTTTGTGTATTTGTCCCTCTGTCTCCGGCAAATTTATTTGCTGGGCAATGAAATTCTCAAAAGCTGGTATTCAAGAGTTCAAGAGTGAAAGACCAAAGTCTTTGTTTGCCCACAACACAGCGAACAGCGAAAGCTGTCTGAGAGCTATTGGACAGAGTTTGGAGTTGATTTCTCAGGAGTCTCACGCTATTTCCACACACCTGGATCAACTGTGCCCGACCCGCACGCCTGGCTGGCTGTGGAACGGTTCCAGACAACGTGACATTGCCGATGAAGAGCTCAGAACTGGAAGTTTTAGTTTCAGGCAGAACCGAAGAACCAAATCGTACGTACACGTGGACGAATGGTTTCTTAAAACTCCCCCTGCTTTGGCACAGTCCATGTAGACACACAATCACCTGGCAAATTTGACACTGTGTAAGACCAAACTGTGGCCTTTGTGAACCCCTTTTGAGACGAAAATTTGCAGAATAATCTGGAGAAATTTTGACTTCAATTTTTTTATTGTTTTCCTTTGATACTGGCGTTTGTCTATTTTCCTGAATTTTAGCAGGAAAGTTGACATGTGGCTGTTTCAGAAGCTTGTGACACCGAGTGGGGGCGGGTCTGAATGGTCATATGGGCTGAGATACGAACGGTATGATCAAGTGCATGCCAACTGAACAGCTTTGTTCTGTGCGTTTGAGAACAGGACTGTGCAACAAGCAGCTGAAAACACAAATGGGGATGCTTTGCAAAGCTGGTCAGGTTTAAACAAGGAGAAGACAAGACATTGTGAGTAAACAGGAGCCTTCTGGGGCAAACATGCAAGTTCTGCCTCCACAATTCCCTTGCGTCGAAGCACTCCACAAGGTCATGATACATTTTCTCTCATTCATAATGCAGGGACCGCAAAGTGGTCTGCCTCTGTCTCCAGATGTCTGTGAGATTGGGCTCTGCAAACAGTACAAACGCATTCACAGCCGCGTTCATCAAATGTCTAATTCTGCCCATTAATTTTTCCATTTCCCCTTGAAAATTATTCTTTCGTCCATTAGGGTTGTGTTTGTTGCACGCTCCTAAAACAGTTCTCAGCAATGAATATGCAATCGCATGCATCCCTGAAGTTCGACTGAAAATGCGGGTTCAGACACTAGAGAGATTCAGCTGATTCCTGATCACCTGAACTTCTGTGGCCGTCGTCGACAGAGATGCCACGACGATTTTTGATTTGAACTTGACGATTGTGTTGCGAATGTGCGTCGGGCACCTGCCGAGAAAGCTGCAACATCTTTGTCCTTGGCTTGAGTTGTTCAAGGTCCAGATTATCCTTTCTTTTATCTTTGTATTGAAGAATTTATTGATACACGATTGTCACTCCATTTCTCTCATGCTCAAACTGCTCACACCACACTCACGAAACAGCCGTCCGCAGTGTGGAATTTGTCAGTTGTCGGTGTGTCAATATCGCTGGGACCATCCTCGATCCAACATCCCTGAATCGAAGCTTCAGTTTGAGACAGTGTGACAGACTCTTTTGTGAGGACGGTCAAAAAGCAGATTGTCCGTTGTTTGGCGGTCGACCAAAATAAGCTGCGTGCGGCGGAAACAGAAGTCGTTTCTGACAGATCACGCAGACAGCCGTGAATCTTTGTCAACGTTTATTTGCGCTCACGCCGGCGGGAATGAAGCTTCTTGAGAACCGAGTTTTTTTCACGTCGGCTATCATCCAATTGTGTATGCTGGTCAACACAAGTGCGGACTGCACAAGAATAGGTCCGAACGGTATTTGTCTCGAAGACCAAGAACAATTGTGTTCCACGATTTCAATGGCAGCTGACTGATGAGCTGCAGGACTCTGATGTCCATCTCCAACAGATGTGCAGGTTATAATCGACAACGTTCGTCCCACCAGTGCACATGTGCACCAACAATGGCAATACAGGCTTTTGCACTGTCAATGCAGGCCCCCTCGAAACTTGATTTTCGTGGTTGCCGCGAAGGCATCAAGAACCTTCTGGAGAGCCGTCGCTGTACGTTAACGTTGTTGCAGTTCGCATTTCATCCCAATTGGAAGCACAGCAGTCCTTTATGTCAGGATTGCACTCCTTTTCTTCTCACAGGACGAGTCCTGAACGTTCAGGCTGACAAAACCCAGAGGCCACAAACGGATCAGGTCCGGGAAACATCCTTTCTTGGGACCTGACCAAACTGGTCTGAACTTGTTGAAACTTCTCTCGGCTAATTCTGTCTATATTTTTTTGACTGCACATCTTGCAGAGAACCTGACGATGCCCGACGATGAGGGTTACGGTTACGACGGCGACCTCTCCTACTACGTCGAGGGCGACAACTTGGCGTGGCCGGGCGACGCCGTGCTGGCGCCGGAGAAGCTGGCGACGCGCGCGCTCCGCCTCTACGTGGCGCCACTGCTGCTGCTCTTCGGCAGCGTCGCCAACGTCATCTGTCTCATTCTGATGCACAAACTCAGCGTCAAGGTGAGTTTCTCTTCCAAGCAGGAATCAAGTTTCTTTACGATTGGGTACGGTTCAAATCACGACCAACCAGAAGTTGGAAGTCAGATTCAGCTCAGGCAGCCAACAAATTGTAGCAAGGCAAAGAATTACAGCCCCGAGTGTCGGATTTTGCTGCATTTGCAGCAACGTCTGTGGGTATTCCACAGAAAACAGCTTCAGAATTATGGCTCATCTCCACTGAGGCTCGAATCAACCTCGCCATCACACACACTTTCAACTTCAGGTCCTGTCGTCTTGCATGTACCTGGGTGTCCTGGCTGTGATGGACTCGCTCATTCTCATCATTCGCTGCGGCGACGAGTGGCTGAAGGAACTGGACAAAATCGAGCTGACTAACCAGGTGCTCGTGTACTCGGAGAGTACGTGTCGAGTCGTGCCCTTCGTCTTCAATTTCATCTTCCATCTGAACCGCTGGCTCATCGTCTGTGTGGCTGTAGAGGGAGTGATATCAGTGAAGCACCCGGACAAAGTGGAAAAGTTCTGCACACTGGACCGAGGCAGAGCGGTGATGCTGCTCCTCACGGTTCTTCTGGTCACAGTCAACCTCCACTACTTCTGGTCATTCCACCTCGAGAAGTTCACAGACACGGGGCTGCCGGGGAAGAAGTGTGATTTTCCGAGCTACGGTAACCAGCACAGTGAGGAGTTCCAGGACGTGATCTGGCCCGTCATCGAGGTGCTCATCTCCGAGTTCCTGCCCCGGACTGTCGTTTTCATCTGCGCGGTCATCATGGCCATCAAGATCGCCAGAGGCCACCACGTCGGAAACAAGGAGCACCAGGCCTGGCAGGCCAAGTTCACACTCGATTCCAAAGCCATCAACCAGCTCAAGGTGCTCTTCATGGTCGTGTCCTTCGTCTACGTCTTTCTCACACTGCCCAAGTTCGTTTACTTGATATTCAAATACTTAGAGGAAAACAATTACACTGACTTTGTCGAGGAGTTCGACAATTCGCAAAACACAGAGGAGCTGGTTCACGCCGTCGCATCTTTCATTGACTACATGTACCTGAGCATGAAGCTCTTCGTTTACCTCGCCTTTTCCAGGCGATTCCGTTGCGAGTTCTTTTGCTTGTTCCGTTGCATCCACTGCTGCGAGAAGATCAGCTTCCGCTACCAGAAACCGGGTCACAGTGTCAACTCGTTCACGCAGCCGCTCGTCAGGGACACGTCGACGTTCAATTCGTCGCTGACCACCACACTGGATCATCTGAACACCACTGAGAACCACGCTGTCCAGACGAGCCTCATCACAACCGTGTAACGCAAGCTCGTTGTGATAGAATTTTCTACAATTCTCTGCGATCACAAAATGTGTCGTACAAGCTCATATGTGCTTGCAGAAACAGGTTCTCATCCCACAAAAAGAGTTCCTGTTCAATCACACAACTCTTTTTCACGACTAAATGTCTCAAAAAGTTGTTGTGTGACACACACACAGAAAACAGTTCGAGGACCCTGTCCGAGTCTGATTCTGGTACTGCAATGCCGGCTGTCTCCTGTGGTAACAATCACATATCAGCAGGAGGGAAACCCACACGTCAATAATGGTCTTCAGTCGTTCAGCAAAATTGGAACCGCTTCAGAGCCTCTTGTCCTTTTTTTTTTGGCTGTGTCCAATCCTGGTGCTTTCTGTGTGGTATTTCCAACAAATTGAAAAAAGTGATCAGCTGTTGCGATCTGTGCCCTCGCGGTGTCAAGGTCAACTGAACGGAGGAAAATTTTCTCCAAAACTGAATGTCGGGGTTTTCTCGTTTCACATCGAGCACGTCTGAACAGCCTGCAGGTCGGAGTCAGGTTCTCTTCCATTTTACTTTGTTGAACACGAGACCGAAATTTCACAACCAGTCGAACAACGGAGAGGTTGAAGTTTGAGAAAATAAACTCAACATGAGTCATAAAAGGCAAGTCATTCAAAACCACAACAAGAGATCAAAGATTAAAAAGACCGCGGTACCTTACAGTTGTGCTGGGGACACTCACAATGACATCCTACAGGCCGTGACTGGTGCTCCTTCCCAAGAAAAATTCAACAGTTCAGCTCATTATGATTCATTGGGGGGGGGGACCAACCATTCATTTCGTTGCTTCAGCAAATCAAACCGTTTGGTTTGTTTACCCTCTCACCCTCAACGCACACTTGTCAAAAAAGAGTCCACGCACATACTGGACAACTGTCGTGAACGATCGAGATTGCACTGTGTCCCCAGCCCGATGAAATGAAGCGGGAATTGACAAAGGGAGCGAAACTGACATGCACCTGACCAGACAGTTCTCGTCGCTCGCTCCTACGCATTTATTTTCATCAGACAAATACAAACGACGGTTGAAACAGCTGAAAGGTGTGTGCGACACAGCGTGCGCCATACCGTCAGCATATTGATACACAACTTGAAGCCAATACTGTCCAGTTCTTCATTCAATAAATCTTTCGTACACAAAATACTGTTGCAAACCATATCTCACTCTTGCGCATCTTGTTCGTGTTCCTTTTATGTTTCAAGATAATCTGATGAAAATTTGCACTGTGAATATTTTATGTGCCGCCTGTGTGTGACATGTAGGCAAACCAGCTGTACCTCGAAACGCCACACAAAAAGGGTCCTGCACAGCAAATTAAAAAATTGGCCCCAAAATGACTGCAACCTGACACGTGTTCCATTTGGAGAGATAAATGGCAACAGCTTCTCCGAGCAATTTTCTTGTGAATCTCAATAGAGCGGATACTGAGGCACGTGATTGGCCCAGCATCCAGTATCGATGATATAGACCCGTGAATGGAGCAACATTTCCGCAGGTGCCAACTGCGTCGCACCTCACACAAACAGATGGGCTGTCTGCCTCCTCACCTTTGCAAGCAAATGGTCTTGGATGTGCATGACTTTGGGCAATGGATACTGCAGTCGTGGTTCCTGCTGAGTTGTAACTGACCAAGGACTGAGACAAGGTGTGACGATGGTGACCTGGGACGACTACCAACGCCTCATGTGGGCTCACGACAACAGTAAGTGACGTCTTCGGCTTGATCTCAGCAGGACGTAGTTCCTAAAACTTACTTGTTGTGATTGACGAGTCTTCCTCCCTTTATTGTCCTTTGAAAAAAGGGTCGCTTCAACTTTTGCATCACGACAAAAAACAGCTTCACGCAAGTTAACAGACCTGATCGCGGCCGCATTCGCACGAACATTATCTCTGTGGAGATCTACACACGAGGCAATTTCCATTGAAATCATGGTTGATGGATCACTTCTCGTTCTCCTGACCTATTGAGCAATAAATCGGAAACGCTGACAATGTGCAAACACACAAGGCGCGTGTGGCAAAGAAGCGAGGCATATCCAATTCAGAAACGGGAACCAGAGGAGCAGTTGGGCCGGATTGGAATTTACTCGTGCGAATGTTAGTCCTCACACTTTAGTGCCTGTCTTCGGAACAGTTGGGACAAACACGTGCACAAAGATGCAGGCAGGGTTCTCACACTGTACAAGAATGGTTCCTGTGAAATCACACAATACCTTTTCAAGACATTTGGTTCAGATTAGTTCAGTTTGGATGCCAAATGGCGAAGCATCTCCAGAGTCCACATTTCGCGGCAAGCAATGTCCAACATTACGAGATGGAACAGAGCAAAATATGGCTCCAGCGTTGCCGAGAAAACGAGACCACTCGCGAAGGTTGTCTGTCCATCTCTCTTCGAGACATTTGTCTCGGTTTGCCTTCGTATTCACGTTGAATCAGATCAGGATGTGTGTAGGTAAACTCTTGTCAAGTTAACGTGCCAGCCTTGCGCTGCCGTGCAGCGCAAACAACGGAACCAAAAGTTCTGGAAGTTTGTGGGTGCAAACCCAGACACCTCAACTGCCCAATTGTGTCCAATACACAACCCCAGATGAATGGGAACAGGAGAACCATCCTGCAAGTGCATTGCAAAAAGTCTGGATGAATCGAGGGTCTGTTGACACAGCCATAAACACTGATGAAGACAAATCTTACCCTGAAATGAGGCAGCTCGCGTCCTTTTCAAGGGATCCCAGTCCAGACGGGAAGCAGCTTTTCAGTATCAATCAACTTTCAGCGAAGCACAAAGCTTTATTTTAAAAGTCGCTTCAGGTTCATATCAATTTGAGAGGCAGCCGATTGTGTCAAGATTTCTGGAAAAGACCGGACGATTGTTTTTAATTTGTGGGACTCCTCCAGTTCATCACTTTCCGAGCTGACTGAGACCAGAAAGAAAATTTTGAGGAGAAAAGCGGAAAACAGGAAAGACAACGTTCTGAAAGCCAAACTTTCCACAAAACAGGGAAGACCGACAACCTCGCAACGTGCACCAGAAGCTGCAGCAGGTAATGGTTGGACTTGTCACAATTATTTTATCAAGAACACGACACAACGTGGAAGGCTTCAGTTGAACGAGGCAAACAACCAAGATTCTTTTCACCATCGTTTGTCGATCAAGTATTCATTCTGACCGCTGAGCCAGTTCAGAGGATTTCCGAACCAAAATCTGGATGCAGAATCACGCGCATGCAGAAACAGAGCATCGGTCGTGCGCGTCAGTTTCCTACGCTCAACCCGATGTGCACTACGAGCCATGGCACCGTTTAGATTTACTGCACGGGAGTGTTCCCTGCGGGACGCTTGACAAATATCTCACGTGTGGTGAACAAGTATTTGGGTCAGGCTTTGTTTTGTTGGAGATTTGTCTCTGAATTGGGTCAGTGTGTTTCACTGAATTTATGATACCAGGCGTGAATCCAGAACAAACGGCGGAGGGGCCGATCCTGCGGGTCCCCACTCGAATTGTTGGTGGAATCTGGACGCGTACTGGAAACACTGTCCATTGGAACCTGCCTCCTGAAGAGATCCCAACTGCAGAGTCTCGTAAAAATCAAATCTTTGTTTTTCCTGAAGACGTGCAGCAAACTTGGCGCACGGTTCCGTCGGTTGAAACAATTTCTGAATTGTCAGCGTCGCACCGTTGAATCTTACAGCCTTACTTCCCACAGATGGGATGCTGCATCACGGCAACGGACATTAGCAACATCCGCGTTCAGAACCCTGCAGAGTGCAATCAAGCTGCTCACTTAATGTGCTTTAATTGCGCTGCAGCCGTTCCACTCGAAACGTTTCACGCCGCTGAAGATGCTGGTGTTCCATGAGATGAGAGTCTGAATGAGATAACAAATGCATCGCAATATTCAAAAAGGAATCATGCATCCTCATTTGCGAAGGAGATGAGACAAATTGAGATTTTCTGTTGTTCGACTTGTGCTGTTTTGTGTTCAACACGCAACTGTTCGCGTGTCTGCTGTCACCATGAAAACAGTGAGCAACAAAAAAGACCATAGTCTTCTGCATCTCGAAAGCAAACTGGACCTAGATTGCCTCTATGCCTGAAGAAGCCCAGGTTTCGTGACGCTCTTCTCGAACAGTGACGTGCGAAGCCTTGACACCTGTCTCAGCAGCTGATGTTAACCTCACTTCAGGCAAATCTCATTTGACCTCACATGCGTGGAACCCATTTGAATGGTTTCTGCCGCTGCTGCAGACTCGTGAGTACACGAGTCGCATCCTGCTCTTGCTCGTTGCACGTGGTCGGTTGACTCCACCTTCCGTACGCGTTGACCGTCAGAGTGTCGGTCACACCACGCGCAACAGGTGGCAATGCTGTGGTCAGACTCCTATTCAGCAACAGTTCACCCTGAGAACAAGCCAAAAGGAGATTCGTCTGTTCCTCAAGTCCGGCAGCAATTAGCGACCCAATTAAGTCAACGCTCCTTTGCGTTGTTCATCTCACATCGCCTCAGGACATGAAACTTTGCCTCTCGTGTCAGTTTGGATGAAGAATACAACAGAACAAAAGGTCACCCGGAATAGTGCACGAATTTACCTCAGAAAAGGAGGCGATCCTACCAACTCGGTTTGCCTTCTCACAGAATCAGGGAGACACTATTTCGCCAGATTTTTTCCCATGAAAGAATGAGCTCCGAATGTTTCATGAGCCTATCCTTCTTGCCATGACAACCCAACTGTCTATGCCCATTCAAACGAAATTTGTCTCCAAAAATGACACATACGATGCTCTGAAAACGTTGGCTCTTCGCCGTTTGAAGTGCGTTCATTTCGGAATAAGACGAAACATGGCCTGCCCAGCTGGTGGCTTGTGAGCAGTGCAGACCACAGATGTACCTGAGCGTTCAAGGTGGTGGTTTCTGTGAAAGCGGAATATTCCCAAATAATTTCAAACCCTTGAGATGCGCCTTCAAACAATTCCACGCCTATGTGCCTGTTGCAATCACTCGAAGGTGTTCAACTGCACCGCGATTCTCATTTGGAAGCACGCTCGCCCTGCACATAGAACATCGCTCCAATTTGCACTCCCTGTCAGTGCGAAGGGGGCAGGCAGACGTCCACAGCGTCGGTTTCTGGGAACAGGTGGTCATCTTCCTGAGGCTTGTGACAAAAAGACAGGCCAATGTGCACCTGGAGCTGCCAATACACAATTTGTTTCCTCCTCAGCGGGTCCTGAAAAAAAGCTTGCAAAAAATTGTCCGTAAACAACAAGGTTTCTTGGCAGTTCTTTGGCACTCGTGGGCTGAGGAGCACACCAAAACAGCTGAAGGCCGAGCAGTTGTGATTAACCAGACACAAACAACTCGCACCGGTCAATGTGGTCAGCAATCCTTTTCTGAGAAAGTTGTTAGACCTCGGCATCCACTGCTCAGTCAAAAGAAGGGTGTGCGCTGTGTGTGAATGAGAATGAAAAACAATCGCCGTGCAAAAACACTGTCAACAACCGAATTTGTCTGCCTCTGCCTGATGACGTTCAAAAGAGCGTCGCAGAAAGAGCACCGATGTGTTCAAAATTTCCATCAAATGCGCGAGAAAGGCCGACAGATCACCTGCAGCTCCCTGTGGCAAGATTCCAAAGTTCCACTGCTTCCAGCCATTTCATCCTGCTTCGAATCCGAACACAAAACACGGAGACCCTTGTTCCGACCCAAATGTCCAGTACAGGAAAGTTGTTTCACTGCACTGGCTCAACCATCAGGATCAGGGAGGCGGACAAACAAGTGTCAAGATTGCAAACATCTGTTTCTCTTTGTTCAGTGGAGAACAGATATTGATGTTGTTCGTCCTGCAAAGAATGGGGATCTCGTTCCTTTGATCTGGAACAAAGAATTCCCCATGGAGACTGCAAACGACGATTTACGCAACTCACGGCTGATTTAGCGTTGTTCCTCTAACAGCAGTGCGTGTTCCCAAGAAGAACACACTGCCAACGGACCATCACCCCACACTGGACACAACTCTGCTCAGAGACGGATAATGTGCGTGTAGGAGAGAGCAGGTGAGTCGAGTTTTCAACAACAACAACAACAACAACTGCAAGTCACACGTCAAGGACAGGTAAACGTTGTCTGACGTCTCTCTTGAAACGGGGAAGCATTTCTTCTCCAACACCGGAGAAGGCAGATCATTGTCTTGAGGAAACTAAACTTTGAGATCAGAGCTCTTCAGAATTGCAGTAGGATTGCAGATCACGTTGCTCCTCTGTGAGTTTTTTCGACTTCCAGTTGATGTCGCAAGCTCAAGCGAGCACACCAATCAACAGTTGATGACTCTTGCAAAAAAAACTTCCGATTTTTTCCTGCCCGGCCACAACTGTGAACCAGAACACTTGCTCGTGCAGACACGCAGCCGTGCCAGTGACAATGTGCAAGGCATTGTGTTGTGGGTCAACAACACAAGAACACTTGGAAGTGCAGACCTGAGCCCAATCTGAACAGCTGCCATTTTGGAGAACTCAACAGCTCAACAGCAAGGTCAACAAAACTTGTCGATGTTTTCAAAATCAGCGACGTGCCAAAAAATTGTTGATGCTTTCTCCATCAGACACCCACAGTAAGAAAATAGACCTGATACGTCGATGTGCCGATGCTTCAGCAAAGCGGCACGCAAATAAGCATGAGAGGATGTCTGTTTTCAGTTCATGCATGCTGCAGAAGAAATTTCTGCCTTCGCCAAGTGAACAGACTTGCAGTGATAAGGCATCCACATCAGGCACCAGGGGCAGACATTGTATTGGCTTGCTGGGTTTGCACTCAATTAGTGCTTACGTGCTGTTTCAGGCCTTGAAGTCGTGTCGCTGACTTGAAGTGCGGCCAAAAGCAACACGAGAAGCGCCCAACATGACATTTCGTCTCCCAGTCGGAATTAACCCATTCAATTGGACTGCGAATTTGCAATTGGGACTCGCCAGTTTGGAGGGGGAGCTTGAAGCGGGCACACACAGGGAGACTGAAGGGGGCACACAGGGGGTGCTTGGAGGGGTGCTTCAAGAGGTGCCCAAGGGGTGCTTCAAGCACCCCCTCCAAGCACTCAAGTCCGTCTCCTGATTGGTTTCAGTCATAAAATCTGACGAATCAGAGCGCTTAGATGCCTTTGCCTCAAGAATGTCGAATTCGCCCCCCCCCCTGAGAAAGACGACATGTGAACAAGTCGCTATCACTTTGCAAATCTGGCTTCAGTTGCGACACATCATTTGATTCTTGTCAACCTGGAAAAGCTACGAAAATGGAGTCGTGTCATACGAAACCACAAATGCGACTTGTCATATATGAAGACGTTTGTCGCGCTCAGGCAAAAAGCTGGGCAACACAGTTGTTTGTTGTCTCTGCTGTTTCCTCCCCAACAGAACGTGCACGTCTCAACATGAACGAGCATCAAGTCACAAGGGACCCCCAGATCTACAGATTGAGACACTTGAAACCACAAAAATTCGTATGACCGGCGAAATCACGTTCTCCGAAACACGGGCCTAACTTTCCGATTGTTCTGAATTCGCTTTCCTGTCAACAAGGCCAGAGACTCACAGTGTTTTTGGGATAGCTTCTCCCTGCTTTCCCCCACAATTTTGGCCATTAAGAAGGACATTTTGTCGAGAATCACGTTCAATCCCCCTTTGTTGCCCATATCCACATGAAACGGGACCCGGGCTCGACACGTGACTGCCATTCACTGGAGACAAATTGCTTTCTCTGACCAAACCATACATCACGGTATTTGAAGCAGTATCAGTGACAGCTCCTTCATTTTTTTACTTATTGCGCCGAATAGGGCAGCGAGATGACTCCCAGACTCGTGTGAATCAATCAGATTTGATGAGACGCAAAAGATATTGCCTTGTCACAAGAAACATGATCTATCCGCTGCTGAAACGCTTTCACGTATGTGACGCCTAAAAACGCCAAACAAGTTCCAATACATCTGAATGCCCATTACGAATTTGTAACAGCGGGAAACAACTTTACAACTGGGGAACACACAGGCCATCAGATATTGTAAACTGCATGAAATTTGCATTGCAAAGCACCTGAGGCCGGGGCCAGATCTGTGATATGAGCCTTAGAGCGTTCCAAGACTTGAGTAACGCATTTGCATCCATCACCTGAGCAAAATAGCACCAACGTAAGAAACAGAAGAACTTGTGTGCGGTTCTTGAAACAGTAATTCTTTCATCAAGGTCAGAAATGCAAGTTCTTGGCATTGCGAATCAGGAAAAAAACAATTTTAGCCATTTTGAGAACACCACGTCTGAAACGCGCACGATGTTCCTTTGCGTTCTCTCACAGCTTCGTTTACCGACGGTTGACCTACCAGTTCTGTCTTCAATCACACGCTGTCGTGAAATGTCAGAGAAGCCTTTCTTGGGGGAAAAATCAAACAGAGTTGCACAACAATTGTGCGAAAATACCTAAAGTTCCAACAAAGGACTCAACGGAAATGGTTAAGTCAGCTCAGTTGCAATTGCATTTTTGTTCCCCAGCCCCGGTGCCATCCTTTTCTTTGCGTTTCTGCTTTCTGTGCGACGAGATTTGTAACAAGACGCCACACTGCCAGAACGTCTCTTTTCTACGTTGTTCTTTTGTGCTCGAGTGACCATCATCGCGATAAACACACCGCACATGGGCCTGATTCTGATGCGACAAAATTGGAAAACATAATGTCTGTCATTATGAGCCGCTACTTGGCTGACTTCTCTGAAATTGGGAACCACGCAGCAATTGAACTTTGGTTCGCTCACACGCATCAAGCCTTCTCTGACATGTCCCTCACCCCCCCAAGTTCTTTTTGCGTTGTCTCAGAGCTCCGTTCACCAATGATCGACGGGAGTTCTGCGTTTCCTCGTGACATGTTGTGTCATTTGTTTCAAAATATGAGAAGCCACGACCTGTTGTTTCCCGGTGGGGCAGAGGATCCGAAGGTACCCTGAATTCTCAACGGATTTAGTTGACGAGAGGGTCGCTTGTCACTTTGAATTCAGAAGTACAATTTTGGCTACTTTTGAAAATTTTCTTTCAGTCAGTTTTGACTGCTTGTGAGGGGATGTCCAAGGGACACTCTGAATTCTGGTGCAATTTGTTTTGGGGCGAGATTTCCAAAACTCTCGTGTCAGGGGGTGTTGTTCCAAGGCAATGCACATGTACTGCAAGGACGGTGCAGGTGGTGATCAACTGAGTAGTGTATGAGTGAGAGTCTGTTCTGCCGAATCAACAAAAACATATCCCGTAGCGTTGACTGTGATACATTGCAGGATCAACTTGTACTTGGAAGTTGCATTGTCGGGATTATTATCGGGTATGATTTGAAACCATGATCGATTAACGATGAGCATCCGTGTGTCGAATGTGTATGACAGAAGAAGACTAATTGTTATAATAATAGCTCAGTTGATGAATATGCATTGAGCGGTAGTTGAGT
>JAAUXT010033788.1_pt1 | contig 23139 bp, 20 predicted proteins | sample 7278171 | NCBI WGS metagenome assembly JAAUXT01 (sample SAMN14350112, study PRJNA611818) | marine sediment metagenome | isolation source: surface marine sediment (1.8m) | place: French Polynesia: Moorea | collected 2018-08 | reverse complement strand
ACAAGAGCAAATTCTGATACTCTGAACATGAGTCTGTCAGTGGGTTAACCTAATCTACAACACAATGCTGACTATCAGAATGTGAAGACAACAGAATTGCCTTCTGTTGTTACACAGTTCATTCGTGAGATATAGCAGAACGCAATTCTTTTGTCTTCGCATTCTGATAGTCAGGCAGCGTGCTGTAGCAACTGTTCTCGAATCAGTTCCGTGGTCCATTTGACGCGCAATTGTTGGTTGAGCTTCAGGTCAGATCGGTCCCATGACAACAGAATCACGACACAACTGCGAACAACCACATTTTGAAAAAAAAACTTGTCGAACTGACACGAAATCGATGCGACACACGCACTACTCAAAGGATTTCCGTGGTAGCGATCTGACCTGAAAGTGACCTGTAGAGCTCTGTGTACCTGAGTAGTCCCTGTTGCTCCTCATCGTTCCCACTCATGACGGTCCAATGTGTTTGTGTCAAATGTTAATAAATTCCACGTACAGCTCTGCGAGCAACTGAATTCAGGCCTCGTCACAGCTCCAACGGTTCAGACAATCAAGCTGCAGGTGTTTCTCAAAAGGTGGCAAAAGTCATCAAAAGTCCCAGAACAAATGAACATTTATTTTCATACAACAAAAGCCTGTCGCCGGTCGTGATGAGTTGTGCAGACGACGCAGCCATGGACAACCTCGAACAAATCTCGCAGATAAGACACACAAATACGGGTTGAATTGTGTACACTTTAAACCAGAAGTGGATCATTAACAAGCAAGAAAGTACTTCATTTTGGTACACGCTCTATATTCGAGTTCAAACACAACAGAGCAAGGCAGGTTCTCCGCAGACGTGGATTCTCTCCCAATTAAGTTTTGCATCCACAAACAATAATGAGCTCAAAAGTACTTTTTATTTGCAGACACTCAGGGCTGCAAAAAGTGAAAGAGTCCTGCTGCATGGAGTCAGTCTTGTTTGTACACTGTGCTCTTTTTGAACACGCATTTGAGCTTTCAGAACTTTTGTGTTTTGAGTCAGGTTCTTGGAGCCGAACCTGTCAATCGGGAGTCATGTTTGGTGTGCACATGCAAGCAGCGACATATGCAGTCAAAACAATTTTTGTCACAAGAATTGCACATTTCCCTTTGGAGAAATATGGAATGCGACGAAACCTTTGGGGTTGAATCAGATCTGTACAGCTCCAAACAAAAGGTTCTTCTTGACTTTGTGAATGGCAGCCTTGCCCGCTCACATCGTTTCTTCAATGCTGATTGTCAACCTCTTTGGTTGTCCTTTGCCTTGTGCGAGAATTTTCAGTGAACACTTTGTACACGAAAACTTGTGCACAAAGTTGTCTGAGGTACGAGTATGTGTGTGTGTGTGCAAAATATTGGGCGAGCCTCCCACTCCTGCAAACAAGTTGTCCAAGCCCGACGCCTTTGTGGCGAGTCCAGACACCTCATTGTTCCTGTACATCCGTGTGTTTTTTTTTGTTCTATCACAGGAATGCTTCGATCGCAGAGAGAACGCCGTCACGTCTTGACGGCGTCGTGTCCCTCAGACGCCGTCCGGGACGCCGTCCTTGCGCCCGTCGCAGACGGCGGTCACAGAGCGCGCCCCCGTGTGGAACACAGTCTGCACGACACTGAACTCCGTCGTCATGTTGACCGTGTGACCCAAGCGCGACAGCCCGTCAACAATGGCCTGCAGCGATGGAAATGAGTTGTTCACACGTTATTCACCAGAACCAGACAAACGTTCAAAAGCAGCAGGCAGTACATTCGTCTTCGTTTGCAAAAAAGGATTCAAGGCAAATAGCGGAGCGGATCCGAGCCTAAGATAAATTTCACACGGAAAAGGGAAATTTGCGTCTGACAGCTAAAATTTCGAGCGGAGTTTCAAAGCCAAGTTCCACCCTTTGTTGGGACCCTATGATCTTGGTGACTCGTTTCCCCACGCACAGCTCATTTACGAATTTTTCTGGCAGTGTGAGAGTGTGAGAGTTTTGCTTCGACCCAGCTCAACTTGTTCAAGTTGGAAGATGGGCGCCCTTCGCAGCGGGTCGCTCCAACCCTCTCACCCAAATCCTGGATCTGTCTCACCAACATCAGATATGCAAAAAATCAGTTCACAAATGAATGTTGCACCAACTTGGTACATTTTAGGTCTTGTCTGCTGTACCTTGGGAACCTTGGATTCGAAGAATATGTTGTTCGGATAGAGTTGGTGATGCAGCCTCGCCTGACCGACTGCGTCTTCAAGGGAGAGCCCCAGCCACAGGTGGTGGATCAGCGACTGAGAGAACAATGAAAACACACTGCTGCTCAGGTGGGACAGGTCAACATGGCAGGCTTGCAGAAATGTCAATGAAGTGCTTGGTGATGCTGAAACGATTGTTACTTGTTGCAACATTGTCCTGGCTGTATCTAAGTTCCAAATGTCAGCATTGCCTGAATCTGCAGCTACCCACCCACAGCACGCCTGTCGGGATCATGGTTCCCCCGGACGCTCCGATGACCCCCATGACGTCGCCGCCCGGGTCGGTCAGGAGAGTCGGCGACATGGAGGAGGCGGGGCGCCGCCCCGGCGAGATGAAGTTGCTCTTGGCGGGAGGCAGCATCCACACGTTGGGGCGGTCCGGCAGCGAGAAGTCGCTCATCACGTTGTTGAAGAGGATCCCGGTCCGAGACCCGATCTTCATAGAACCCAACCTGCACCAGTCAACAGAGTTTTTCAGTCATCAGAAGAATACGGGGCTCTGGTATCTGTTGTAACTTGGAAACAAGTAAGTCCGGTAAACGGACCCGGATGATGGTTGCGTCACTTCTGGCGGGAGGTTACATTCCAAAGTGTGGACAGACGCACACATGAATGCTAAGGGTTTTTAAGCCGTCAGCGGCACCTAGATGGCTGGCTACGCGACCATCAATGAAGTCCAATAAAAATAGTGGAAAGGGCCCAGCAAATCTTTCAGGTTTGTCTGGAACGCAGGACTAAATCATTTCGAGTGACTCACGGTGTGTTGATGGTGCTCGTGATGGCGACGGCACCGCCATCTGGTGCCAGCACGGAGGTGTGGGAGGTGCCGGCGTCCCTCAGGGGCGGCGCCGCCGGACCGTAGTAGTCCACGCCGTGCGTCGTGTCGTCAGTGATGCGAGCGCGAATCTGGTCGCCGTACGCCGGCGAACTCATCTGTTTCAAAATCTGCAAACACACGGAAGTCAACTTGCCTCACTGAGAACACGCAAGTGCTTCGTTCAGGAAAAGCGTGAAAACCGTCCGAAATTTTCCAAGCAGACAAACAGAGGAAGGACACCCACTTCATCAAGATCGTTGAATTTTGGGTCCCCGAGAAGCTGACGTTTGGCGTACGCGAACTTGAACGCTTCGATGATGCGGTGATAGGTGCGCACTGCTCCGGCGTCTGAGTCCAGGTCAGAAGCCGTCATGTTGTAGCCTGAAAAACGTTACAAGCCAAAACTTCAACTTCGTTGGTTCTTCCGTGAAGCAGCAGAGACAATTTCTCCGCAACTCATTGTGGCTGATAAATTCTCCGGTTCTCAAAAGCTGCAATTGATGCAAAGAACACTGCCAGCTTACGTGCGTACTCACAACAGATATTCTTCAGAACTTGCGCTCACCGTGCAGGATGTTGAGGACGAACCCGAGCACCGCGCCGCTGCCGGGCGGGGGGACGCCGTGCAGGGTCAGGTTCCCGGCGACGCCGCGCAAACGCTGCGACAGCGGCGTCCTCCACACAGCCTCGTACCCGGCCAAGTCCGCCTCCGTGATGATACTGCCTGGAATTAGCGCCATTTGTCAGTTGATGCGTCAGGACTCCAGAAGCAACGATCATGGGGATGCATGGATCACTGAGAAACTGGATTACGAGCTTGTTGCTCCTCCAGAGAGCGACATGAAACCCCTGAACTCAGTTGACTGTGTGAGTCACCTATTTCCTGCAGGTCGTGAGCGAGATCCTTGGCGAGGCTTCCGGTGTAGAGCGCGTCGCCGCCGTCGCGCGCCAGCGTCTCGAGCGTGCTCAAGAGCCTCGGTCTGAAAATGGTGTCGCCCTCTCGCACCAGCGTCCCGTCCGCCTTGATGAAGATCTTGCTATGAATGTAAAAGAAGGTATCTTCAAGATCGTGCTTTGAAGCTGTAAAAATTTGTAAAAATGACGTTTTCTATCCTCAAAAGGAAAAGGTTTTTGATTTTGAGATGAAGTCACTCCGGACAATGGTTTGTGACGAGACAATGCAGGACCATCGCTTTGTTGGCCCTCACCTCAAACTGGGTTCTGCTCGTATTCGGTCTACGAGATCGACCAAATATCTCCTGATCGCTGCTCCGACTTTTATTCCGCCCCGCGCGATCAGAATCGAAGGCTCCAGCAGCTCCTTCCAGGGCAGCCGGCCGAACTTCTTCCACGCTGTGTACATGCCGGAGATCTCCCCAGGCACACCCACCGACAAGCCCCCTAGTGTTGAAGAGCACACAACAAACTTCTGTAATTGTGCCGATCAAAGAGACATGACCGTAACGTTTGCAAGATATCCTCGTTTGTGCTTGGGGAATTTCACCTCTGAAAGGCTGCGGCGTCGTGACGTTTTTGAACATGTCTTTGTCGGCCGCTTGAGGCGCCACCTCCCGAGAGTCGAGCACCACCATCTCCTTCCGGGTTGAGTCTCGTGGCCTGCAGCAATCAAATTCAGCCCATGAGATAAATTTGTTTTCTTTACAATGCATGTAGAGAAACTCCACAAAAAAAAAACTGCCGAAAAAACTCTGACCCACGTGTGGCGTGAAAAGGGGGACCCGTTCCCCATGTGCTTCAGAAAGAACAGGTTCCCGGTTTGTCCCTTCTTCCATGTTCTCACTTGTCGTAGATGAGCATGAAGTGTCCTCCCCCGATGCCGGCGCTGTGCATGTTGTAGACGCCATTACAGAGCAGCGTTCCGATGGCGGCGTCCACCGCACTCCCGTTCCGCTCGAACAACAGGCGCCTGCCAATGCGCAAACGAGTGTTCGGATAAGTACAACACAACACTTAAAAGGGCAATGTCTCCAAGATACACAGTTCCTAGTTCAGCTCGTTGCGCTTTCTGGGACTCACTTCCCGACGGCCGCGCATGCGCTCGCGTCGGGCGCCACGGCTCCGGACCGGAAGTGCCTGGCGCGCGCAGCTTCCTGCACGTTCACATGTGAGCGCGACGCTTCCGCTGTCAACACACCATTTCCGGTTTGGTTTCCCTTCTGTAAAGATCGGTTCTTTTTGTTGTTGTTTCGGGCGATGGACTGGGCACAGATTCCTGTGAACCACAAATCAGATTCAGAAATCGTTTCGACGCAGACAAGAGAAGAGCTATGAGAGACAATGCTTCATGGAAGTCTGAAAACACTGGACCCCGACGCACCTGAGGCGGATTCTGCAGACAACTGTAGAGCAGCAGCGCCACCAGCGCCGTCGCCGCCAGCGCCGCCAAGACGAACACGAGACGCCAGCGCCTCCAACAACTCGACCGATTGCTGTTTAAGAGAAGTTCACACTTGCGTTCACACATAACTTCACATGAAACGTGACGGGGCAACAGAAAGGTGTGAAACGCAGCAATGACCGTTTCGCGGCTCGGAATACTGAGGAACGCGGGGACGAAACTCAGAAATGATACGAAACTCATACTTTACTCGGAATAACACTGGCAGCGAGTTTCGTACCTTTTTGTTCAGTTTCGTTCGCAACAACGAATTCGAACACTTTTTCAAAAATGGCAAGTTCTCTTTCTGTTTGCTTCCCTGGCCAAGAAAACCGGGCCAGCTTTATGTTCCTGTGCAATTATCAAGATACTTGTGAAACTTGCAGGAAAGTGGGAAAATGTGTATTTTCACGAAATGGTTTCAAACAACCACATGAAATGAAGGAACCCACGCAAACACGACCCACCTGAGCGGCTTCATCGAACCTTTGTACAACAAAGCTTCGTTTTCATCCATGTTGGTCAGGATCTTGGGTTCTTTCTTCCTGTGTGAAGTGTTGTGCTTCGTGGTCGTCTGTCTAAAAGAGAGTCCACCTCTATCTCTTCACAAAGCAACATTTGCGCACTTTGCTAAACGGCAAGTACAGTTCTGATTCTACGAACCTTTTTGCAATGAAAACAATTCTGCTTGTTCACACTATTGGCAACAAAATTCACGCTCGTGTACGAATCCCTGCACGCAGGCCGAAAATCTGTCTGGACCTCGAACCTTCGTACCTTCAAACTCTGAAGTCATTTTGCCCTCCACGCAAGAACGCTTGCGCCCAAAAGTACGAGATCACGCAGTACATGTATGTTCTTGCAACGTTTCTTGTGTGCGTATTTGGTGCAACTGTGCTGTGTTTGCAAAGAATGTGGGACGTTGGTAGTTTGTTGCCAACTTGTTTCAGAACAGAAACTGGGTTTGGTTCCACATGACTGCGAAACTGAAGAGCAGAAGTGAACCAAAGAACAAATTGTGCGCTTGCTTCTTTTGGTTTCGTTGTCAATTTAAGCCACTCCACAAAACTGTATACATGTAACAACCGAATTTTTCTCCAAAGAGCTGGACTTCAGATTGAACCAATTTTCTTTGAAAAAACAAAAATGGCAAGTTCAATTTTCAAAACAGTTGAGTTTTCCCATGCACTCGAATTACAGGAATTACAGTGGATGTCTTTCGGGATTCATTGAATCTGATGCCATCCAATTCCTACCGCGCGCGGCGCGTGTGTGTGTGTATGTGTGTGTGTGTGTGTGTGTGTGTGTGTGTGTGTGTGTGATTCCAATCCATGTCAACCTGAAGTTCCTGCACGAAATGGCGAATGGTAGTCCCTCTCAATGATCCTCCAGAAAATGTCCCTTTTCCAATTGCAATTGTTCAATTTTCGTTGTGTGTGTGTGTGTGTGTGTGTGTGTGTGTGTGTGTGTGTGTGTGTGTGTGTGTGTCTGTGTCTGTGTCTGTGTCTGTGTCTGTGTCTGTGTGTACGAGGCGCAAAATTTAAGTAACTGCTGCAAGTCGATATCTTTTGAGCGGGTCAAGATATTTTTTGGAAGTTGCTCAAATATGTGCAGGAGGTCTTGTTCTTCAAATCTGAGCAATCCCAGACTTCAGTGAACTCTTCTGACCCCTTGTGCGACCTTGTGAAATGGGTCACATCCTGCCAGACCGCTGCCACTGAACAGTTCTGATGTGAATTGGTTTGTCTCTTGCTCTTTTCTGGGTGCACAAATATTGTTGTAGTTGTGTTTTTGAAAATGTTCCTGTTGGTTTTGCACATGCTTTTGTTCCTTGTTAATGCCTCAGCCACTCCAAGAGTTGAGCAACGCGCAACTCTGAAATTCCTTGTCAAAAGTGGGCGTTCACCCATTGAGTGCTGGAGGTCCTTGCATGAAGTTTGGCAAGATGCAACCATGTCACAGACACAAGTCCGGGTGTGGCACAAAAGGTTTAGGAATGGCTCAGAAGTGACTGGAGACAAACCCAGACCTGGTCGGCCAAGAACTCAACGCACAGAGGAGAACAAAGAAATGATTCTGGGCTTGATTGAGAGCAACCCACGCAGAAGTCTGACAGAACTGTCTGATGCCACTGGCATTTCAACACATGTGGTCTGCAAGATCTTGAGGCAAGACTTGGGCTTCAAAAAGAAATGCGCAAAGTTCATCCCCAGAGATTTGACAGAGCCTCAAAAGTGGACTCAGATGACAGTTGCACAAGACAATTTGGACATGCTTTGTGCACAAGAAGATCCAGAAAAATTTGTCCAGTCCATAATTACAGGGGATGAGACATGGGTGTCGACATATGAACCAGATTCTAAGCAGCAAAGTCAGGCGTGGATGCCCTCTGGTCCAACAAGACTCAAAAAAGCAAGATCAGCATCAGTCAAGAAGACAATGGTGACTGCCTTTTTTGATTGTCAAGGCATAGTGATGATTGAGTTTTTGGTCCCAGGAGACACTGTGAAGTCTGAAACATACATCAAGACTCTTGCCAAACTCAAGGAGTGCATCCGGAAAAAGCGTCCAGAACTGTGGTCTGGCAGGCAATTTTTTTTACACCATGACAACGCCTCCCCCCACACCTCGGCACCAACCATGACAAAGATCAGAGAGTGGGGAATCACCACTTTGGAGCATCCCCCATATTCCCGTGATATGGCTCCATGTGATTTTGCTCTTTTCCCAAAGCTCAAGAGCCATATCAGGGGACAGAAATTTGCCAACCTTGAAGATCTGAAACCTTCTTTGCAGATGCCATGCACGACATGGTCCTGCATTGGCAGAAGTGTGCTCATGTCAATGGTGAATATTTCGAGGGTGACCATATTGTTGTGGAACCTCTGTTTGCCAAAGGATCAGACTCAGACTCTGACCCATCTTCCGAAGATGAAAACTGAACTGTTGTACTGTTTGTTACATTGTGGTGGTGCCACACCATTCAGCATGTCTGTTTTTATGACTGTTTTTTAGCATGTTGTTGGCATTTTTAAATATTCTTTGCATTGTCTGTTGACACATTGGCATGTTGGCTATTTGTTGGCAAGTTTTCATTTTGGTCGAATAACCACTTCCGAGCAATGGCACAGCAGTGGTTACTTAAATTTTGCGCCTTGTACATGTGCCTGTGAGAGAGAGAGAGAGAGAGAGAGAGAAAGAGTGAGACAGAGACAGAGACAGAGACAGAGAGAGAGAGAGAGAGAGAGAGAGAGAGAGAGAGCGTCTGTGTCTGTGTCTGTGTCTGTGTGCGTGTGGCTGCTGGATTGTGTGCATGTTGCACGAAACAAGACAGGGAGACTGAGGGCCATCGGGAACCATTGAATGTTATTGATTGTGGAGTTTGGGTCTCGGTTGTTAGCAGTGAACGGTTGCCGTTGCTGGAGATTTATGTGGTACATTACAATGTTGGTAGCGCCCTGGAGATCCCGACTAACCGCATTACTGCCTTGTTGCCGACTACGCTTCCTCGATCGAGGCGTAGTCGTCTGTGGGCGCGCGGTGCAACGGAGCATGGAAGTGTCGGCTCCAGGTCCGACGGACGTAAACATGATCTCCTTTCATCCGAAGTACAAGCAGAACAGGAGACTGGGTGTAGGTGGGGCTGCTGCGAACTATGCAGATTTTCTACGGACACACGAAGGCCAGGTACCAAGCTCAATGCAGTGTGAAGTTGTCAAACAGTTTGAGAATTGATTCTCAAGCCTTGAACCTTGAGAGGACATGAGTGCCAAAACTCCTTCTGCATGATGGGGACTCAAGCAGTGCTTGTTCATCTGTCGTCTCGTGTTGATCCAAGGGATCTTTGTGACGGATTCCAGTTCTTCCAGAAAAAGAGATGCAATGGGATTTTTCTTGCTTTCATTTGCAACTAAAATGTCCACAAATGACAAAATAAAAAAGCTACGCTGCCGACGGTCTTTTGTTCATCCAGACGGCAACGGCATGTTGAGCAGATCTCCATGCGGTTTTGGTTCTTGGACAGAATAACGATAGAAGATGACAAGGCTCTGCCTTCTGCAGATCCCATTGATTTTGGCTTGCTGTTGAATCAGGGGAAACAATTATTTATTGTGCAGTAATCTACGCTGCATTAAGTACAGAAGGAAAAGCTACTGCGTCGCTTTGTGCAGATTTCTGATCTGGGAGATTGGAAGGCGAGCCCTGTATCGGCCGTGTAATCTGCACCCACAAAGACCCCGGCTTCGCTTCTTACGTAAATTACATCAAGTCCAGACAGCCGTGTTGGACGAAGGGCGAGCATGATCTGATTAAAGATCACTGCAAAAGACATGTTACTTGGACTTCGGGTCAAAAAAGTGACGCAAGAAGTTCAGCTGTGTGCTTCAGAAACCTCAGGAGACTGTTTTCTCTGAATTTTCGTGTCAATGGGGAAAAACTTTCAGGCAGGCGTGGAGTTTTCTGCCTCCATTGCATGACACTCGGGGGCATGTCTGGTGCCAAGCAGCCATCATCATTGTCACCTGTGATCGAGTGGTAGTTTAGCAGGCATTTTCTGTGTGCGTGGGGCGCCTTTTCCGCCTTGTGTGGTCCTCTGTTATTCTTTCATTTCCATTCTCTTGAGAAGCTTGTCCTGATTTGAGTACCCATTGACGTGGACAGCTTCGACCTTTCGGGTCTGTTTTCTGGGTTTCAACCCCCCCTCCATCCGTGATCTTGTCCATGACACGAAACACCGACGAGAGAGAGAGAGAGAGAGAGAGAGAGAGAGAGAGAGGGCGAGAGACAGAGACAGAGAGAGACAGAGAGAGACAGAGAGAGACAGAGAGAGAGGAGAGAGAGAGAGAGAGAGAGAGAGAGAGAGAGAGAGAGAGAGAGAGAGAGAGAGAGAGCTGCGCCAGTTTCAACAGGGAAACGAGACAAGACCATGTGTGCAGCCATCAACTCAAAGATAATGAGCCATCAACAATCATCGTAGTGCGAGTGTTTAGGATGAAGAACCCATCACTTCAATTGAGTCAGGAAAAGCCTTTTTACACCCACAAAGCAGCTCAGGGGAGAAACAGGTAAATTCACCACACTGGAATTCTAGCCGGATTGGGTCTGGGTCTGCAGCCCTGGAGGCGGAGTGCAAAGCCGCAATGTAAACTTCACTGCAAGACGGAAAGCCTTTTGACATTCACTACGAACCGTGGAGCTTTGTGTGTCTTAACTCCCAGGAGAAAAAGGCATGTGTACGCTTGCGACTCCATGATTGTGTGTTCCAAGCATCACTTCCTCGAAGCGCATCCTCCTCTCAAGGCTTGTAAACCTCAACGAGGTAGAGACGCGCTCCCCGGAGTATTGATCCCGGAGACTGTGACATTTGGCCGAGTGCGGGATCCCAGCGAGTGTATCACACCCAATTCTCTCACTCCACTACATTCAGCAAATTGCATTTTGTCGCGGAGACCAGTCTATCAAGTCTGGTTGTTGGGGATTCAGCCTGCATGATGCCCCTGCTGCTCACAGCTGTTTGCTGCTGCAGTGGAAAATGGAATTGACAAATGGAATCCAGTTTGCGAAGTTGGGTAACAGTCTGTCAGCTCAAATGCTGATGTTATGATCAGTGATTGCATTTGAAGCCAAATGCGCATCTGATGGAAGTAGAACCACGGGCCCAAGGCCCAGTACCTGGAGTAGTTGAGGAAAACACTTTGCGATGAGATCTTCTTTGATTTCCACAGTCAACTTTGGAACACATTGTTCCACTCATGGATCAAAAGGCACAACGAAAACACACTGGAATAGAGACAGATATGAGGTACAAATCAAGTCTCCTGGTGAAAACACAAAGAAACAACATTTTTGACACAGGTCCTAAAACCGTGCCTGGTCTTTCATTTTGCCACCCCGACGCAAAATGTTTGTTCCTTCGTGGTGGACGTCCTGGTCACGCCCGAAGCAATAGATCCCAACCCTGCCCCAAACTCAGGAAGGAACCTCCAGTTGTCACTGGTCCCACCTTCTTGTGTGCTGCGCTTCCAGTGAAGTGAAACTGAAAGTCAAAGAGATGCGCTGACCCCCCCCCCCAGAGAACAGGAGGTGTATTTTCGCAGCTCCAAACCCGTCCGTTTCCGACAGTTCTCACTCAGGAACGTGACAGTGGGACCTTGGACTGCATTCCCCATCATCGGAGAGCTCCAGCTCCTCGCAACCAACGAACCATTTTTATTGCAGCAGTTTCATTGCTTGCTCCTGCGGTTTGTATTCTTCCTGTATTTGACCAGCCGTGCCAATTTCCAATGCGTTCCCCTGCTCGTATCTCTGCAGCAAAAGCTATGGTGAACAAATAGGAATAACCCCTCAGGCGCATATGAAATTCTACTTGGTCGACCCGGCTTGTGGAAGCCATCGGTCAATAGCCATAACTCAGATGGACCTTTCCTGTTCCGTGCTGTTTTATCTCCGGACTTTGCAGTCTCATTTCGTGGTCTTTTTTTCGTGGTTGAAACTGCTCGTCACCAGACTATCTCCGACTCCCTCCCGAATTCAGGGCAATGATAACACAAGAACGTGACAATGATCCAAACTTGTGTGTGTGTGTGTGTGTGTGTGTGTGTGTGTGTGTGTGTGTGTGTGTGTGTGTGTGCGTCTGTCTGTCTGCACGAGCTTTTGGAGCGTCCAAGGAATGCTCCTGCAATTTTGATTCGTTGGACACAAATTCTGACCGGAGACCAACGTTCAAGCAGCCTCTGGTTGTGTCATTTTTACACGAGCGGAGTGTGTCAGTCATTGAAATTTGTCAATGAGCGCGTTTGTTGATTGGGGACTGCGCGCATCCTGTGCATGCAGCTACTTGCCCTACGGATACCATGTCTCCACACGAGGGGACAGAAAAAGCCAGAATGCATCTGGGTATGTTAAGCACAACCGGGCAGGAGACATGGCATGGCAAACGAAAGCGTTCAACGACTCCTGCAACATGCATGAAACGGAAGGCAGGGACGAGGATAGAATCAGTGCCGGAACGTTCACACGTGCAGGGCGTTTGTTCCTCCATCAGGTGTCCTCAAATTGCGTGTAATACAGGAAACAGACAGAAAAAGCTGCCAATGAAAGTGAGGCTACACAAATGGGACCAAATCACACGGGGAAAATTCAGCCGGACAAATTTGGAGATGCGAACTTCCAAAGAAAGACATCACCAGTGTCGCCTCTCAAAAGGCAACAAGATTTGTGTGTGCCCACCTGAAGCTGCTGAAATGGCCTTGAGGTGTTGATGGTGATGGTGTGCCTTTTCTCGCAAACATCAATCTTTTTAATTCTGAGCAAGAGTAAAGTTTTTTTGTAGCCTTGGACTCATTGGCGCAAGGTCTTGCTTGATCTAAGCTTGGTTTGATTTTTGTCTTTGCAGGAAACGGCTACATCGACGGTGAAGAAATTGACAGTTTCTTCAACGACCTTCTCTCAATGGGCATGAAAAACCGGGTAAGTTTCTTCTAGCAGACAGTGTTGGCAGGAATGTGGTTGCAACACCAAAAATAAGTAATTTCGTGTTTCAGCAAGTGGTGATCCAGTTGGGTTGTGCACATCTCGAACCACCATGAGATCATTTTCTGCATGCTGACACTCGTACACATTTCGCTGCGTACGGCGTCGGACAATCCTCCTCGTTAGAAAGAACAGCTGCAACGTGAGCTCTGCTCGGCTTGCGCAAATATTAGTTTGGTTTGTGATTTGGGAATTGGACATGCATACACTGGTCAAAGTATCCCTTTGCTCACACTTCGCTCTGCCTTTATGTTGCATTGTCAACTCGCTGGATACGACGTAGAATTCAACTGAGAAAATGCCCAAGGAAGGAGTTCCTTGGCTTTGAATATCTCAGCCTTGTGTCGGAATCTACGCATCACAATGGATCGATTCTATCAGGCCTTTCTCCGCCGGTCCAGAGCTGCCTGCGATATCCGTCATTGAACAGGACTCAATGGAAATTGAGCAACATTGCGGCTGAGTTGTTTCTATTTTTATTGTACGGTGCACAATAGCAGATGCATAGATCCCAAGGAACAAGTTGGCATTTAAATGGGCTCGCTCAATCATACCACTGGGCTTACAGAAGAAGCCATTCTGGACTTATTGTAGCTTCAGAGTCCAGAGGATCACAGAGTTGCACCAGTCCAAGGTTGTTTTGAGTGGTATGTGCCTCAGACACATTTTTCTTTTGACGAGGTCGATATATTGTGGGCCGGACATTTGTAGGTTTGTGGGCAGCGAACGATGTGTCTTATTTGCAAGGCTCTGAGGGAACGTGTGGGTCAGGTGCTATGAATGTGTTTTTGTGAAATGTTCTCAAGCATGGGTGTGGGTGGGTACTCGGCACCACACTGATCACGCACGCGCTGTTGCACTGGGTTCTGTTTCCTGTGGAGCTATTTTTCCGCTCATCAGGCCCAGAAGTCCCCACTTCCTGATCTGCACATGATGCAGGCCAAACGTCTACACATGTAGAGCATTTTGAACAGCAGTGTGAATTCATGCGAGAGAAAACCAATTTTCTCCCTGGAGTCTCAATCGATACGCAATAAATGTATGGATCATCGGAGGCCACTGTAGTGAGCTCTCCACCCATGGAATGACTGGCTTTTGAAAACCTCAAACCCAGTGAATCTTTCCTACTTTGTGACGTCCTCTAGTGACTCAATCCTCACGGGTCCGTTTCTGGATGTCGACTGCATTGGGGACTGTGACGAAGCATTCCGTTTTGTGATTGAACGTCGATACTGGATGCTGCTGACGAACCAGAAATTCACCGATTCCAGGGCGATGCTCCCCAGCCTCCCCACCACAGGAACTCCCCCGTCACACACAGATGGCCCCATTCGCGTGCAGATTGAGTCTTATGGCGTTGAACAAGCAGATTAGCGGTACAATGCTGTTGTTTCACTGCCGTTCGGAGGCTGCAAACATTGACTGAGGCTCGCGTTCCCCTTTCCTTCCCTTCTCCCAGCAAATCAACAGCGGAATGACACCGGCCACCAGACTCGGGACGGAACCTGATCACGTCCTATACAACTCCACTGCGTCGACTGCTTGTTTCAAGTTGAAGATTTGATTGCTGAGGTGGATTGGATATTTGTCTTGTGAGATGAGAAATATAAGTTGAATTGGGCCAAAATGGTGAGGAACGGGATGTGGGTAAATTGAGTTTGTGCTTGCAGGGAAAAACGAGGGCAAGCAAATGTTGCAGAACTTCCGTATCAACTTCCTACCAGCCTTTGTTTTCGTGCACTTGTGGCTGGAACAAGTAGCAGCTTATGGAAACCAGGGTCTGAGGTTTCTGAACACACACACCAGTCGTAAATCCCACTCCATCGAAGCTTGGGCCAAATCCAAATTAAGTTCAATATTGTTTCTGTCCACTTTCCACAGCTGTTGTGTCGCACTTTGGACTTGGGCGGCACCACACGGGGGGGGGGGCGCGGCGGTGACTGCCCGCGGCCGTTTCCCGAATCGATCCGAGGGGCCGGAGCCACTTGTTCTGCGGAACTTGTCCCGAGGCCGACATGCCTTCATTGCGATTCCGTGGTGTCGACTCAACACACAAGACACAGCTCCATTGCCCTCTGTGGAATCAGTTGAGAAGAGACTGCAAAGCGTGGGACGTCCCTGCAGCGCCGAGACGTTCACTCTGGTTTGGCCTGAGAGTCCCCACTGTGTGCTTCTGCCAGAGACAAACCATCTCCACTGAGTTTGCTTTTGGGGGTTCGGCCTTCTGTTTGCTTGGAAATATTCAGGACCTTGGGTGCAGGAAGATAAAGACAAACCAGATTTGCTAGACCAAGGTAAACGAATCTTGCGGCGCTTTCGCGCAAATCCAGTCAATTTCCAGGGACTGCGTGCTCAATTAATAGGGACGAGGCAAATTTAAATGGGCCATTACCAATTACACGCAACAGAACCAAGTGTAATCCAGCTCTGTCTCAACGTTGGGTGGACAAAACAACTGGACCGTGTGGTTGCTGAAACCTGTGGTAATTATAACCTTGGCAGCTCCGGGAAAGTCCACCATTTCACAATGAGACAAAGGCTGTCAAGATTCTGGTCTTGGTCCCTGAAATGGCGCGGGGCTGGGTGAAGGGGAACCTGGCTGATTCAGCCTCATCGAGGCTTTTTCACAGTGAGATATGAACACGGGTTTTGTCAATAAATCAATGCGCTTTTGCCACTGTACAGGTTCCAGCAATCAGCGGGCTTCACAAGGGAGAAAGGTGCCTCTGGACTGTCTATTCAGGTCCGAACCGCCGCACCGCCGCTACATTCTAGTATTGATTCCTTTATGATCGTCTGGCTCGTTTGGGTATTTTCGTCTCGTCTTCACCGCTTCTGGTGTACGCCTGTGTCCAACAGTCTTTTCATTCGGTCAGACTGTCGCTGTTTTTCGTGGTTTTATTCACCTGTGCAGACTGCTGCGATCGTTCAAAAATGTTCCAGTGTTGCAGCTCGATTCTCCACTGTAATTCCTCCCGTCCAGGTCAACAACCTTCGCCTAATTCATGGTAATTGAGACAACCAGAAGACGCATTCACATCATTGTTCTGCGGAGCGAGGCTTATCGCAGGGGAAGGTTCAGCGCGTGTACCACTCTCCGCAGCTGAGACCTGCACGTGTTTCGCGCCCCCGCCCGAGGTACCGTTTCCTGTCTCCCCAAGATCCTGCAGAAGTCTTTCCTGATCGTGGATTCTGGACGGAAACAGTCCAATCCATGAAAAAGTCTTAAAAATGTTCGACCTTGATTTGGAAAGTAGTTCCTCTCACACTGCACGCTATGTGATCAGGTTTTAATGGACTTTCTCCACATGCTTCGTGCATGCCATTGGTCCATAATCGTATCCCGTTGCAACGGCAAAGAAATTATGTTCTATTAGGTTGGTGAAAATAGGCAGTCTCTTTTCAATTCACTTTCAATGGACATATTGCACAACTGGATTTAACCGCAGCCGATCATGGCAAAAGGCTCTACCTTCCCTTTTGCAAGAAGAGGGTGGCTCCCGAGGGAACAGACCTGATCCTGGGTGCTGCGTAACCAGACGGATCTACTTGCAGCACCTGCTCTCGATGAACTGAGCAGGTCACCAAGCAGCACTTCAAGAGAGAGAGAGAGAGAGAGAGAGAGAGAGAGAGAGGCAAGAGAGAGAGAGAGAGGCAAGAGAGAGAGAGGCAGGGACAGAGACAGAGACAGAGTCAGAGAGAAACAGAGATAAAAGAAGAGAGACAGCTACAGAGAGACTGAGTGACTAAGTCGACAGAGAGAAAGACAGAAAGAGAAAAAAACACTTTCAGAGAGAGAGGAGAGAGAGGATAGAGACAGAGTTTGAAGCCATTCTCTTGACCATCAAAAACAAGTGGTTGCAACGTACTTGCAGTGCTGTGTTGTAGACATGGTTCTCTCTCCAGATAATTCCGGAAGTGAAGTGAGGCATTTGACTTGTCTGTCTGAGATTATTTCACCGCAGAGACACGAACTCATTGAAAAGCAAGAGCACAAATTGGAGCACACAGGTAAATCGAGTCATTGGACTGTATATTCATCAGGAATGAACGCAGGCCTGCACATGCACAAGCGAACATTGGGACTTGCGGGTTCTGTATTTTTGCGTGAGCGTTGCGGACGTCCCGAGCTTCTCAGGAAGCTCAGGTGGTCAGTGTTCGGCAAATTGACTGCCTCATTTCAATCTGTCCTGCGCCTGACACGAGGCTTTACACGCGCTGTGTAACGAGCAACAGGGAAGGAAGACAAGGCTGTTAAAACCTCACTCAGACTGTCTCGAGTCTTTCTGACAGACAGCAAGACAATCACGTTCCTCGGACTCGTTTCGAGGCGGAAATGTCAAGTTGTTGTTCTGGTAATTGGTTCGATTTGAATACGAAAATCCCACGTTGTGCCAAGAATGCAGCCACTGAACAACAGACAGCTTCAGTTAATTGGCAGTATTTACGAAACTGTCAACTCAGCTACCCACGCTTGGAGTTTGCGTGATTGCCTTGCTCGTCGAGATGACTTTGTCCCAGTCAGACGTCCATTGGCAGGACACTTCCGATCAGGGTGTCGCTCGCGTGCGTCGTGTGTCGGAGGGACTCGGCGCCTCGGCAGGTCGTGTTGCGTTCCAGTGGACCCCGAGGACCAGGGGCCCTTCCTTATGACTGCTGCACAATGTATTTGCCACCTTATTTGGTGCAAGTTTTAGTGTTTTGTTGTTGTATTGTGGAGTTGAACGTTTGGTTCCCAGATAGCCCAAAAATAGTTCACCCCTCACAACTTTACGTCGCGGGGCGTTGGGGCAAAGTTTGCTTCACTTGATGAAGTTGAACAGACTCCCAACCTCTGCAAGGACCTGGCCGTGTCTGAAGCCAGGGTCGCCCCCTACCCCGGTCCCTGGATCCGCTGATGGAGGGTTGCGTGCGCAGCGGCGATGAGACGTGACGCCGCCGCCGCCGCCGCCGCCGCCGCCGCCGGGAGGATTTGGATTGGGAACCACTCAGGAAATGAATGAACATCGCGCACGACGGTTTATTTCGGGCAATTGGGACGCAAAAAGCAGCTGATTTGCAGGACGCATTTCCGCAGTTCTGATTCGTATAGAACTCCAGTCGCGAAAAAATCTTCGTTTGCTTTCAAAGGCAGTGCAGACGAATGACAGTTTGCAACAAATATCAAAGCTTTTTGTCAGTTCTAACGTTGCACAGCCTCTCGATTGAAAGCTTGGACGTGAAACCCCTGGACGACGTCAGCCCCGAAACCCTTGCGATGAATTTCAAAGACGCAAATCACCACGCAAACGTCTTGGCAATGGAAGTGTCCACGAGTCTTGACGTTGGCAATCTGCTTGTCTCGTAAATGCTGCAGCGGTCGGGACGGGTCATTGTGTGACCGTCACCGCTGATGCCGAGCGCATTTGCACGTGACGCTCTGGGGTGATGGATGACTGACAATGGAATATAATTTGTGCGTTGGGGGCTCGATTTAGTGTCAGCTTAGGTTGGGCTCGGAGACAGCGGCGGATCAGTACGTTACAGCGGGGACTCCTGCTCCTCGGTCACCGGGCTCATAAATACTTCACCTGGGTCCGAGCAGCTGCCAAACCGGGGTTCCGGCGCGAACGTCGAATCCGGGCGTCTGACGGTGGTGAGCTCGGGGCACAGCGCTCACTCATTCACTCAGGCGTGCTGCAGGTGTGGGCGCTATTGGCCCCATTGTTCGTGGACGGACGCGTTTGGAGCCTGGTGCTGGTCAAGTTTTGCTCTGTGAATATTCTACTTTGCCATTTCCTTGTGACATTCATTTTGGCAGCCCAGGTACTCACAATCTGAGAGCATGTGCAGCTACCCAATGCATTGGGCTTCCGTTTGGACAGGAATTTAGGAGACTCAAGCATAATTCTTGGCAAAAAGCAGAGTCTTGGATTGGAAGTCGGTCAAATGCAAATTATCCGCACAGAAGTGTGCACATGAACACACGCATGTACGCCCCCAAAGTGACCCAGGATTATCAATTCACGCCCGGGTGAAGCCCTGATGGGTCAGGTCCACTGTGTTCACAACTGCGTCTTGCGCTGTTTTTCCCGTGAACAGCTGCAAAATCCCAAACCCCCTTGGCGCGATCCTGCGTCCACCTCAACATGTAGTTGTTTGAGACGCTAAATCATGTGGAGAGACCCTCAATTCTCGGAACGTTGGGGGCCCGGGGCACTTGATCCCGGTTTGTGTGTGCGAGGAACCGAGGCAGGGACAGAGGCGCTGTCCCATGAATATGATGGATGCGTTCCGAGGTTCGCTGGGCCTCCGCACCCATTGACCGCCACACACTGCACTGCATATACGAAGCCGATTTCGAAGACTTGTTTGATCAGCAAACGGAGACAGAGCAAAGAATTCAGCAGAGTTTGGTCCGTGGTCAGCTGATGCGGAGGGCGCAGATACGACTTCGCTGCTGGACTCCCCCTTGGACTGAATTTTAATTGGTGTTGTGTGACGTTTTGCGGGAAAAGCATTGAAAAGCTGCTTCAAACGGAAAGCGCTGCTGTTCAGAAAGAAAGCGAGACTCGGGACACATCATGGCGTGTGATGAAGGAAGTGGAAAGCGCGTGAAATGGATCAAAGCTCAACCAACGTGGAGACCTGCCAGCCTGATGCGACACGACCTTGCATGGCCATGGAGCGCTGGCTTGTGCAGGAACAGAAGACCTGTCAGACCTACGGCGTGGCGAGGCAACACTGCCACCACAGGTGCCCATCAGGTCTCAAACTGCAAGAAAAACTCATTTCGTACTGCTGTCAACAAAATTTCTATTTCTTGTGCAAGTTCGATTTGATGTCAAACGAGCCCAGCTTGGACTTTAAGGCGATGCAGAGCTTTGTGCGTTGCATTCAGTCGCATTGAATTCCCGTTTGAAAGCACACCACGCAAAAGTCTCATTTGGTTTTTGCGTGTCTCCATTGCCGCGAAATTGCTCTGGGGTGTCCGTTTCAAGGGATATTTTATCACGTGCGAGAGTCATGTTCCCTTGCTTGCGGTGGTAGCTGGTGAAAAACATATTTCTTTGAGGAAGAACTGAGTCGTTTGCTGCTGACATGATGGCACACGTGCTCTCACACTGTCTGCAGCAAAAAACCCATACACGCGCACACGCTGTTTTGGAACTTTGTACTTCAGAACCAACCTCGAAGCCTCGCCCTCACCCCCGAAGAGGCTCCAAACCAAGTCGGACCCTTGTCGTGTGCGGACTTTGGAGCCACAGTGCAAGAAAATTGATGTTGATTCTCTTCAACACCACATCAGCAGTTTTCCCTCTGCATGACAAAAGACTCCGCGCTGAGACGCACGTCCGTTGACCGCTCGTCCTTCACATGAGCCTGGCTTGGGATCACGTGAACACAGACACCTGCCACATCAAGCCTGAGCAATCCAGGAAAAGGTAAAACGGACTGACAATGGAATCTCTACTCCACGCGGGTCCTTTGGGGTTTCCACGAGTGGAATCAGTGCAAAAGACAAAATCATTGCTTATCAGTGCGAGCCACGCGACTGGTGTTGAAGTCGTTGTCTCTCCCCGGGGACGTCTTAATGCCCTCTGTTCGCAGATCCATCCATCAGGCACGAGCGAGGTGTTGAAACCGGGAAAGTGACAGCATCTCATAATCTCCCGTGATTTTTTCCTCATCTCGTGAAACAAGAAATGGTGTGATGTGTCGGTGAAAATTTCCTGCAAAGTTGTCATGGCGCTGCTTAGCAGAAAATCAACGCAGAATTTGAGGATGCTGATGCAGAACAGCCAAAGAACGACCACCTCTACTGCATGTACGAGGTTAAAGAGCAACGACATTCTTTACCTTTCACCTCACGTACCGCGAATGCTCGCATCCTGTACAGTGCAGTCTTCTTATTTGGAATATTTTTCTTGCAATGAGCTTTGATGCTGCACACAGGCAGAATCGTAATCGCTTCTACGTGCCTCGTGCCAGGCCCTGTGGGAGGATTCTGCTTAATTTTGCATGCCTGTGCGAGGAGCAAACAACAATGGCTGAAACCATTCCTTTGCGTCGTTTCCGCCGTCAGCTTCAACAATCCTTCTCGACAGGAAACTGAAAGTGAAGAACAAGCGCGGCAATAACGCACCGATCGTTTTTCAGCTGCTGAGTCGTTTCAATAATGCATGTATTGTTGCGGCCAAATAGCTTTTGGGCTGGTTTATCACCCCATTTCATCTGCAGTACATGGATATGGTGGAAACTGCGGTTGGGGACGGGATCTATCATTGGGCACAACGAGGGGAACCGAAGTCCCTCGGGGCTCAGTGACGCTCACGCTGCAGGCAAAAAACATATAGCAGGTCAGGTTAATCCAGCCTGAACAGTGCACGTGGTGCGGAACGTTGCAGTTTGATTCTCAACAGGACACCTGCAGCTTGATGTTTGGGTGCATCCAGCATAGTTCAACCTGGTGCAGCGGGGTCAGGTTGCTCCATTTTTGGATAGTAGGAGACACAGACGGCCCTTGCAGGGGAACTGGATCAAAACCTGATTCACAACGTTCTTACATTGTTCACAGCAACCTGAAGCAAGGTTGAAATTCGTAGTTCTGGTGTGGTATCGCAATGCGTGGTGCTGGTTGAGGGTCTTAATGCAGGGTCCTATCGATGCAGGGTCCGGACAGAGGGTCTCAGATGGAGGGTCGGACAGAATCAGCTGGTTCTGCATTGGGGAGATTTCATCAAGCTGATCATTCTTCACCTTGACATTCAGGTTCTTGTGTGCAGAAACACGAAGGACATCAGAGCAAGTCTAAGCTGCCCTTGGTCCAACTGTTCAGATCTTTCTGTTCGTCAGAGTCGTTTTGGGCAGAAACGCCTCAGACAGGGCGTTTCAAGCGTGGACTGCCGGTTTCTGTGCGTGCAATCAGTAGTGTTCAGAGCCCAACAGTTCTTTCATTCGGTCTGTACATGGCCTGAACTTGAACAACAATGGGAAGTGTAATTCACAACTGTCCGCATCCATCATCGGACCCTTTCATATTCATTATCCATATCCATGGCATTCTACGCTCCCTCCTCCCACACACGTGCACCGTGCTTTTCAGTCTGCATCAGACTGTCTTCCATTCCTTATTCAAGCTGCGCTATCACTTAGACAAATTGGTCATTGAACGAGCAGCGAAGCCGGCTCAATACGGGGAAAATTGAGTTTAGGAAGCAGAATACCCGCCGCCCGCGAGTAATGAAATTTCGTCATTCCTTCAGTCAGCGTCAAGGAAGAGCGCCGTTCCTCTGAACGCTGAACGCTTTCGACTTGAATCATGCACACGCAGAAATGTTCATTTCCACAACAGTGATTGGGAAGATTTGAATCATAGGAAATTCAGTGGATCCAAAAATTAGTGTTTATTGTCCCATTTTGGGAGACAGGACTCTGGAGACGCACAACTCGACGAACCATCCGTGAAACAGAATTGAACTCTCTTTTGTTATGATATAAAACGTTTTAATTTCTCGCTCTGAAGATTTTTCAGTTGAAAGATTGTTCGTACACGTACGGATGGACCTTGTGAGGTGTTGCATTCCTTACGAATTCAAAGCAAACAGTACTCAAAGGAAACTGGAGTTCAAACCCATCTCCTCCAAAACACCTGAGAACAAAAGCAATGTTGCCTTCCAGCTGCAGTTGCAGCACCGTGCGACAGTTTGAATACAGCGAGACTCTGCATGGCGTGCTACTGGTCAGTGACGGATCACTCGAAGCGCATTTGCATTGGATTCCAAGAAAAGCCTGCAAATACTTGACTGCTGGGTTTATCTGCAGGGAGGAAAACTGGACTCCACTGGTTGTGATGGATGGAATACGAACGGAAGGAACTTCCTCTGTGTATTTGGGTGCGTTGTCTTTGGATCAATATTCAAAGGGTATCCATTCAGTTTGTTGAGCGATTTCCAGGTGTGAGTCCAAGATAGAGTGTGTTTGTGCAAGAGAGACTGAGAGTTATTTTGTTTTCTGATACGAGGCATGCTTTTTATATGACCGATCCACTCGATTTTTTCACCATACTGAAATATTTCATCACCAATCTCCTTGCATTCTCAATGTGCAACACATGATCCACCAAAATACATAAAAAATTGCTCAAAATTATGAAGTAAAGTT
>JAAUXT010137804.1_pt1 | contig 23141 bp, 35 predicted proteins | sample 7278171 | NCBI WGS metagenome assembly JAAUXT01 (sample SAMN14350112, study PRJNA611818) | marine sediment metagenome | isolation source: surface marine sediment (1.8m) | place: French Polynesia: Moorea | collected 2018-08 | reverse complement strand
CCGCCCCCCCCCCACCCCCCCACCCCCCCCCCCCCCCCCCCCCACCCCCCCCCCCCCCCCCCCCCCCCCCCCCACCCCCACCACACCCCCCCGGCCGCGCCCAAGGGGCACGTCTCCGTTGTTGTGGCGTCTGCACAGTAACTTGCTGCATCTCAAAACCATCCAGTTTTGTCAATCGGATCAAGAGGGTACGGTACACATTTCTGCCAAACTGACCTTGGACAAGGATACATCCAAACTTCCAAGGGGCTTCTCTGACCGAACACTGGACTCGACATGAACACAGAACTTCACAGCGAAGACTCTCCGAAACTCGCAACCAGGAGCGCAGGGAACAAAACGCGCTAACTTTCGACTTGCAACGCTCACAGGCGAACTTGGAAACTTGACTTGTGCACTATCTTTGTCATGTCAACGGTAGGACTACCAGTATTTTGCAAATGAAACAAAACTTTCCTGGAGGTCTGCCGTCCTGGAGAACCCAAACACAAATGGAAACTCTCGACGCCATGCTTGTTTTGATGGCAGTCGGCATTTGAGCAAATGAACTCACACATTCTAGTCATTTGTCGTTTTTTCACTGTTCTGCTACAGTACAAGGTGGAGTTGGCGCGTTCAGTAAGTTACTTTCGAGGCAACAAATGATTTGGAACACAACTTGGCAAAAAAAAAAAACATCGTCTGAGAGAACAGTTCTATGATTTTTATGTGGTGCTGGCAATGATTCGTAAGATTGCATTGAATAGGTCCCTGCGCGGTCCTAAATGCTGCAATTAATTTATTATATTTACAGATTTTGTATTGATTTTTATGTGCAGCATCGTGACAAATGTGCAGAGATGTGTGCAATCGCTGTGGCGAAATGGCTTGCTCTAAAATTGTTGCTTTGTGGCAAAACTGCAATTCGTTTTGTCGGACGAGGGTCGGAGCGCTGAGACGCGACATTTCGAGAGGCTTGAGAAGTGCAATGTGCCATGTTCATTCTTCGCTGCTTGTAAAAATGCTGCCAAGGAGATCGATAGAAACTGTTGTGTGAAATGTAAATATTTCAAGTGACAACGTGGGACCTGTTGTTGAAAGCGTGGACGGAAGAGAGGAAATTTTTTTTTGTCGTGATGTGCTGTTCGCGCAAAGTTGTCCACGCGAACATGGTGTTGGTTCTTGGGACGGTTGTCTTGTCGTGCAGACTTGCTACGGGCCGCGCTGCCTTATGTTCGTGCAAGCCTTCCTGCGTGATGTGTTCACTTCATCGGTCTTGTTGCTGCTTTGCACCTTGTTTGTTGCCGCAGTTTGAGAGATTTTTTAATGCAACTTGTCAGTGAACTTGTGATCAAGTCAACAAGATGGACGAGATATTTTTCCCGATGTGGATCTGAATCAAAAACATATTTCTTTTTTTAAGTTTGAGGAGTGTATGCATCCGGATTTCAGGCCATTTTGCCAGGAGCACACAACACTGTTCTCCTTGCGAGAGGACGCAGGTCGACAGTGGTGGCTACTTGCCCCGCTCACTTTACCACAGGAATTTGTCCACGATTCGTCGAGAAAAGAAACCAGAGAAAGTTACCTGGAACCTTTCGAAGTGATAGTTCCGGACGACGATTCTAGTGCCGTACAAAAACCCGTTTCCATTGTCAATTTAGTCTTTGAAAATTGTATGAGAGTTGCCCAAGGCATTGATGCTTGTTGCTGTTTTTTGCGTCGCCCTGTGGAACGCTAGTTGTTCATAACGCTGCGTACATGTTGACGTCGGAAATAAACTGATGTTCTTTTTCTAAAACAGCCCTCGTTTTCGTTTTGTCAAGGCAACGCGTGTTCGCTGAACGCACGGAGAAGCCAACAACTCCAGTATCTGGCAAGTATGTAGATTTGTATTTCGTAATCCACAAGAATTCTGGTTTGAACGGAACAGACGGCACACAAAGGAATGCAAATGTTTGAACAAACGGCCGCTCGATCTATCCAGGATGAGATTGTTGGTGATTTGCCACAGATTTTTCAATAGCTTTGGCACACGCACCTGCATCAGTTCTTCCGATTCGTGTGGGCGATTCTCAATCCTTTGCAAGGCCGTGAAATAGTGCTCGATGGCGCAAGAGTTCTGTTGTGTCTGAACTCGCATTGCGCTTACATACCACGCTACTGACTGGAGATTTGATTCACCAGTTTATCTGTACTACGAACAAAGCTTTGACGGAGACACGTTTTGATGCAGTTTCTGTCGGACTGAGGTACGAACATGTAGAAGGCAGAAAGGGATCGAATCTAAAACAATATTGACGTTTCTACAATTCTGTGCGCGCCACACCGTCACCCGGCAGCACGAACGGAACTTCACTCTGAGGAATCATCCATGTTGCCGGGACATGACGATCTGCACCTCGACACAAACGCAACAGCACAAAAATTTTGCATGACGCTTGCGAAAATGCCCTTTGATACACATAGCAACAGCTCCAAGCAATCAAAGCCTGCATGCAACCCGAGCGGCGGCGCCTACATGCACGGCTCGACGTAGTTCCCGGGGAAGAGTCCGGTGACGCCGTCCATGACGCCCTCGTACCAGCCGTCGTCGTTCTTCTTGATCACGTAGATGGTGGAGCCCTCGCTGAACGTCAGCTCGTCCTCCTTATCCTTGATGTAGTCGTAGATCGCCACCACTGCAAAAGGCGTGCGACGGCAAATTCTCATTTCGGTAAAAACACTCCAAACACGAAATGCGTATTGCAATCACGCTTCGGGAAAACTGATGTCAGCACACCCTACGCCCGGCGAAAAAGACTGTCAGGCCAAGTGCTGACGGGTAAATTTGTCCCAACGCGGCGTGTCTTCACTGTCAAGCATTCTTGTTTTTGGGAGAAGTAATCTCCCAACTCTATTCAAATGCACACCAGTGAACAAATATGGCACACCTTTTTCGCGACACCGGTTCAAATCATTGGTGACTCCAACTGTAACTGACCTTTCTCCAAGTAGTTCTTCGGAACCCATTCATTGACGTTGCTTTGTAGTGGAACGCCATGGGACATCGGGGCTCCACCAGGCATCGACCCAGGCGGAAGGTGACCTCCGCCTCCAAACCTGTCAAACAATGAGCCCAGCGTTACGCAAGTCAGTCTTCGATGTCAGATTGAACACAAGCATGCAGCCCCGAATCACCAAAGCCGCCTGATCAACTGACTTCTTCGTGCGTCCTAGCAAGAGATTCTTCGAGTCATGAAACAACCGCACCACCCACAAGAAGTGCAGTTGCTTGGGATTCCGAACAAAATACTTCAGTTTTCCAGCCTCTTGAAACGTGTGCCAATTTCTGCTTGGCGAGATTTGTTGCAATTCTCTTTGAGCGTAGAGTGAAGCTCTGCAGCATAAAGAGTTGCAGAAAAATTGCAATTCTCTGGTGAACTTGGATCCAAGAAGAACTGAACAAAATGAAGAGCGAAGAAAACAAAATTGCATGTTGATTTTTCAATTTTTCCTTTTCCAGGGTCAAAGGAAAAACTGGTCACAATTGGCACACCTACCGCGCCTCGACAATCAAATGAATCTGAACCCGAGATGAACCAAACACTAAAGATCAGGAAGAACACAGAAGCAGAAACTGATCTGATCTCGAATGAATACTAACTACCACTGACAACACTCAAAGTGCACACACATTGACACGCGAAGGTGAAGAGGAAGAGACTGCACGAGCAATCTTGTTTCCGTGAAATTGCTTTGGGTTTTGCGTTTGTCCTTTTAACAAATGCCGAAATTTTGACAAAAAAGTCTTCCTCAGTTTCCCTCAAAGTCTGCTCCTCCCCACAGTGCGTGCAATGCGTTCTGCTCCGGAGGTGTAGAAATAACTTGCATGACTCCAGGGGGCGCTCTGTGCAGCTGGTATCTGAACCCATATCTGAACAGTACAACACAGCATTTCATTTGCAAACCAGTTGAAACGGCGACCACACCGTGCCGTTTTGCTGGGATTATACTTGCAGCTGACAAGATCTCGATATGTTCAAGGAAACTTGACACACACAGGTACATCAGTTGTCTCCAACACAGGTGCGACGCCTACTGTTGAATTTACACAAAGCACGGCGCAGAATGACACATTCTACATGACAACCAATGGTGAGCTGGACAAAGATGGTGCAACATCAAAACCTCTGCAATAATCTGTAGCTGAACCAAGGAACACACCCAATGCACTCTTCAGTGCGTGTTGAAGGTGGTTTCTCAGTGCAACGACAGCAAACATTTTAGCCCTGCGAGAGCAAACCAAGAAACGGGTTTTCAGGTCAGACTGCCCAACTTTCTTTTCTTCCGCAGAGTTTGTTTCAGGTTGCACCAGGCAGACCACGTACCTGTCCATGCCGTACTGGGCGCCGGGGCCCGGGTGCTGCGGCAGACCGAACCCGGCTCCGGGCGGCATGCGGCCCGGCCCACCGCTAAGCGGTCCGCCGAAGTTGGGTGGCGGCGGCGGTATGTCGTCGGAGCGGTCTCCTCCCGGCGGCGGCGGCAGAGGTGGTGACACTGAAAATTGGTCAGAACAAGTTGTTTGGAATTGCCTCGTCACTCGCAAAACTTCGATGTCTCGCGTTTTGTTGCTTGCATCGACTTGTAGTCATCAAATGATACGCTGCTCAAAAAAGTTCACGGTTGCATGCAAACGGACTTTTGTGCGCGTGAAGATATTTGACAAAAGTTTGCTGGACAAGAGGTGCTTACCATTTCCCATGCGCCCGGGGAAGTTATGTTCCGGCATCGGAGGCGGAGGGGGATCTACAAGCACCAGACAGCAAGTACAGCGCTCTGGCTACAGCGTGTCTTCTGTTGACATGTTTGCTCCAACAAACAAAGAACCCAAGCCGAAAAGGAACTCAGCTCGAGAAGGTCCCAAAGACAGCATCTCCAGAGGGAATTCAAGCGTTCAGACTGGTACTAAAGACACCAGGATCGTTCATTGTTTCTGGTGGCACTCATGAAATGTAGAACGGACTGAGATTTCAACTGCCGTTTGCTACAAGATACAAAATGTCACAACTGCACTGTTTCTGAAGCGATACTACGAACGCTGTGCTGCAAATTTCCACAAGTTCGACTGCACAGTGAACAGAAAGAAGACTGCTTTGGCAGATCTGCCCACGAACCACACGTCGCTTGTTGGTGAACGAACAGAAACGATATGTTGGTTTGACCCCAAAACAAAAGCGTCTTGAACAAGTATTGCGAAAGCTGTTCAAAGGCAATTTTATCCCGTATCTTGGGCCAAACAAACCCAACAAAGCGCCGTTCTTGTTGAATCTCTTAGCTTGTTCACACAACACTGATTGTCCTTTGGCAAATTCCGGAATGATCACTGGGTGGAAAACCGGACACAAAGAAACCAAGATTTTCATGCTTGGAAACAAGAGAATCGGAGCGACAGCAAACTTTCAGTTCTGAGTCGAAGAAAGAAAAGCATTTCATAGCTGTCAGATGCACAGCCCAAAAACCTGCAGCAACAAATCCCTGGAAACCTTCTAAAAGTTTTGAGACAACATGCATTCCCACTCGTGTGCAGGCTGGATGAAAGCAGAACAATTCCTTCGAAAGTCCTTGTGTTCAGTCTTCCTCTGCCACAATTCACACTTTCCCAACCCACACAGGTTCACAATTCAAGACAGAACCCCGGTGCCAAAGTTTGGGCGCAGTGAAACTGGTCTAAACCTTCCAATTTTGCAGACAAGGGAACTGCTGTCGTATCATGCAGTCGAACCGACCTTTGCAAGGGATGTGCTTGGGGTGCCTACTCTGACTAAAACACTGCCAAAATCACAACAAGGCCAAGAATTCAGTCGCAAGCAAATTTTCTGCTTTCTATTATGATCGTGTGTCCAAATGACAGGCAAAATCGTGCGTCACAAATTTGCATGTCATGGCAAACAATTTTGATTTCAAGGCGAAATAAGAACATTGCTGCACAATATTTGCTTCGTGTCCCGCAACTTTGTGACCGCCCAAAGACCACAACTATGGAAGGCGGTTGTCACAAGCTGGTCGAAGCATTCACACAAGACAGGGAAATGAATCCATCGTTTCGTCCGGTTTTTGATCACGTGGAAGTTCGGTGGAAGGTCCATTACAATTCACACGTTTGGTCTGCACCAATGTGGCAACTGAATTCTTGGAGCAAAAAGGGGGATTTGGAAACAACCGACTTTACAAATTGCCCAGCAACTGCTCGAGTTCACATAACAACACGGAGGGTCTACCTGTAGGTTTTTTCACTCCAGCCTTCCTGTACACCTTGGCTAATAAATGAAAACAACACATTTAAAATTAAATATGATGTGCGAATTGAGTACAGCTGTCTTACTGTGCACTGCAACTTAATTCTTAACACACACTGCAGCCTTTGGACGTCCGTCCCACACTTCAGCCCGGCGAAGCTCTGAGAAACCACACTCTTGTGTTCTGTTATCAATTTCTTTTTCAGCTTCATTCAAAAAGGTCTCCACATTTTGGCGATGAAGAGCACACGTCCAAAGGCACACAAAGAAATGTCATACAGTACGAAGCAAGAATTTGTGCAAGCAATTTGGTTCACTTCGATTTACTTTTCAAATGAGACCCCCGTCCCCCTGACAACCATTGGGGGACGATGGAACATCCAGACATCTCCAGTTGTCCTCAGTCCCTCGCAAACCAATAAGCAAACATGTTGTCCAAAGAATTCCGACTGCCCTGTACTCGTCTTACAAGTCTGAAAGCGCCTTAATTAATGCTATTTTTTATGAAGACAGCTCACACCTGCAACTGAAATCTTAGCTTAATTAATCCTGAACTCGCCACAATGTTCGCACTGACGCCCAGCCATGTTACCTGGGATGCTGTAGTCCATCATGTCATACGACTCGTTATCAGAGTCGCTTCCAACGAAGGAATCTGCAATACGTCACGGCAATAGTGCCACAAATGAAATACAAACTGGCAACATATAACGATGAGTCCAAAGTTCGTTTGATCTTCTGCTTACCGTAGGACTCTTGCCGCTGCGACACAGTTTTCTGGGCGACATTGGCAGGCATGGGCGGGGGTGGCGGGGAGGGATCGGGCTGTGAACCGACGCCGCCCTGGGGGATGCTGATGTTGGGTCCGGCGCTGGGGTGGTGCGACGGCGGGCCGCCCGGGTGTGTGCCCGCGATGGAAGATGGAGGTATGACTCCTCCCGGAAGGGTTGGCGGCACCTGTGGGCGAAAAGTAAGTTTGAGGTTCCCTTGTTCACCACCAGCTTCAGAGACCGACAAATTCTTTGAGGAACAATTGCGTACCTGCGCGACTTGTATGTTCCCGACGGGCGCGTATCCGCTGCGCCGATCAGCTGACGTCACCTGCGCGTGCGCCGCCGCAGCGGCGGCCTGTTGCGCGGCCCGCGGACCCTGCGCTGCTGCGGCAGCCGCCGCCTGCTGCTGCTGACTAATCTGACGCTGCATTGCGATGTAACTCGGCGCATAGTTAGAAGGAACGCTCGGCGGAGACACTGGTGGAGCAGGAGTTCGGTACGGCGAGCTGGCCTGCCTTGTGAGTGTCCCTCCAGAGTTACTTCCTGGAATGCAGACAAAATTTTGCACTCATGGATGTGAAAGCCAAGGGACTTGTTTCACAACCATTCCATACACTCGACGCCCTGACTCAAACTCGGCTCTCACCTCTCATCTGAGGCGGAGTGGGAGGCTTCGACGTCGGCGCTTGTCCCGCGGAGCTGGGCGCGCTGCTCTTGGAGGAACCCGAGCTCGCGCGACGGTTGCGCGTGTTCTGCTGCCCACCCGCCTGCAAAACGCGGAATCACTGATGGTGCAATCTTTTTTCCCCAAAGACCAGTTTTTCAAAGTAACTTGGTCCCAATCCTGAATCCACTGGAGGCTGTGAAATTCATTTAGAACGTGACTGTCCACTATCTCTCGTGTGAAAATGTCTGCAACTCGGCCGAAGTTTTTCTGAAGTGGCTCACGTTTTTTGCTTTTCAACTTTGTTCTGCATTTCATGCGCCCTTTTCTTACCTTCACACCGTGTCCAATTTCGTCGAGCACGGTATAGTCGATGGGTTTGCGCACATACTTCACAGGTCGCTCCGGCTGTTCGGGGAAGATGATACCCGGATTCTTGACGCCCTGCGGCCTCGACGTCGTTTTATTCGTGGTCAACACCCCGATCTCCCTTCGGGCCACCTTCTCCTTGTGAATCATCACCGTCTGCAGACGAAATAAACAGTTCCATGGATGTTGCTTTTGACTTCACTTCTTGGGAGCTAAAATTGCTGCACGATCGTGTGTGCACCCTGACGCACACCAGACCACAGACTCACCTGACTGAGATGGTTGATGCTCGATTCCATCTCCTTGAGCTGCGTCGACTGCAAGTCCAGCAGGTGCAGGAAATTGGTCGCCAGTGTGTTGATCTGGTAGGCGACGCTCGCAAGCGACTGCGTCGTATAGTTCTTGGTCTCCTCCAGAGCATGGCGTTTCTCCTGCGTCTGAAATTGACCAAACAGGTTTGAAAATCTCGGGAAGCAAGATTGTAGTGATATCACAAACACACTGGTTGGTATCTCAGGAGAGACTGTCCCCGTGGGTGGGAACCTCCGTATTTATTATGTACAGTAGCAACATCTGGTGAGCGGTGGTTCTAAATTCACAGCTGGTGTGTCACACCACACTCCTCCCCCACTAGGGGGCACTGGCCTCTATAGACAATTTTAATTATTCTGAATATTTTTACAATAATTATATATATTAGACAGGGAATAGATGCATAATATCACAATATCACTATTTTGCTGGTAATTACCCAGCATTCCTCCCCCCATGGGGTGATCACGTGATCTGGGTTTTTCCCTCTCTTTCTCAAAATGGCTGCAGTGGGTCAGCGTGTTATCACACAGCAGGAGGAAGAACTTTTAAGTTTTCTCAGGCAAAACATAGTCAGGAAACTGCTCGAGATCTCCAGTCAGTGGGGCCTGCCAGTTACCAATCCTCAAGTGACACAGGCTGTCTCGCTATTTTAACTGTGGCCCGGCGCCACATCAAGTCTTTGATAACCTTGTGTGGCAGATCGCCCAGTCGCTTCAGGTGAGTAGAATTCATGTCACTCCACAGATGTCAAAATCAGAAACTTTGGGAAAACTGACAGGTCGTATTTTTCGATTCAAGCACCATTCCGGAGAGTTCTCGCCGACCAAACAAAAAGGTGTCAAAATGTCCACCAAATAAACAGAGTGAAGATTTCTTCCAGTTTTATCCACTTGCAGAAAGCGACACTTCCAGGTCGAGATCTAATTTCCTGGTTCAGAAATTTTGCCCGTGAAATTTGGCCAGAGACATTCAGGCCCAAAATGTCGCACCAAAGTGAAATTTCGCTCACCTGCAGATAATTCCCTTCGCAGTAAGCGGCGACCTTCTCAAGATTGTTGTGACTGTCCTGCAGATGCCTTCTGCCATCGGCAATATCCCGATCTATGAGCTGAAGCAACTCAGCTTCAGTCGACATTTTGGATTTTTCACCGGACAACGACTCTCTTCAAGAAACAAGTCAATTTCCTCGTCGCGCTCGGTCTACAAGAAAAGTTGTCAACACAAAAATGTTTGAACGCGATGCGTCCGGTTGTGGCGCGTTACTCTATAGGAAGCGCGACGCCGTGTTTCATCCATCAACACATTACAAATATTCATGTAATGGCCGCCGCCTTGTGTTTGTAAACAAGGTAAGAATTTGACCTTTTATTGTAGTTTCTCGTTGCCAAATGTTCTTTAGAGTGAGTGTTAGACATCTACATCTCAAATTGAACGAAATAAACGTTCCCTTTTTGAGTTATCTTTGCTCTTCAAGAGCAAATCTGGAGTCTTAACAACAGGAAAATTTTCCATCACGCGTGATGCAATTTTCTTCTGGGTAGATGTCTACCGTCTTGATCTTGATGTCCAGTCTGGAGTCTAAACTGTCAAAGAAAACTGCCCACTTCCCTGGAAGAATCAATTGCGAAGCCTGAGATTGAATGCAAAGTGAACAACTTACGCACAAGAATCTGGAGAAGTCCTGGAAAAATTGTTTTGGGGTAGAATCTGGTACTTTTGTCTGGGGGCGGGTCGATTTTCTACACTGCGATTCGTTTGTCGCAACGTCTGGCTCCTGTGCCACTGGACTCAGCCACTGCCACTCAGCCACTGCCCAGCTACAACTGGGCCAATGTGCTGGTTGGTACTGCCTCCAACACAGACACTGTGTTGCGTGTGCATCCAGGCATGCCTAGGGGCGCGCCCTCCTGACAAACTTTGTTGACTGCCCTGTGTTTCACTGTCGAATGCCAACTTTCTACTTTTGGTGTGTTGCTTGTTGAGGCAGGTGCTTGGGCCCCCCTTTCGGATCAGCGTACCCTGGGCAGACCTGCCAAAACTAGCCTCAGCGATGGCCTGCTTTCATTTTGCGGTCAAGTGACCTCTTTCCAGACTGGTTCAGATGCAAAAGTTCCAAGACCCCTGAGGTGTGAGAAAATTTTTGCAATCAAGGTAACAAATTGCAGACGGCGTGTCTTGACAAGAGAGAGCGAGCATTTGGTGAGTGACCCCGTGGACCATTTGTGGATTTTCTCGGTGACAGACAAAAATGAATCTCAAAACCAGAACAGTGGGGACTCAAACTTTCGCGGATCGTTTCAACCAAATTGTCTCACCCAACGTTGTGTGACCAGAATCCAATTGTCTGTACTTCGTTGTTCTTGCAATTTCTTTTTTACCCGTGCAGGCACGAATGCAAAAAGGTTGTTCTGTGTGAACTGATCTTCACTCGTATCAGACCTGTGGCGAAATGATGGTTTGCCCACTTGTGTTCTGTCAAGAAAAACGGGCCGAATTTGCTTGGTGGCTTGTTGGGTTGCGAATGACTGCAGCAATCAAGGAAAATATCGGTTCCTGATGCGGGATGTGAAAGCCAATCAGGGAGATCAGACCTTTGTTCTAACGATGAAAACAACAAATGTGACCTCAGCCATGCATCGAGAACACAACACCAAGTGCGTTCAGATAAAATGTGTTTCATTGTTACGTACAGACCAGTGTTTTATGAGTCCAAACGTTCCTGGAACAAAGGATTGATACTTTGTTTCCTGAGAACAGCCCTGCAGTCACATAGTGTGGTGGACATTTTCCTCGATGAGACCCACAACACCTGCCTGTGTGTTGCGTAAAGCTTGTGGACGACAGGAGGACGCAGGAAAGTTGTGGTCGTGGCGGCAACGCGAAACCGATGTGGTGAGCCTGGTGCCACAGTGAAAAGAAAAGTGTGAAAAAGTGACAAAAGTCGCGCGAGCGCGACTGAAGTCATCTGTCTGTCTGTCTGTCTGTCTGTCTGTCTGTCTGTCTGTCTGTCTGTCTGTCTGTCTGTCTGTCTGTCTGTCTGTCTGTCCGTCTGTCCGTCTGTCTGTCTGTACACACCTCAGTTTCCATGAATTAGTGAGGGGGGTCACAACATCAGGAAAAGTTGAGCCGCCCTGAGAAAGAAACCTGTGTGCCCCCCCCCCCTGGTCACAACATCACGGAAGAGTTGAGCCACCCTGAGAAAGAAACCTGTGTGATCCCCCTCCTTCACAGCGTCACGAAACACACACCCACACAGACCAGACACGGATGCAACTCAACGCGCGACACAATGCCAGGGGCATTCTCGTTTGCTTCAGACCTTTCAGGTTTGATGCCAGGAATCAATTGCCAGATTCATCGGCGAATGTTGTCTCAGAAACTGTGGTGGTCCCGAAGTGCGCGCTTTAGCGCTTTACAAAGGACAGAACAGATTAAATTGTGTGTGTTCACCCACGTCACGAAGCGTCAGTGTTATTGTTGGCGCTCAGCTCTCTCTGCTGCAGTCGTCACCTTCATCTCCGTTGCCGACCCGGCGTGTTTTCGTTGGAGTTGCAAATAACATTGACAACTGCGAGTACCAAATGTTTGAAGAGCTGCGCTGTGGAGTCGCAGAACACGCACCACAACACACACGCACACACGCACACACACACACACACACACACACACACACACACACACCGCCCGCCGAGACATCTCCCAACGTGAACTTAGTTCTGCTGTTCAGTCAGATTGCTGCAGAAAGTTGGCATTTGGTCATTGCCAATCCCAGCAAAACACTGATCTGAAGAGAGAAGTTCCCTTGCGCAGACTGTTGCCCATGTTGCATTGTTGATCCTGCTCGGCTTTGTCATACTGTGGAGTGAGTCCCTTGATTGTGAGATTTTTTGCCCATTTGTATGCTGAACTGTAAATGTATATCTTATCTGCAAAAAACGACCTTGATAACAGGACCACCAAATATCAGTGCAGTGTGACTCCGTGAGACTGAGACAATGAAAGGTGACACAGTCTTTCAGGGACCACCAGCCTTGATGTTGTCACGGATGAGACGGTGCTTGGGTTTTGGGTTTCGGAGATTTTCAATCAGAATGTTCCTTGGTTGTCTCTTTTCTTTCTCAGGTGTCTGTTTTCTGGACAGGTCCGGATTGAAAGTTTCCGGCAGCACGAAGCTGTGTTGAGACTGTTCTGCATGCCTGTTGCTTGGGCAGCTGTTACGCTACGTGTGCTCGTACGTCTGTGTCGAGTTGCGTGAAGTTTGGTCTCAGTCTCACAATGCCGCGCTCGGGTGTTATCAAACCAAAGAGAGCGCACATCTCAGGTTTGGGAGTTCAGTGGATTGCAAGTTCGTTTGAGGTTTTGAGTTCTTCTGGTGAGCAAACCGAGGACTCTGTTCACTTGACTGCCGCCAGGGAGACTGGAAATGTGGATAAGTACGTTGTGCTTGTGGACGGGAGTTTCATTTGAATTGTAAAGTTGTGCGGCCAGCTCTCGCACGATGTTGAGAACTCACCGAAATTCTCAACCACTTAACTTCAGTAGTGCAGCGATAAAGCTATCTCATAAAAATGCTTGTGGGCAGGATTTGGACAATGCTCAAGGTTCTTGGTGGAGCTACATAGTTATACAAAAACGATTGAGTGAATGTTGTTTTGTTCTTGAAGCTGTTGGAGCGTTTGCACAGGTTTGTTGACTGCAGTTTGACGTTGGAAAGCATTTGTTTGGAAACTTTTCTGCTCTGAGTCACCGTGTGGTGTTCGACGGCAAACAAAACCTTTGTGCACAATGTTGGATGTGACCAGGAGGTGTGCGGACACCAACCAGGTCCTTTTGTGTTCCCAGAAAATTTTTGTGGTGAAATAGGTCAAGCAAGGTTCTTCCGTTGTGAAGGATGGCATCTGTCAAGAATTCTGATGTCGGAACACACACTGACGGCCACTCTGCCTCGGGACAGACAATGCTGAAGTTGTCTGCAGGACTCAACAGTTTGGATTTTTGCCATGATGAGCAAAGAGAAGCGCTGAAGCGAATGGAAGCGATTTCACCTGGACGTTGGCTGGACGATATTCCACCAATCTCGGCAGCTGATTCGGTTCAGGCGAACCGATATTCGATGCTGATGGACACGGACCAAAAGGATCCGGAGAGGCGTTCGCTTCACAATGAAAAAACAAAACCTGACGATCACCAAACGAACCCGTCGGTCAGTCGGGCTCACCACCATTCGCTCTACAGTCGAACTGAGCAAGGCGTTCACCGAAATCGTCACCGAAATTCGAACAGCAGCCTCAACCCTGAAAAGAGCGACTTTGGGTCAGACTCACTGAGAAGAAGCCACAGAACGGACTCAGTCAGCAGTTCCGGATCGACGAGCAGCGGGTACCGATCTCCTGCTTCCTTGGCTGTAGCAGAAGCGTACTCAGGAGAAAGGCTTCTTCCCTTGGCCACGGCGATAAAGGTTCGACGAACATGTGTTCAGCCCAGGCTTTGTGCGACGGGGAGATGGTTCTTTCTGCGGCATTTTGAGTTGAACGTGAAGTTTTTCTGTGAGTCGGTGTGGTTGATGTTCTCGTGTCTTCTCGTCAAGGCAGTGTAAAAGTGGTTCCACAAGTGTTTTTCGTGTACTTGCAGGTGGCCATGGAAGATTCGAGTTTCAGTGAACAGTCGTCCTTCGACACCAGTGAGTGTTTGGGAGAAGGGTGCACACATTTTGGAATGAGCCAATATTTTGTTTTTCAAATCCATGGCACTTGGCGAGCTCATTAGAGCTTTGATTTCCAAGTACCCGTGGTCGTTTTGCTGGAGTGGCCCGAGATTTGATAAGATAAAGAAAACCGGTCAAATTTTCTTTCCAGATGGAACTTTGAGTGTTTCTCCGAATTGACAACACACTTACTTCGGGTCCCTTCTGTGATCGAATTGTAGTTTCTCATCTCTTTTGCAGGTTTGGTGGACATGGTGGCGTTGGGCGGTGGGGCTGGTGGTGGCGGCGGGGAGGAGGCGCAGTCCCCGACCGCGGGCGGCGGGGCCGGCGGCGGCAAATTCAGCTTCTCGCGGGCGTCGAGCACCGGCTCCATCCCCGCCGTGTCGCACAGCTCCGCTTCCAGTGCGCAGAACACAGGTCCGTGCTTGACACAAATGCAAACTTGCTACCGCACTGTCCTGACGTGAGAATCCCTTCGTTCTTTCGGAAAAGCACACAGTTTGGGAGTGAAAACAATACGCGTAGATTTGTGATTCGTTTGTTTGGTGATTTGCGCATTGACGCAGTGCGTGTGTGGGTTGGGAGCGCTTTTGTGCAACACAAAAAGTCAACTGAAGCACCACTTCCAAAACGTCAAAACACAGCACTGCATGTGTCCCAACAATCACGTTGGTAAATTCTTTGAGTTTCGAAGACTCCATCTCAGACTCATTGCAATGTCTCTGCCGTGAAGTCAATTGCCAGGTTGACCGTGTCGCAGAAACGAAAACAAATTTCTTGTTTTGCACTTTGATCGCAGAAGAGATAACGTTCTCAAAACTGCTTGACTTGGGGAGATAATGTGGCAAGCAGCAGCAATGAAAAACGCACACGAAAAAGCACCTCTGGACTTCGGAATCCTTTGTGTAGTGTCGGTTGTTTACCGAGCTCTTGGAACGTGGATATATCAACTTCGTCTACAGGAGACACGGTTCCTCAGTAGAAAACATCGAGACATTTGAAAATTGGAATTTATGGGGGCAGATCTGAATTTTTGTTGTGGTGTGATTGCGTGTCGTCGAACGTGTCTGGAAACTTGGCACTTTTGTCGGACTCTGGCTGTACCTCGCGGCACCAGTGGAATTTAGGTTCAGACATTTTGCCGCCGAGAACAACGTTTTCAGGAAGTCACGGAGACGGTAAAATCTAATCAACCGTCAATTCAGATCAACTGTCAAGAAACTTATCAGGTGCCTGTCAAGTTGAGGACAAGCTTTTTGGAAAAACAGTTGACAAAAAGAGTTGACACGGAGATGAATCTGCAACCCAGCGGTGCATGTGAAGGAAACACGGGCGCCAAGAGCCACGTGGCGTCGCTTGCGTTTGACGGTCGTGGAAACGCCAGCGGTGGTAACGGGTCCAGGTCAGGCGCGATGTTCGACTTCCCAAGCAACTCGAGCTTGTCGAGTGAAGCCGGAAGCACAGACTACAGGTCGGACACCGATGAGATGGAGCTCACCATCTGTGTGGGTGCGTTACGGCGTGGGGATGAGTGCAATTACCGGTCTGAGGGATATTATTGTCGCAGAAGCTGCTGGACAGTCACTTTCCATGCGTCTGTGTTGCGTTTGTTCCAGACGATGACGAAGACTCGGACAGCACGATCAAGAGCGCGCTCAGTATGAAGGATCGTCGTCGCGAGGCGCACACGCACGCCGAGCAGAAGCGCCGCGACAACATCAAGGTCAGGAACGTCTCCGTCGTGAAAACACTCGCCAAACACGTGCTCGGCGAAAGTGGAGACTCAAACGTCTAACGAAGTGAAGAATATCTCAAAAGGTTGCTTTTCTCATTTCAGAGAGGGTACGACGAACTGCAAAACATGATCCCGACCTGTCAGCAGCAGGAGACAGTCGGTTCCACCAAACTGAGCAAGGCCGTCATTCTGCAGAAATGTGAGCACTCACTCACTTTGGCTTCTGTTGGACACCGAAAACACCGAACCTTGAATGAACTGCGTCATTTTCGGATTGGCGGGTTGTTCAGGAACTGAATAACAATGTTTGAGCAAGTTGGCACAAAACAACAACAGTTGATGTTGCTTTCAAAGTCGGCTTGTAAATGGGAAGTAAAATACAGTGTATTTGTTCCAGCGATCGACTACATCAACTACCTGGTGCAGCAGAAGGCGAAACAGGAGGACGACCTGGAGAAGCTGCGCAAGGAAGTGAAAGCGCTCCGGATCATGAAGGAGTGAGTGCTGTGGAGGAGGGAATGAGGGTGTAACTGTGGGAGAAATGTTGAAACGCAATCAGTAGGCAAGGGCAAAGTTAATGCCAAGGAAAAAGCGATTTTTCTTTCACGTGCGTTTGTTTCATTCTCACAGAAACATTGAGCACATGGTCAAGCAGCACCAGAACACCCCGCAACACGGCCAGAACCAAGTCTCGGACGAGGTGAAGTTTCAAGTGGTAGGTGTCCACTGCATTCAAAGTTCCTGCGTTGTAGAAAAGCTTTGTGCAACACTTTCAAACATCTGCAACTTGTTCAATATTGGAATTGGGGAATCTTTCAAGTTGAGACGTCGACTCTGCTTGCGAACAACCACTGTGATGTTACGCGTACTTTGCAGTTTCAACTGCTCATGGACAACCTATTCCAATCGTTTGACCAATCGATCAGCGTGGCAAATTTCGCTGAACTGTCCGGCAGCATCTTCAGGTGGCTCGAGGAATCCTGCAAACCGCAGGTAACATTCGCGTTTCTTTGTCTCACGTTTCTTTGTCCCCGGAATTCGCGGGGAGAGGAGTAGGTTTGACGACCAGTTTTGAACAAAGCACCCTTTGGTGTGGGCACACGCCGACCGCCAACTCCACGGCTTGCTCAGACAACTGGACACCTTGGTATCAAGGCACTTCTGACTTTCCAACAGGGATCCGTGCACCTTGATCCCCAGGCTGAAGTTTCTCATTCCAGAGCCCTGATAATTTTCCACTCGGGGGCCCCTCAAAACGTGAAAAAAAAACCATTTTCATTGCAGATTTGCATTTTCCCTAAAAATTGGATTTTTCTTCAAAGAGGCAGACGGGGAGGGGACGGCAGTGCCCGAGGCACCTTTGGTCCAGATTGCAGCTTTTCTTGGCTGAAACTTTTCAAGCCCTTGGGTCACCTCAAAACGTGGAAAAAAATCTTCCCCAATGCGGAAGTCAGCCTTGTTTCTGCAAATGTAGTTGATCATCACCGCGATATTTCTCGTTGTGGATGCCGAATGATTTCCACGGTTCCTGGAGGTTGTTACTCCTGGATACAACGAGACTTTGTACTTCTTCTGTGTGCGATGATGTCTTGCGATTTGTTTGCAGACTTTACGTGATTTGACACTGACGACATTGGGTTCGACCTCTCAGCAGACAAACCCTCACTAGCACCAACGATGGCCGATCTCAGCAACATGCCACTGCTGTTCTGTACTGAAAATCTGCGTCGTGGCGGTCGTGCATCGTCTTCGTGACAACGCCACGTTTCGTCGGGTGACTGGGTAGAAAGTAAAATGGCTAAATAACCGTTGGAAAAATATAATTGTGTATGTGTGTGTGCGTGCGTGCTTGTGTGCGTGCGTGCGTCTTGGTCTGCCTGTCTGCAATGTCATGGTGTCGTGAGTGAGGGCAAGTTTGAATGTGTCAAGCTGCATTTTTTGCCCCAAAATTGTAAGGGTGAACGTTGTTGTGACGGTGTTGCGCACACGTGTTCAGTTGTCAGGCTGCTCGTGTTTAAGGTATCTCTGCTTGTTCAGAAAGCTAAAATACTCGTTTTCAATAACATGGAAATCAACTGTAAATAGGACGTGCTTGCTTCAGTCGTGTGATTGGAAGTGTGTTTCCCTGAAGATCAAGGCCACACAAACGGGAGCACAGTGTCCTTTTGTTGACGATTTCAGGCGAAACAATTACACAGCGCATCTCTGGTGTCGAGGTTTGAGGGGAACGGGAAGAATGTGTTTCAGTTCGTGATTTACTCTGTTGTGGCACACAAAATCACAATTTGTGAGATTGCTGAAGATTTGCGCTGATCACACGAAACTGTTACGTTTTTGACTCAAACCGTTGTTCATGACTGGGGAGGGGAACGTGAGAAGGGAGTCACTCTGAACGATGTTTTGAACAAGCTTGAACCGTCGAAGTAATTGCCAGCAGAAAATTTACAAGAGTGTGATCTCGGGTTGGTCACGTCTGTTGTTTGTTGTCAGCACCTTTTGATGAAAATAATGTTCAGCTTGTAACTACAGGTCCGTGGTGTTGTTTGAGAAGCGCACTTTGTACCGTGTCAAGGCAGCTGCGTTGGACCCAGGAACGTGCAGCACGCAAACGGTTCAAGGACAAGGGGCAACTGGGCTCAGGCAATGAAATGACATCCGCTGAATTCTTTTGGGAGCTTGGGAGTAAGTTTGAAATTCGTGTCCAGGGAGTCCACCAGACGATGACAGCCCGGAGGTGAAAGCCTGAATGGAAGGAAAAAAGCAACTGCCTGTGTCTCACGTTCACAGGTCGACTGGAGCGGAATACGCCAGACGTCTCTGTTTCAGCAATCACCAGGAGAGAAACTGCACATACGAGTATGGGGCACCTGATCGTCCAACATTGTATCAAAACGCTGCTTGCTTTTGGGGGCAGGGGTTGGGGAGGCCCCTTCTAATTTCGTCAGAGCCTCACATCTTCTGGTTCTTCATGCGCTGTCAGAAATTATCATCACTCTCATTACGGTTCCTTTCCCTCACGACTGAAATGTCCACAAAATCAGTCTTGTGAACAGTTTCTGAAACCACCAAAGCCGTCAATGGTCATTGACAACCACCAGTAGTTCCCTTGATGAGTGTCGCGCATTCACCATTGAGCACACGACTGTCGGTGTGTGACCCCTCGGCCACACCGCGTGTGCCAGCACATCACATACAGCTTGTACGACATTCCGCACCACGCGCCAGCACATGTTTGGGGTTGGAACCCATCTGCGATTGTGGTGGTGCACATGCACTTCAGTGTGAATATGAGGTTGATTCAAATAAGTTCGGCCAAACATGCTGACGATCGCACAAAGTCTGCGAGGTCAGTGATACTACGCAATGTGTGAAAATGAACTGACCGCACTCAGAATGTGCCGCGATCGTCAACATGTTTGGCCGAACTTATTTGAATCAAACTCGTACAACCATGTTCATGTATGAAACCAATTTTGGTGCGCTGTGACCTTGGTATGCGTGTGCACTGGGTGAATTCGGGGTGACGTTGCATGACGACAAAACATTGCAGCCACGTATTTCACGAAAATCCTGCTTTGTGTAGCTTTTATTCACAAAACAGCTGTATAAAATTTCTCTTCTGACGAGTGAACAAATGTTCAAACAAAACGTGAAGTCTGCTTGACCCCACACACAAGAAAATATATCCAATGGAAGTTGGGCCTTGCAGAGTTCAAATCAAATCTGAAAGAAATGGCAAACTGGTTGTTTCCGAAAGTGTTTGAAACCATGTGTTTGAACAGAATCACTTGGTCGGTCGTCGATTTGCGTTGTGGTTCCTTGCAGCAGATTGTATGTACGGAAAACCAAACGCAGTCTGGATGCACAAGACCTCGCAACCCTGCTAGTTTTACGGCAGTTTGGTCCTTTTCCACTGAATGGAACACCATGAAGAAACGGAATAGTCTGGGCAGCACAATACGAACAACAGACAGAAAGTATCAAGACGAACTTTGTGAGCTCTGACCAAAAGCCACAACAACAGACAAAGCTGCCTGACAATCCAAAGTTCCTCCAGTTTCAGTGCACGATAAATTTTGAGAGCACTGACAATCTGCGTTGAGAAAACTGGGAATAATTTTAGCATTTCCACCAACTTCATTCAGACGTTTTTTGCCAAGTTATCCAGATGATATTGTCGATTCCAGATTGCTTCAGTCGCTCGAACAATGAGTCACTGTGCCTGGAGAGTCTGTATCACGCTGCGGACCGTATTTACACTGTGGACTGAGGAACAACTGGCCTATTGCGCAGGAATCTGTGGCAAACCAAACTCGTCCACTGGAACACCATCCTAAAAAACAAGACACAAACGTCCAAGCTGTGGGAGCATATGGAATACACAGTCATTGCAGATTTGCACGACAGGCACTGCTTTTATTCTGTGGCATCGATAGACGAACAAGGGTGTACAGCAAACATTTCGGTCAGGTACCAGAACCCAAACGCACCTTGTTTGTGACGGCGCTGTCCTCGCCGGGAACGCCGGTGGGCGCACTCGGAGCTCCGACCTGGTCGAGGTAGCTCGAGTCCTCATCGAGCGCGAGGTCATCCCCGAGCGCGTCCAGCTCCGCTTCCAGCTCGTCGTCGTCGATGTCGGGCATCCCGTAGCTCCGCCCCATCGCCTCCTGGATCTCGTTCGCCGACTCCGTCAGGTCCTCCAGTTCGTCTTGCAAGTCCTGCGTTACAGTTCACAATGTTGTGAGCTGAAGCTGCTGCAGCATCCCAAATAACACACACGCGAGTACACACACGCGAGTACACACACACACACACACACACACACACACACACAAACGAGTACACACACATACGAGGTTCCTTCAACAATTGATTGGATTTATCATGTCTTTGAGTGACCTTTTGTGACCGGCTGCGCCGAGCCATTTGCCTTGGACTGCAGCCTCAATCAGTCGCGCGCTCAGCCTCTCGCAGACATGATAAATCTAAACAATTGTTGAAGGAACCTTGTACATGTATACACACACACACACACACACACACACACACACACACACACACACACAAGCTGGAAGTCCAAGTTCGTCATTCAGGATGTGTAAGGTTTGTTGTCTTTTGTCACAGAGGGACTTTCTCACCTCAATTTTGTCAATGTTGATTCCCTTGTATTCTTTCTTGAACTGCTTCACGCCAACCTTCATGGCGTCCACCTGAAAATACAAACAGCTGTTGTTGATATCTGCCCGAGATCACAACTGGTGTAAAATGACTCTTCCAGCAACTAGGTTCTTGTTCGGCTTGTCACAGATTCAGTGTTTGGACTTCCTGAGTTCAAACCGGCGTCGGAGTGAATGTTGCTGCTTTTCTGGTTTCCATTTTCTGCGTACCGTAGTTTTCGTGTCCTTGACGGTCTGAATGGCGTAGTTGGCTTGTTCCAGGTTGAAGGATTGCTGCATCATTTGCTCTCGCTGATTCTCGTACCTGCGACATTTTACACAAACATAAGACCACACTTATGACACGTACGAGGGGTGTTCTGTTTGTGACGAGGGAAACGTAGCAATGAAACATGTCGTTTGCGAGAAACTCATCCGAAGTGGACTGCCCCCCGTGTCGGAAACCTGGTTGCGCACATTTGGTTCCTGCTTCCATTCAATTACGGTTTCGCCGTTCTTTACAAAGGCTGGGCTTGGATCATTAGACATCAAGACCAAATCGTTGAAGCAAAACTGACATTCGTTTCTGCTTGAGCACCCGCAGCGCCTTCTGTTTGACCATGTTCTTGCTCGGTCCGTCCCGCATCTTCTTCATCTGGTCGCGATACTTCGCCAGCTCCTGATCGAGACGTCCGATCTTCTTGTCGACCGAATCGCCTCGACTGTCAATCTGCACAAACAACAAACGAGACATTATCACGAAAATTCTGAAAATGGCAAGACAGTCTCGAGGATGTCTTGGTTGCAGACGTAAGGACCACTCCCGACTCTGCTCTTGCTTGGTCATGTTGTGATCACAACAAAGACAAAATCTTCTGGCTCGCTCTTCGTGCAAAGAGAATGGGTGTCCCCTTTCACACCCAGATTTCGCATGATGTCATGTTTGCGGAACATTTTCGAGATTCTACCAAAAACGTTTTGTTCATTCAACTCACGTTTGAAATGCAGTCGTTGAGATCCGGTGCTGGCTGTTTGTCTTTCGCTCTTCCAAACAATCTGTTCATGTTGTCGGCTTGAGTTTGACACCCAAAATGAATATCAGTTCCTCAGTTTGAGAATGTGATGAAAAATGTAGACGTGACTGTGAGTCAAATGGCTTCCGTTGTTTACGCGAGTCACATGACCCAGTTTTACGGTTGTCGCAAAAAGTTGTTTAGAGTGGAGTGTCCCATTGTGGACACCAAGAAATAGATCTGGAGTGCATTTCGACGAAGGAAAATAAAAATACACAAGTTAATGAACATTTTTAAATTTTGAAACATTATTTTAACCTTTTATTTTCAAGAACAATGTACGACATTATCATCTGTGCATTTCTTCAGAGTTAAAAATCCTCATTCAAGGTACAAGTTTACGCCCACCCATCAAGGTGTCGACTGGCTACCTTAGAAACAAACAGTTTGGGAAAGGTTCTGTTGGACCTACCATCCCAGAGAGACAAAGTTTCTCCAAAATGTTCAAATGGGCCCATATCTACATCCTCTCAGAAGATGTCGAGATATGATCTCTCAAAATTTTGGGACATCAATTGTAACAGTTGTCAAAACCTCAACCAGTCTGAGAAAATTGGATGAAACTTGACTTTTCTCTCTGAATAAGAGTCAAAATATCACAATTCCAATATTGCCAACAATTCAAATCTTTCTGAAGTGAGTGTTGTTGTTCACATGATGAAGTGTTTTTCACATTTTGAGGTGATTTGGTGGTGAAAATCACCTGAAGGCATCAAGAGGCAAAATGTGTGAACACGAATTTGAAAGTGTTCTATTTGTTTGATTTTTGTCATGTTTGTTTTTTTTTTGTTTGCTTTTAGGCTGTAGTTGATGCATGAAGTGTCAAAAGAACAATTTTTTGATTTTATGTGTTTTTATGCCCAAAAAACCAATATGGCTGACATGGTGAAATTTGGGTATGGCTGTATAAATGGCTTTATTGCTTGGAAATGGTTGATATCTGTTAATGGAAGTATATTGAGAAAATGTAGGCAATTGCTGAGGCTAATTTGTAGAAGTAGTGATTGGTTGGTATGGCAACCTTCGCTGCTGGCTTTTAGGTGATTTGAATCATACATTGTATAATGTATGGTGGTGAAAATCACCTGTAGGCAT
>JAAUXT010090345.1_pt1 | contig 23144 bp, 25 predicted proteins | sample 7278171 | NCBI WGS metagenome assembly JAAUXT01 (sample SAMN14350112, study PRJNA611818) | marine sediment metagenome | isolation source: surface marine sediment (1.8m) | place: French Polynesia: Moorea | collected 2018-08 | reverse complement strand
TGTGTACTGACTGCAGACAGGGGAGGAACTCTCCCCAGATCATTGCATGTTTATCACCACTTCTTTGAGTCTCCAAGCTTTTGCCAATCTGGATGAAGCAAAACATTTATTTGTGTAAAACACTGGAGAATTCTGTTTCAATGTCATAACTGAAAAAACAAAATGACCTGACCTTTGCACCATCAGAAACTAGCTCAGCCTCATTTATCAAATCTATGTATCCATATTTTTCCTCAAAATCAACATAACAAATTGGATATGCAGATTTCCAATTCTCTGGAGCTCTCCAATTGGTGTTGCAGTGAGTGGTGGGACTGCCAGTGGTGGTGGCACTGTCAGTTGTGGTGGCACTGTCAGTTGTGGTGCGACTGTAGGTGGTGACAGCACTGTCAGTGGTGGTGGGACTGTCAGTGGTGGTGGGACTGTCAGTTGTGGTGGGACTGTAGGTGGTGATAGCACTGTCAGTGGTGGTGGGACTGTCAGTTGTGGTGGCACTGTCAGTTGTGGTCGGACTGTAGGTGGTGATAGCACTGTCAGTGGTGGTGGGATTGCTGGTACTGATCTGGGAGGCTGAAAATGAAAATGAAAGTAAAGTAACACTCCACTGTCACAGAAAAAGATGTTGTGAAAAGTGAAAACCACCAGCACATGTTTTCCAATTTCACAAATATATATCATTGCTGTGCAATGGTAGTGCAGGAGCCTATCTATGCTGTTTCAACCATCCTGACAGTGACCAGACAAACATTCATCAACACTGTACCTATGTCACAGTTATCACCTGGGAAGCACATCAAACCTGAAAGCAAAATCAAACATCATTTCAGAAGAATATATTTAAACAATATTTGTTCCCAAGAGCCAGAAACTCATGCAGAAGCCTGCTTGGTGCAGAGTTTGTTCTTGTTTCTCTTTGATTTGTTTTGTTGTGTGTCTTCATACCTTTTTTGAATATTTCTTTTTCATTGTCTGAAATATAATTGTGAGCAGCAACAGGTGGTACTGATTGTTCTATCATCCCACACATTTCTCCACCATTGTCAAATTGAAAAGCAGACTGTATCCAAAGAGCATCTGTTGAAATGAGGAAGACAATCAGTTCTCACTAAGCCAAACTGATGTCAACAACTGGGAGGTACTGAAAAGTGGCAATACCTGACTGCACAAACAAAGATTGATGATGATAAAAATGAAGTTGTTAATATTCCCTCAAAGTTGGTAACTTTTTCAAAGTATTGTTTCTGGTTTGAAGCATGAATGACACAAAAAATAAAGTGTGCCCCTCATAGGTGCCCTTGTTTCACGATTTGTGTCCCCCTTTTGTGGTTATTTTTGACAGAATTATCCTCACACCCAAAGGACAGATGCAGGGTACAAAGGGGGGGGGGTGATGCCCAAATAAATTGGCCCATGTGTTGTGGTATTGTTGATGCAAACTTGTTCGATTCTGCACGAGTTGAATCTGCTCCCAGTCTGAAGTGTGTCCAAGAGGGTTCCTCCCCTGTATCCCAGTACCAGATTCAACGGCGCGGCAGCAGCTTTGTCTGAGCACCCAATGATCAATCAATCCATCAGTGTGATGGGTAATAGCCATGGTCCCTGCCACGTGACGAGTGGCCACCGCGCATGCGCGTGTTCAGCTGTTCCTCCCACTTGTCGCTTTTCCATCAACATTCATCAGCTGATGGTCTCAACTCCGACACTTTCTCAGGGATGTCAATCTGGAAATTTCGTAGCAAAGCCAGGGGGCTGGAAATCCTTTGTACTAGGTCACGGGGGTTTGGGTTGTCTTTGATCAAAACCATGAATCTACAAGCTTCGATCCAACACTGCATATGGTCACACTGCTTCCAGTAGCATGGACTTCTGCAGCTAAACCTGGAATCTCCTTGTGCCTCAGACCTGCTCCACCAGACCGTGGATCAACTGCCCCTGTTTTCCATATTTCCAGTCGTGGTTCTGTGGTGTCCTGTACGAACCATGGACCCACTGACCGTGTTTCCCAGTTCTGAATCCGTTGAGGCTTCTGCTGCTTTTGTCTGAATAAATAACTTGGACATCCATCAACTTTCATCAGTCGACGGATTCAACTGTGACACGTTTCGACGGATGTCGAGAATTTGTGCGTACATTTTGCTCTGCAACAAAAGAAAGTTCTTATCTGGCTGGTTGTGTGAAGTCCCTTTTGGGCGAATCACCATGTGATAGTGCAGTGTATGGCAGCTGGACTGAAATGTCCCCTGCCCCCTCCCCCTAGACCCCCCTTGCCCCCACCAGAGGCAGGACCCCCCACTAGAGGTGGGACCCCCCACCAGAGGTGGGACTCCCCATGGACAGCATGACTGGTGGAAGGACAGGGAAGAATTGATGAACAAGGAAGAATTGACAACATAACCGACGCCGCAAGGGACTTCGCACTGGAGTTGCCTTGAGCACTGCTTCTTGTTTCACATTGTGGTCCAAATCACACGTGGAAGTTCCGCTGATTCGAGTGGTGACTGTCTGGTGATTGCTTCATCGGGGGAAACGCGTTTTCTCTTCGTGGGGTCGCTCATGCAAGCCTTGCTCAGCAGAAAAAAAATCTTGTTTTTTTTTTGTCTTTCACGCAGTCCAAGAAGCTGCTGGGTCCGCTGCTGCTGATTGACTGTCTTGCTGTGTGCATACTCATCAATCGACTCATTCAAGATTCACACTGTGGAGGAATGTTCACATCTGTCTTCCTTTGGGATTGAAATAAGAATTTCGCATTTCTGCACAGCAATTCTAGTTCACCAAGTGGTCTCTGCCAATTACTGAATAAGATGAGTCAATTTCAAAGAGTTTTGGTCTTCACAATGTCTTTCTATGATTGTTTCTGAAGGGTTCAAATATTATTTCCAATTTAATTCAATGTTGACAAAAGCAATTATGTTTGTGAAAACGTTTTCTGACAAATTTTGTGCAGATTCAGCAGGAATTTACATTTCTCAGTCGATCCATGGTGCTGAAAAGTCTGTGACTGTTCTCAGAAAAAGACATCTCAATGTCTGAATGAGCCTTGGGAAATGTCGCGGCTGCTTTGCAATCAAAAATAGCAAATAATCAAACCATTCTTCACAAAGCTGAACACCACTATGGTTTTCCCCAAGGGACTTCACTCGGTCTTGCTTCTTTGTTCAGGTAATTGATGCAGAATAAGAACTCCGATCTGCTCAACAAGCAGCCTCACCACACTTCTTCATTTTTGGTGTTGCTGCCTGAGGTACAGCACTGTGCTTTGTCAGCAGTACTCTGTGCCCCATGAAAGATTCACACTTGGAAATGTAAACTAAGTTTGTATGTCTGAAAACACACACACACACACACACACACACACACACACACACACACATGAGCAGTGTCATGGTACTCAGACAAACTGCTTGTTTTTTCAGTGAACTTTTTGACAGTTTTGCCGAAGGAATATGAAGGAAACTCAAAAGAACTGACAACAATTCCCTGTGATATTCCACTTGATGCCACAACAATCCAACTCAACAATAACAACATTTCACGGATTGGAATGCAAGATTTTATCAACTTCACACAAACCATAAGTATTGGTTTATCAATCAACAGCATTGCACAAATAGAAGACCACGCTTTTCAAACTTTGACACAACTGGAAGAATTGTATTTGGCCAGCAATTTGCTCACAGTGATAAGGAAAAATACATTCTCTAATCTTGTTTCCTGCAACCTGTTGTACTTGGGGAAAAATTCAATTTCAATGATTGAAGAAGGCTCATTTTCACATTTGAAAAACCTGACAGACTTGGACCTCAGTCAAAATAAATTGACATCTCTTCCAGATAAACTCATTGTGGGAACAAGCCTGTATTATTTGCAGATCCATGGAAACAGAATAGAAACCCTCCAGGCAACAGCACTTCAGGGTCATAGGCAGATAGCCGTGTCTTTCTCTCACTTCAGACAACCAACACAATTTTGGAGATGCGACAGGAAACTGTGTTGGCTCTTTTCTGAGCTGGAGAATGAAAGCATTTTGACTTTGGTGTGGGGCAGGGCATATTATATCCAATGCCAAAATGGAAATGTGACAGAAATGTCATTTCATGAAATTCTGAATTATCTGTCCTGCAAGAGAATACCAAATCAGAGGAAGACAGAGAAGAGACAGGAAACAGGTAGTTTCATTTTCCATGGTTCTGTCATTGGAAATAACAATTGTCAAACAATTCAAAGAAGGCAGACATCATCATCCCTACTTAGAGGAGAAAACATTATTTTATCTTTTTTTTGCACATTTCGTGTTTTCTTTCAGACACCTCATTCAAAAAGCCCCTGTTTGACACTTCGGCCACAAGCGCAAGTACACAAGTTTTGAACATTTTCTTTTGTTTCTGTACTTCGAAGTGGTTGAACCTTCTTTTCAACAAGAAGAAAACACACCTTCTGTTACCAGCTGTCAGTCATTTCTTTTGTCAGCAACCTTAACATTAAGTATTTTCATGGGAAGTGCACAAGTGGTCTGGTAAATCTTGTGACGAGTAAAACTTTTGAGACTGAAAATTGTGCTCAGCCTCAGGTAGCAAAGGAAGTTCGCTGAGAGCGAAGTAGATTTTGGGACAGGAAACAACACCCCACTGAGAGGTGTTTTTCACACCCATCAACAAGCAGTTGTCATCCTGTTCCCAGACCAGGAGCCTTTGGGCACAAATACTTGCTGCACACTCACCATGAACTTGTGTAATGATGACTGACTGTGTCCTTGTCCCAAACCCTTGATTAGTTCATCTCAGAAGCATTTTAATAAACAAAACAATTCAATCTACTTCTTGATGTTGTAGGTGGCCACATTTATTTCAGATACACCAACAAACAACACTGTGATTGAAGCTCCAACTGCAAGCACAGGTAAATATGCAAGAATCAAACAACCTGCAAAGGTACTTGGAATATATGCAGAAAGGGAGGCCATTTGTCTTTCTTGGTTTCTCAGCAACATTAACCACTGTTGTTACGGCCTCGATAAGTGGAACAATCCTGCTGGTGCTTGGAAGTGCGTACATTATCAAGTGAGTGGCTGGCGCCTTGGTCGTTTTGAAGAAGAATATAGAAATTGTCATACATGGGAACTTATCTTTTCTGATGAATACAATTTTTTTAAAAAAAAGAGCACTGAATCACATTTGTTGTTGTTGTTGTTGTTGTTGTTTAGAAGGAGGAGAATATTGGGAACACCTGAACACAACACCAAGCCAAGCTTTCTGAACACTCCAGAAATGAAGAAATGCTGGGTGGAGCCTGATTGCATAACTTTGAACAAAATTATTGGGCACGGTAAGTTAAAGCCTGGAATCATGAATCACAACCATACACCAAACCTTCCTGTCCTTCGGTTAGGTGTGAAAGACAATTGCCTTGAAGAAAGCATTTGCTTTGAATCTTGGTGGTGTTCGTTGCAGGGAACTTCGGATATGTGTGGTCAGCAAGTCTCAAACTGGAAACAAGAAAGCAACTCCAAGTTGCTGTGAAACAAATGAAAGGCAAGTTTGCTGTGCAGATATTTGGTGGAAACTTGGAACTCTTCTTTTCAACCTTGCTGTTTGATTGATATACATTCAGACACCTGTTCCATTTCAGCACACACAGTTGATGCAATCACTGCTCAAGTGTTGCAACAAAAGACATCAAATGACTTCACGTTAAAACTCAGAAAAACCAAAGGTTTGTTGTGTAGGATTGAATTCAAATTGTCAAACATTTTCAGGAGATTTTATTGGCTCTTTAGACAGGCATAATTGAAGTCTATTTGCTACTGAATTTTATTCCAGTTCAATCAGACATAAGTGAGGAATTGCTGCAAGCCTTCCTCAAGGAGGTTTGGATTATGAAGCAGTTTTCTCATCGACATATCCTGTCTATCATGGGAGTATCTGCCCTGCAGGACAAACCCTGCATAGTGATGCCTTTGATGAAAAATGGAGATCTGAGGACATATCTCAGAAGGAAATTGAAGGTTGGTCCTTTTGTCTGCTTTTGGTGAATACTGAAGGCAGAAACATGAAACAGTAGCCAAATTTCTTTGCTCCACGCTCCACATTGTTAGGAAGTTTCCTTTTCTGAAAAAATACAATTTGCTACTGGAGCAGCAAGTGGAATGGAGTATCTCAGTGATCAAAAAGTTGTTCACAGGGACCTGGCTGCAAGAAACTGCATGTGAGCTTTCCTGTGTACCATTGTAAAAGACTCAAATTGTAGGAACAGAAACACCCCTGTTTTGCTGTTTTGGGTGTGGTCAAAAAATTATGTTGACCTTGAGCAACATTGTTCAAAATGTCACATTTTTCCAATTCTATAGAAGAGTGGTTTGAAGCAAATAAACACAGGCAATTTTTCCTTTCCAGGTTGGACAGCAATCTGTTGCTGAAAATTTCAGATTTTGGGCTATCCAGAAATGTGGAAGAAAAAGAGTATTACAGGATAGAGGAGGGAACTCAGGAATTACCCATACGATGGATGAGCCCTGAATCTGTTGATAAAAATGTGTTCACAACAAAAAGTGATGTGGTGGGTAGCATTTCATTGCAGCTTCCAAGTGCTGATATTTCAATTTTATTTGGATTGTGGTTTGTCTTTCAGTGGTCCTATGGAGTTCTTCTGTGGGAAATCTTCAACTTTGCCTGCTTGCCTTACAAAGGGAAAAACAATATTGCAGTAATGGATTGCATAAAAAAGGGAACTATTCTGCCACAGCCACCAGAGGCTCCTCAGGAAATGTAAATTGCAATAAAACTTATAATTTAACTTTTCTCTCTTACACCTCTTTGCTCTGTGCTAAGTGGAGATTTTCTTACGACCAGATATGAAATCATGACAAAATGTTGGAAACCTGATCCTGAAGGCAGACCCACTTTCTCCTGGATTCATAAATATCTGAATCAATATGCAGGTAAGAAAACAAACAAAAGCAATTGGGCTAATTTCCTTCTCAGCAATAAGACTCATCTCCAGTAGATCTTTTCTCCATTTGTAGAAAATGAAGCGGATTATTTGCAACCAATACCAGATTTAGAAGACAGAAAAGAAGAACAACCAAAATCTCGTGAAACATCAAAAAAACAAGGTGTGATTTTTGCAAGTGGTTTTGTTGTTTTTGATCAGAATCCAATGTGCTGGATGTATTGTGCTGTGTGCAGTGTTGGACTGTTGGCCTGACTGAAAATGTTATGCAGCAACATTGATTTTCACTTGCTTGCTCATTTCAGAACAGGTAACGGGGAATGAGGTTTCTTCACCTTCAGCCCCTGATCCAGAAAATACAAACTGTGGGGTTGAATGCACAGAAGTGAAGGTTTGAGAGGCTCACCTGCATACTTCAGCTTCAACAACAAACACCCACAAAATGGTTAGGACAGTAGTTTGACTTTCATTTCCTTGTAGGTCCAGATAGAGTCTGATTATGTCTGAGAGTCTTTCACCAATGGCCGTTCCTCATCTGGGAGAATACCTGGAAGTTTGCGACAATTGAAAGCTTGGAGGCTGGTGGATAAAGTTGATTGACAACGTTTCAGAGTCGTTTTCTCTTCCGAAGGACTGCTAAAGAAGCATTTTGTTTCCAGTGACAACTGTGTCATTCAGTGTTTTGTTTCCTCATTTACTGAATCAGGCCGCTGCTAAATGTGGTGTGAGCCACGCATGTGTGTCGAGTACCGTGTGGAGAGATGGTCGAGGGGCAGGTGAGGTGGGACCTGAAGGGTCACTCCACACAGAGGAGCAGTGCAGACCTGCAGTGGTCCTTACTCAGGCTGAGTGTGACGGATCCAGGGGGTCCAACACTCCAACACCCAGTACGAAGGCCAGGAATGACACTCAAACACGGAGAGTTGTGCTGTCTTGACAAAACCGTTGCGTTTCGGAGTCAATCTGCCTGCAGGGCTGGATTTGGACTTGCGAGAACCTTGACGTCTTTCGATTTGCCACTCCTCCTTGTCAAGATTTGCCACTGGTCTCTTTCAGCATTCGTCATTCACCAACACCGAGTCAGAGTCTGAAAAGGAACTCCACAGAGAGACAAACATTACATCTTCACTAAATGGATACAAAATTGACCTGAGTGACCGTCGCCACATTTCATCTGCATGTCTGATGAGATGATGTGTTTGCGTGATCCAGGTCAGGGGTGTGAGGGAGAACCAGGGTCTCACCTCAGTCAGACATTCAGGGTACAAAATAAAGCGCTTCAATATTCACAGGGAAACCAATGTAAAATGTTGACAATACCAATTCTCTACAATTCTCTGGGGGTGGGGTGGAGGTTGGGGTCTGGGGTTGGGGGTTGAGGGGTGGAAATTTCAGCCGGGGTGGAGTTCAGTACCCACCTCCCACTGGGTCGGCCCCAGATACCTCCTCCGAAAAGAAAACTCCGACAGTGACAATTATTGGATGCATCAACAAATGGACAAAACCAACCGGAGACCATTTCCACATTTCATCTGCAATTCTGATGCGACAGTCTTCTCCCAGTCTGAGTGTACACGACGGTTTGCTGCCAAAAGGATTTCTAGGTCCCTCCCTGTTGGTCGAACAAAACAAAATTGGCCCCGATGGAATGTTTTTCCTGGGTTCAACCACAGTAAAGTTCCTTCTAGTGGACAAAAGGAATTTCTGGCCACTCTTTTCCCATCTTTCTTCTCTTCTTGTAACACAGTGCTCATTGATGTGGTCAAGGCAAGAAGCCCAAGTGTCCAGGTGCAATGGCGGACGCCATCAAAGTTTGCAAATGTGAACAGCAACTTTAGTGACCTGGATGCACAAAAATGTAGATCTAAGGTGTGCCCAACGCCTGGTGATGCAGACACCCGAACCCCTGCCAAACAGGAAGTCCAGACCCCAAAAGGGTCGAGCACCCCTCTGAACCAGATCCGTAATCCATCCGTGAAACGTTTCTCTCAGATCCATCTGTCTCGAGCGGATAACACGTCGAGACGTAACGACGTAATTTGCCGGCGTCTGCACGTCTGTCTGAGCGGGCGTCTCCGCAGGAAATCCCTCTGACGTCATTACGTCACGTGGAGTGGAGACGGCGCTGACAACAGGATATCCGGCGCCTGTTCAGTCAGGGGCGTTGTGCCAATTTCACGCGAGGGAAATTGGACCCTCCGGAACATTTTCATCCTGCCTCAAGACAGATTCAGGAGTCTCAGTATTATTGTATTTGCTCCAACACACTGACTCCCTGAAAAGTCAGCCTTCATTTGACCTGCAGAGATAATGAACCTACTTATGGAGCCATGGCTTCGTGGTTGTCAAATTTCAGACGCACCTGTTTCTTTTGTATATATTCTGCTCAGAATTTCAGCTGTGAGATTGGGAGTGTGCAAAGTTCGCTGTCTCCAGGAACAGAGCTGAGGTGCAAACCTTTATTCGGGGTGCAGGGCGGTGTGTGTGTGTGTGTGTGTGTGTGTGTGTGTGTGTGTGTGTGCGTGTGTGTGCGTGCGTGCGTGTGTGTGTGGTTGTAGTGCACGGACACATGAGTTTGTCTGTCCTGGAGATGCTCGCGTATCACATAACCCCAATTCCCAATCTCGAATTTTGGCCTATGACCTGGATGGTGGGCCTCATCCAGGACCACACATCCCTTCATTCATTCTGGGTCACAACAAAGATCTGATATTGAAACCTAAATCCTGGTTCCACCACTTGCCTCCAGATTGGTACATTATAGATCATTATCATGGATCTGAAACATTGCTATTGTTCTCAGTTTGAGGCTGTTCTATCCGTGATCCAAAACTTTCAATCTTGGTCATGGTCTCCGGTTCAGATCTGGAGTGGACCCTTTGTCCAATCCTGAATTTTGAGTGTATGAGCCCCTTGCTGGATGCAGGCTCTCCCACAGGCTCCCTCACCTGTCCTGGATCATGTGGAGAGGCTCCGCAGCTGTGGCGCGGAGTCGCAATGCAGTTGTGTGGGAGAAACGCCCCTTGTTGCCGTCAACTCAGTGCCATGACAACGGGATTGTTGTTGTTGGATGAATCCAGGGCCGCATCCAGAACCTGGTGAGGGGAGTCCAATTTATATAATTGAAAAAACTTCAGTGCACAAATTTCAAGATTTTGCACCTGCAGTTTGAGAGGGAGAAGTGGTGTATTTCTGAAGGCCAAGTTGACAGTCCGTGGCCCCTGGATTTGCTGGGGAACCCATTCCCATTACAAATGTCTGCATTTGAACGCAGCAGCTGTCTGCATGAAGTTGGCTTCTGTTCCTGTCTGCACCACATTGCACAGGAGTCGTGCAACAGCAAGTCTCAGTCAGGGAAATCATCATCTCACGTGAGACTCGCCGCAAAATTACCTTCAGGAAATTTGAAAATTGATTCTCCGGTTATAATCATTGCATGGGACTCAAATTTCATCCACAGGGAACTAACAAGAAGCAGTGCTCAAGGCAACTGCAGTGCGAAGTCCCTTGCGGCGTCGGTAATATCATCAATTCTTCCTTGTTCATCAATTCTTCCTTGTCCTCCTTGTCTTCTACCAGTCATGCTATCTACTGGGGGGGTCCAGTAGGGGGAGGGGGTCTGGCATGGGGGAGGGGGGTTGGGGGAGGGAGAGGGGGGCAGGGGACATTTCATCCACCCTGCCATATACTGCACTACCACATGGTGCTTCGCCCTGAAGGGACTTCGCAAAATTACCTCTGCTCCCTCCTCTCTTGATTTTGCGCTGCGTGTCACCAAAGTTTCGTGATTTGCAGTTGCAGTGCTTTACAATGTTGGAACCCAGTCAGCAATGCGTTGCCCACAAAATTCCCTTCCAAATCCTGGATCTGCCACAGTATTCTGCTATCACTTTCCTTCCTTTGGTAGAAGGGAGGGTTTCATTCTTTGTAGTCAACCCCACAGGTCAGAGAGGGCTCTCTCACCACCACAGCAAAAGAACGGACGTGGCCCGTTTGCACACAATTCCAATTTATCATGATCCCACAGCTGCTGCATCTGGGAGAGACAAATGAGCAGTCAGACCCTGAGATGGGGTGGGCGGGGTGTGTTCCCTGCAACTCAAGCTTTTGTGTGCGGCCCCTTGGCCGGTGAAATCCCACTCGCTGCAGCTGTAGTTGTTCAGTCCCGACCCCATTTGCATTGAGTTGAAATGTATAATGCTTCCACGGCTGTTGTTTTCAGTATCACACTGGATGAGGTGGACGTGGAGTGACTGGTGGTCCGGCCCGGATTGGAGAAGCCCTGCTGATGCAAAAATAATTGTGTGGACCTGCTTGCATTGTGTTCAAATTCATTGTATTTCGGGGAACAAGCCCATGTTTCCACCCTTGCTGTTCTGTATGCAACACAGGCACAAACAGATTCACATTGTTGTCCCTGCAAGTTGACGAGTTCTGCCTTGTGAACATACCTGCTGACAGGAAATAATCGAGCCAAGCTGAGTGGACCCAATATTTGGAGTTTGGAGAAGGGATAGGCTCAATGCAACCTTGACTGAAGTCCAACCTGAGGAAGCAATGCCTTCAATGATGAATGTCTGCACACGAGCACGGCGCACATCCAGCCCACATGAGCATTTTGCCAAACCTTGCTTTTCTAAACACCTTGAAATTCCGCAGCAGAAACCAGCCCAGCCATTCCATCCTGCGCCCGTGGACTGATCTGTCAGGACAAATCGCTGCAGGTCTGAGGTCCACGGCGGAGCCTCCCCGTAGAGCAATAAGTTAAATCGCTACGATCTACATGAAGTTGTCTGTCACAGAGGAGCTCACACGGGAGAGACTTCACGTTGGTGGGGAGCATGTGATTGGTTCGAAGTCCGAGCCTCGCCATGTCAGTCATCCAGTGAGGTCGTCAGGATCTCAAGAGAGAGGCAGACAGACAGACAGACAGACAGACAGACAGACAGACAGTGAGGTCATGTGTCTTTCATGCAGGATCTCAAGAGAGAGGCAGACAGACAGACAGACAGACAGACAGACAGACAGACAGACAGACAGACAGTGAGGTCGTGTGTCTTTCATGCAGGATCTCAAGACAGAGAGAAATGAGAGAGGCAGACAGACAGACAGACAGACAGACAGACAGACAGATACACACACAAACACACACATACACACACACACACACACACACACACACACACACACACACACACACACACAAACAGATTCATGCAAAAACCAAACGGCCTCTTGGTGGGCCTCACTTCAACTTTTGTCAAATGTCAAATCATAAACCATGACCCAACAGGACACACACAAAGTCAAAGATACCAAAGATGCCAAGAAATGGAAAGGGAGGGATTAGTTGATGGTGGTAGGTGGTCAACTGGCAAGAGAGCTTTACACCTGCCCTGGCCCACTCAACCTGGCAGAGGTGTGGAGCTGTCTTCCATATCTGGCCCAGGGCCTCATTGACTTCAACACACTCCCATCACAAGGTGCATCTGCACTTCGAGCACCACGCTTGGCAATGGTGGGTGAGTTCCTTTGTTTGGAGTCAGGGTTTCCATTGTGAATGAGAGGTGTACAGACTGGTGTTGAGTTGAGTAGCTCTCAGGGAATCGTAATCGTGCGAAATCGTAAAAAGCAACAAGCCCGGCTTTCATTGTCAAACACAGTTCGAAGACTGGATGTTTATTTTGATGACACGTTTGTTTCAATCCCACATAGCACCAAATAAGCCAGTCCAGGTAACGGTAGAGAGTATGTATAGAGGGAGAAGTACTTATGGAGTACAAGTATGGTACAAGTACGTCTTTGTATGGACTCAGCGCCACCTGACTCAAACTGAGTGTATCAAAAATGTGGGTTATTTGTTTCCGTGTTTCTTTTTTATTTTGGAGGTGGTGGTTCTGACCCCTCGCCCTGGAAAAATGTGTGCCAAAATTGGTGTCCTTTGCCTTTCAACAGTATGTTTTTGGTTGCTACTTGTCCGCACGTGAAAATTTCACACAAGGAGATTATCCATCCTCAGCACTTTATGTGTTGCAGATCAAGTCCATGTTCAGCATTCATCTTGTGCCTTCCGTTTCGCAGCTTCCGGCGACTCGCACAGGTACGCACCACATGACACAGACGACGTTCAGCAAACACCCTTGACGTGCCGTGCCCCAAATTGCCAGATTGGTGGTACAGACAACCAAAATTGCAGTGAGATCCAATGACAAGTGTCAAAAAAGGTTTCTCTGTCACTGATAAGGGGATTAGGAAGAACCGACCGATTATGCCAAACCTCACTATTTGCAGTGGGACAGATGCTTCTTGTCAGGCAGAGAGATCTGTGTGTGTGTGTGTGTGTGTGTGTGTGTGTGTGTGTGTGTGTGTGTGCACGTGTGAACAGTATGTGTGTGGCATTAGGGGTTTTCACGTTGGTGACGCGCGCGTCAAAAATTCTGACGCCGCCCAACCGCGCGTCACCAACATGAAAACCCCTATTGGATGCACAAAACACTGGAGAAAAAAGGATTGAGCCACACAAGATGTGTACACGGATCATTGTGATTGACAGAAAGACATTGTTGACCACTGTTCACAAAAGTCGCGATTGTCTTCAGTTCCAGCATTGCCTCACGGCTTGGACACAGGACACGTGAACCATGGATACCTCTGGGCCCCACAATCTGCAGGGAAAGCTGACGGCTGGTCATCCAGGGCCACTGGACCCCACTTCCAGGGGCCCGGGTGCGCCTCATCCAACCCACGTTTTTCATCCTTTCATGAGATTCAGACATTCGACCAGCAAGTCTGTGTGGACCCTTGGACAAGGGTCCCGTGCAAGCGTTCGTTGATTCTTCAGATTCAGCAGATTGGCTGTTGTACGGTGGATGTCACCCTGTAGGTTGCAGCAGTCACTGGAACACAGCAGTCATTGTAACTGCACGGGTGTGTTGGGGGAGGGGCATGCGTGCATGCTGCCTCTCCACACCGTCTGCCTGCGCGTGTGCTCAGATCCTGGTACACCGGTATACCGACTTGCTGTCACTGTTCTTCTTACTGCATATTTCTGCAGCCTGGGAGGATGGACATTCACCTATCCCTGTTGCAACGGGTGGGTGGGGGTGCAGTTGGTGCCCGCACACCGAACATCCTCACTCCATGGGGTCCAGCTGGCCGGACCACACCGGACGACTTCACTCGGAGTTGCTGTCGCTGCCCTTGCTGGAACTCTGCATCTTGAAGCTGAGTAGCATGGCGAGGGGGCGGCGACTGCGCCCACGAAAAGCGCTCTGCTCACAGCGACACGACAGCAGCCGCTTAAACGCGTATCTGAAATACACGGAGGAGAGATGAGTCAGAGGGTGCAGTGGTGCTGCGATATTGTGCGTACGTGTGTGAGAGAGAGAGAGAGAGAGAGAGAGGGAGAGAGAGAGAGAGAGAGAGAGAGAGAGAGAGAGGGGGGGGAGGGAGGGAGGGAGAGAGGGAGGGAAATTGGCTGAGACATGATAGGGAGAATATGTGGAAACACAGAAAAGAGAGATAGAGAGTGAGACAGACAGGGAAGACAGATAGCGTGTGAGTGAGTGTGTGTTTGTCTAGAGGAGGAAGGGGCTCTCCACCCCAGTACAGAGCGGCAAGACTGCCGCCGTGTTCTGTTTCCTGAAAAGAAACACACTGAGGTCGAAGTGGTGGCACAGGGTGCGTTTTGTGTGTGTGTGTGTGTGTGTGTGTGTGTGTGTGTGTGTGTGTGCGCGTGCGTGCCTGCGTGTGTCAGTCGTTGTGTATGTTCAGGCCGTTCACGGCGTTGGGTGAGCGGAAGTCACGCCTGCGTTGTTCCTCGGTGTTTTCGTGTGTGTCTGTGCAAGCATGTGTCAGCATTTGCCAGCCCCATTTAACAGGCAGACTTCAGACGCGTCATCGCAAAATGACAACGAAAAGTGACAACTTGAAAACAAAACTGACCAAAAGGTTTTTCATGTTGAGCAAAATGACGTACAAGAATAAAACAAGACAACGAATGAACAATCAATATATAGTTGCAAGAAATCATTTGGTGTTGGAAAATGCACGCAGCAAAAAGAAACGAACTTGCACCAAACACAACGAACAGATAAAAATGCAGAAAACATTGAAAATATGACGACTGGTTCAATGATGGATAAACAAAATGGTTTGATTGAAACAAACGTGAGTAGGAGAGGGTGCGTGCGCGTGTGTGAGGGGTGTCCACCCCACCCCCCTCACCGCAGCGCGGGAGGAGCCGCTGAAACGCGCATCTGAAACACAGAGGAGAGAATCGTGTCTTCACCAAGAAACAGAACGAGATTCTGGTGGTCTGCTCCCAGAGTGTGATGATTGCGCGCACACACACCCATGCACTACACACACACGCACACACACGCACACACACGCACACACACGCACACACACACACATACATGTCAATCATACAGGCCGTCTCATAAAAACAAGCCAACAGATACGTTCGTTCAGTCTGGAAACACAAAAACCAATTGAAGTGGCCAGACTGCACCTGAGGCACGCCTCTGTGCAAGATGCCTGTCAGAGGACCATCAGTTCCCACAGAGGATTTGTAGATTGACTGGGTCCATCGTGCTCATCATTTGAGGTCCGTCTTCGCCAAGGCCACAAACAAGTGCTCACGCGCGACGGAAGGCCTGATTCACATTGAAAGCTTCAGAGTCTGCGTGTCTCCTGTAAATCTGCTTGTGGTCAACAGGTGCCGTGTTATGTCAGGCCAGTTTTTATGACAGTCAATGGGCGATGCATTTCTGCACATGGGAAAATACTTCAGGCCTGTCAATGGGCATGACAGGCCTGTGGACGCTAACGGGAGGCTTGACTTCCGTGAGAAGCGTTGCACCATGCGTCCAGGAGCAAGTCAACAAGTGCTGTTTCACTGCATATGGTCAGGGTTGTCTCACTGAAGACTGGAATTGGCGCTGCATCCAAAGCCTGTGATGCCCAATGTAGAACAGGCCGAGAACTGGACTTTTGGACCCGATCCACTCAGAGCTGGCGCGGGGAGTGTCCAGTGTGGTCAAGTGACCTGCAGGAGGCCAAACTTCAACTGTGAGAATAGAATTGGCTGGCCAGGGAAAACTCTTGTTGTGCGAATCAAAATGTTCCCTGCCCCCGTGGACCCCCCCCCCCCTGCGGCCAGACCCCCCATGGCCAGACCCCCCCCCCACAGACCCCCCATGGACAGCATGACTGGTGGAGGACAAGGAGGATAAGGAAGAATTGATAAACAAGGAAGAATTGACGACATTACCGACGCTGCAAGGGACTTCGCACTGTGGTTGCCTTGAGCACTGCTTTTCGTTTCCGGCAGTGGCACACAACGGAACGGGGTATATACTTGGCGGCCAGGGACGACGGACCCCCCCCCCTCCCCAGGCCATACGTTTGTCGGGAGAGAACTCCGTGGAGGCGTAAAATGCCCTGGAAAGGCATCTGCGACGTGGGATAGGAATTATCTCCGCGTTTGAAGTTAGATTGGCGTTCTCCGTACGGCAAAGGTATTTGCACCATTGATGGGGAGTGAGGGGAAGGGCACGAGTGTGTGTTCTCTCATTACCCGCAATGGAGGGAGGGGCGGATGCAAAAAATTGGCAGATTTGAGAAACAGACCCAAAACATAAAAATTTGGACGCCGCGGTGATTTGATGATGTCAAAATGGGCTGCAACCCTCCTCAAATCACCCAAAAATGGGGGCAGGCAGACGTTCCCAGCTTTCTTGTTGTCCTCACCGTGGAAAATCTCTGCTCACCGCATTCGTGACCCAGAGCCCCAGCCCCAGCCCCGAGTTTGGATCCTCAATGTCCTGCACCTCCTGGTCCTGGACCCATCTCTGCCCTTTGGCCAACAGCCCAGCTCCAGCCATAGCCCTGACCCTGGCGTCGGTCCAACTCTTGGATTGGATCATGACCCCGGGCGTGGCCCTGGATCCGGTTCTGACATCAGCCTCAACCAGAGTTCTATCTTCCAGTCCCTGGACTGGGACCGAGCCACACCCCAGCACAACCACATCCGTGGGTTCCCAGCCCCCGACCCTCTGGTCCCCCCGTGCTCCACTGTAGGTAATTACCGGAGATGCACTTAGTGGAATACCCCAAAGGGAGTCTCTGCTACGAATCCAGATTGCGACGCCGCATTGTACCATTGTACTCGTAATCGTCTATTTGTCTATTGCCTGAGGCTTCGAGATATTTTCGTACTGACAACAGTGGTGGATCCTCAGGGTTGGTAACTGATGCTGTGAGTCAAAATTAAAATCAGCTTCCGCCTTGAAGGCTGAGTTGTTCACTGCATTGTTGGCCATTTAGGTCAGGGGTGTCAGGGACAGGTCCAGGGGGCCTGAGGGACCTCGCCCCAGGCACGACAACAACTTACACTTGGGCATTTCTGCCACAGCAAAAACATTCAAATTTTTCCATTGATCTATTTGACTCAACACCCTGAGGAGTCAACCGGCGAGCGGATACTGAATCCGTCCGTTTTGTCTCCTCTTCCCGTTGGATCCACCCCCTGGTGGTGTGTGTTGGGAGATGTGTGGGAGGATACAGGTCCGGAAAACCACGTGCTTCCGGTGACGGGAAAAGGTCGTGACAGGAGCGTCCGACGCATTGTCGTCAACGTCAACGCGGAAGACGTGACGTTCCTGCGAATGGGACGCCGCGCAATGCGTGATCCAGCCAGTGCTCATTGAACTATGTATTTGGGGACTATGGCCGTCATTGACGTGAATTTCCATGTCATGTTGATGCACATAAATTGCCACGTAGGAACCACGTGATACGTCACGCAGTTTGGGCACCTGCACCTGTGATTACTTTTCTTTGTGGTGTCTTTGTTCACACAAACGTAATTGTTTGTTCATGAAGCACACGCGTGAACACCCTGACATGCACGTGCACGTACACACACACGATATCATCACACATACACGTACACACGCACACACACACGCTCACACGACCTGCACATTCGCCAGTTGCATTCATGGCCCAACCAGAATGGGATAGAAACCACGACGGGTGAAGCACAGCCTGTCGCACGCACACCTCTCTCTCACACGCACACACACCCACACACACGTACACTCACACGCACACACACCCACACACACGTACACTCACACGCACACACACCCACACACACGTACACTCACACACACACACACCCCCACACACGTACACCCACACACACGTACACACACACACACACGCACACGACCTGCACATTCGCCAGTTGCATTCATGGTCCAACCAGAATGGAATAGAAACCACGACGGGTTAAGCACAGCCTTTCGCACGCACACCTCTCACACACACGCACACTCACCTGAAATCCTTGGAGAACAGCGCGTACACACAAGGGTTAATCGCACTGTTGCAGTATCCCAACCAGAAGAAGATTGAAAACACGAGGGGCGGGGTACAGTCAGCACAAAAGGCTCCCAGCAGGTAACACGTGAAGAAGGGGAACCAGCACAGGATGAATCCACCAACAATGATCCCTACAGTCTTGGCCGCTTTTTTCTCCTTGTTAATTTTCCGGATGTGGTTCTTGAGGTTGTGGGTACCCAGCTTCCGGAGCAGGGTCACGTGACGATTGGAGTCCACGACACTTTCGGAGACGGGGAGGGTGGTGGTGGAAGTGGAGGAGCAGGAGGAGGGGTCTTCCAGGATCGTGGAGCCCCGGATGGAATCTGAGCTCCGGAACTTGTGACGCTTGTTCCCTCTGGTGGCGCCTGAGTTTTGTTTGCGGCCCTTCTTTTTGCCTAGCAACGGGGATGACGCCTGGAGGTCGGAGGGCTCAGTGCGCACGCGCGCGCTTTGTGTCCGCCAGGAGGCGTCACCGCTTTTGACGCCGCCGCTTCCGCCGCCGCCGCCACGCCCACTTTTAGTCCTGTTATTGTTCTGATTCAACGCCGTCCCGCTTGTTGACCTCGTGACGCCGTTGGACGACGGCGTCTCGTGCTCGATGATGGTGGAGAACGCCGGCTCCCTCACCGACGCCCGACTGCTGTACAACGCCGTCGTGGAGTACGATTTGCTGTTGGCGCTGCCGCCCCGATGGACACGTAGCGTCACGGCCTTCTCCTCCGTACCGGAAGTCATGTCACTTCCGGTTTTCGTGACAATCATCCCTTTTTGAAGAGCCTTATTCGTACCCACCGCAGCACGGTAGATTTTCCAATAGAAGAACACCATGATGCACATAGGGATGTAGAAGGAACCCAGGGCCGAGTATATGATGTATCCAGGGTCAGAGGTCAGGAAGCACTGAGGGTACGAGGAGGGGCACGGCTCCTCCAGCAACCGGAAGTCAAGGTCATCACCACTTCCGGTGTCGTTATGACCTCGATAGGCGACGGCGCCGCCGCGGTGGGTGCGGTTGAGTGTGACGGGGACGTGAAGCAGGTACATGGAGGCGTCATCATAGTCGGGGGAATCCAGGGTGAAGCCTCCGGATCCAGATCCGGATCCAGGGTCCGCCCCTGATGATCCAGGGTCACTCTCGCTCATCCGGACCGTGTCGAAGACGGGAGCCGGGTCCGGGGAACCTGGAATACACGGAAAGCATTGTTATGCTTTGGTTCAATGGGTGTTTCAGGGCTTATTTCACCAGAACACTTCGCGGGACATGCACCCAAGAGTTTTGCAAAAAATAGTTACGCCAATTAGTTTGAACAGAGATGACAAACCACTAAAATTGGCACACCGTGTGTGAGAGTTTCCATTTGGTCACGTGACATTGAGATGACGTCATGAATATGTTGCATAAATTTGAGATGCGTCACGCCACAAGAGACGCGACATTTCAAGGAAAGAAAAGCACAGTGTATCCAGAGTGGGGCTGTGGGCCGGAAGCTGCCATCGACGAGTTTATGTGATGCATCCAGATGTGAAATAGATCTGGATTCCGATTATGACCCACCAATTGGCTGCCAGACGGTTAAGCCAGCGAGACTGGACTTCCAGAGGTGGATTCAATTGGCATCAGGAGACACCCTCCCATGGCTCAAGCCAGACCCCTCAACCCTGATGCATGATCTCAGATACCTTGACCCCTGACCGAACACATCACGGCCAGAACCTTGAACTCAGGCACCAGAGGCAAAGAGCCCTGATCTTTCGTTTTCCCTTGTGACATTTTCCAAATACTGAGACTCGTTTCTCACAGGTTGCTCCCTTCTGAATTAGAATCCTGCTTTGTGACCAAATCCCCCCTACTTGAGGCTCACCCCTCTCGAACCCTGGCACCGCCCCTGGACCTCTGTAACTCGGCACCTGAAATTGGTCCGCAGCCGGTAAAAGGATGGTTTAAGCGGTCGGTGCGGCTCATTCCAATTTGATTTCCCGTTTTGCTCAATGTTATTTCCCACTCGGACTCCGGCTCAGGCGTGGAATTCATGCGAATTGGGTCCCTCAGATTCACTTTATTGCTGCGCTCTTGGGTCTCAGATAGAAATCCAGGTGTTGGTCCCGAAGGGGTCCAAGTGCTTGGCGAGAAGGGTGATTCCAATCCACTCCTGTTTGTGAAAGGGGCAAATTGACAAATCGTTTTCAGTGCACATCATATTTTCCGTTGATGTGACGAACCAGCAAATTTCCTGCATCCACCCCTGGGCTCAAGAATACTTTCCCGAGAGTCAGTGAGGGGAAGGCCTCCAATGTTTTCCCAAAACCCACCTCCATGGGCCATGGAGACTGAGTCCCCCTGGGATTTCTGTAAATGCTTCCATTGAATCCACTCTGGATTTCCAGGCCGGGTTCCGTGAGTTGCTCCCCTCCGATTTGCTGGAGTGCCATCTTCAGGATTCCACCGCAGGAGGATTTTGAGCTTCAGGCCCTTCTGGGACCCTGTCCTCTCTCTCCCCGAGGCACTAACGCTTGCAGATTTGCAAGCGCTTAGTCTCCAAGCTCTGTTGAGCCCTGTTTCACGCTTGGTGCGTAAGATGTGAAACTCCACCTGTGCGGACCAGGTTGGGCCTCCCTGATCTGAGCCTGGATCTCTGTAGTGATACTGCACACGGGGGCATAATGCATGCTGCGTCCTGCGTGAATGAGGCATTGAACGATAAGCCTGATTCAGCGCGGTGGCCTTATGCCCTCAGACCAGTCAATGCAAATAGGATAAGCGACAATGGTGCAGACGGGACAAGGGATAACGTGGTGCACACACTCAAGAGCCAGGATTGGGGCAGGGGGGGCTGATTTACAAGTGCAAATTGGCTAAGTTCTGAACAATGAGACGACAAGCGGTGATGATAACCGGTTCGACTGTCACTGATTCCACTTTCGTCTCCACTGCTACGCGATGCCTGAGAGTAGATCTCTGGGACCAATTGTCGATCGGTTTCATACCTCCTTAGGTGCAATACAAGGTGTCGAGGTATCAGAAGTGTCAGTACGTACCTCCCCAGCCGATGTACCCGACAACACATTCTTCGAACTCACTTCCGGTTTCATACCCCTACTTCCGGAAGTGCTGTACGTACCTCTCTCGTTCCACCCGATGAGCGGCGGGAAGCAGATGATGAAGGAGACGATCCATACGAGCGACACGAGGATCTTACTGCGGCGCGGCGACATCAGCGAGTGGTACCGGAAGGGACGCGAGATCGCCAGGTACCTGCGGACACAACTTCCGGTTGAAACGTGACCCATTTCCTGTTGAACAGTGAGTGGTACCGAAAGGGACGCGAGATCGCCAGGTACCTGCGGACACAACTTCCGGTTCAAAATACCCATTTCCTGTTGGACAGAACACTTTATCCAGGTGTTGAGTGGAAACATGTGGTTGGTGTGTCGGAAGGGCGCCAGACGGCCAGGTTCCTACGGAGACAACTTCCGGTTAAAACGTGACCCATTTCCGGTTTGGTTGGTGGAGCACGATTCCGGTTTGCCTGGATTGACTTTCAGCCTGAATTGGTGGTGGGAAACCGGACGAGACATTGCTGGGACCAGAAGGTGTATTTTGCGGCGTCAAAGTGGCCATGTACCCTTGAAGTTTTTGAAATAAAAGCAGGCCAAGTACAAGTTGCATGCAGTTGTGATCCAAAGCTGGTGGTGTATCATGTTCTAACTTGGGTGGGCTGGATCTGTTTTGTGGGGCCCTGCAATTACGAGAATTACGAGAACGTCTCCCTGGCGACATGGTGCTGCAACAGGCACCTGGAAATCAACCACAATCACAACACAGAGATTTACACCCCTGTAGACGGGGAGTGGAGCTAATTTAATAGCACATTAGGCCGGGTTCACACGAGATGCAACCAACACTGTAAATCAAGGCCGGGCTACAACAACAGAGATTTCAGATATCTCTCCCTGGTCCGCGCTGTGAGGATGGGTAGGGGAGATTCAGACCCCATTCACACCGAAAGGTCCAGGTCAGCGGTGAATCCAACGGGTCCCAGGGATAGGACGAACCACTAACAGGAAATGAACTTTCCCTGTTGATTGACGTGCTTCTAGTGCAAGCGTGACAATGTTCCATGATTGGCTCATCTAACCAGCGTGCACCCCGCCTGAAAACTCGTGGATCCACCCAACAAACAGTGATGACGTACAGATGAGATTCACATTGGAAGCCTAGGTTCCTGTAAATCTGCAGAAACCACAACATGCAGATTTGGAGTCTCATTGTTTGGGGTGCACTGACGCGCGGGCAATTATTTTGCACAGGTGGATCCACAGTTTGGTCCAGAAGGGGTTTCTTGGGTTGGACCTGTGTTTTAGCAACGGTGGTTTGGAGTTTGGTCACAGTGAGAAATCTCTTGAGGGAGTGGGGCGACTTCAAATTTGAATAAACTTCAAGAAACAGAAAGAAAAATTAGCACAATTGGTGCAAACCAGGGGGATGTTGCTTTCCAGTCAGAATCCAGCGTTCACTTCAGGTGTCTGTCTATGGGCGACGAGTCTGAAAGAAATTTCGTGTGACCAACAGGTGATATGAACAGCGGGTAGCTCCATATCTCGGACCCGTCCCGTGTGAACCGGGCCTGGAGAGCGCGTGTTATCTGCGTTACGTGTTCGCCGCCCTGTGATATTTATTTCGACAGGTCTGCGGGAAATTGAGGATGTGATAGTTTGTAGCGGCGGGTGGATTTATGCGGGATGATCTGCAAGAGCCCTGGGGGCCTGGGGGCTGAGGCGTGGGGCGTGGGGCGTGGGGCGTGGGG
>JAAUXT010131506.1_pt1 | contig 23147 bp, 33 predicted proteins | sample 7278171 | NCBI WGS metagenome assembly JAAUXT01 (sample SAMN14350112, study PRJNA611818) | marine sediment metagenome | isolation source: surface marine sediment (1.8m) | place: French Polynesia: Moorea | collected 2018-08 | reverse complement strand
GTCAAGAGCAAGTTGTGCGATGTCCCACAAGCAATCTTCATGTTTGGGAACCCACTTCTCGTACAGAATGATGTGGCACAAGTTCAAGCATGTTTGTGAGTGAGAGTTCACCCTTGTCATACAGAATGTTGTGGCACAAGTTCAAGCATGTTTGTGAGTGAGAGTTTACAGAATGCTCCAATAAACATGTTTGTACGCGTGCCGCATCATGACCGTACGAGAAATTGATTTCGCTGTTGACTCACGTCTGCGAAAGTGTTGTAATCCTCGTAGTCATAATCGTACTTGGAAGGGTCATCGTCCCTGTGCTTGTTGCTCACTCTCTCGTACACAGCGTCCAGTTGACTGTGAACAGAAAATGAGAGCCAGTTGCTGCGTCGTGTCGTGCCTGAAATGATTTGAGCCAGCAAATCGCAAAAGGAAGTTCTGTCCCAAGAGAACAAGCATCTCACGTCTGGATGTTGGTGTTGCGGACGTTGTGGTTGAGCTGGACGTGTCGCAGGAAGCGAGAGACCCTCGCCAGCTGCTCCGGCGGAACCAACATCTCCTGCTCGTAGCCCTTCATCAGGTGGTCCGACCAGAACATCACCTGGGAAATGACAACACTTTGAAATCACGCACCTTCGACTCTTCCAAGGGCCAGACAGGGACAAAATTTTGATTTGACTTCAAGACTTGATCAAAGTGTCAAATGTGTCTCGCCCCTCATGCAGGTCCCTGCACGCGCCCTTTCATTTGCATCACGCTGCAGCCCTGGACCCTGGTTATATGCTTTGAGGACAAACCAGCCAGGGGCCATGGTGCATGACACTTGACACCCATTTGGAGTCAAAAACTTGTGTTCGAACGTCAGTTCACAGCTTCAGGTACAGACGTTTCTACCGGCGGAGATGAACTTCGTGGTAAACGACAAACTCGTTACTGTACACCGTCCAAGACGTTACAGGTGAACAACAAATTGACTAGCAAGGTGAAAAATTTGTTCAAATTTTCACAATTTTTCTCTGAATGTTCCCTTCCATTCTCTTTCAGTTCGTTTGCGTCCAAAATTTCATCTTCACGGCTATTAGTTGTGAGGTGCGCACCTTTCCACGGAGAGCTTCCAGAGCGCGGATCTGCAGGTCCGTCTGCGGAGTCACCGTCCACACCTGGTGCCTACAGTGGGGAAAGGAGGGCGTGCGAGAGATGGCTCATGTTGAAAGCCACCTGCATTCTGTCAGAAAAAGCACCTGTTTCAAGACTTACTGTGGCTCTGTTTTGGAGCTGGTTTTATTTGGGGGAGGGGGCTCCCTGATTGTTTCACTTACCCTTCATATTTCTTTCTCTCAGCAGTCGTCAGCAGGGCGAGACCCAGGAGCAGCAGAACCTTTGTGACCATCATTGCGCCTACAGAAGCTTCCGTCTCGAGAAAGAACGTCAGACAGTCGTGAGGGTCCCTTACTTGATGAAAATGATCTAAAATCTTATCGGAGGTGAGAAACATTTGTTCTTTCTCACGGACGCTTTCTTTCATCCGTTGTGTTCACACAGGACAAATTTGCATCTTGAGAAACTTTTCAGCACCTGCGTGGTTTCGCAACATACGAACACACAAACACCAACATACGTATACACACACATACACGTTGCATCACACGCACCATTGTAACACAGATTCTGTTTGCGATATGCCAGTGAAGTTCCTTCCCAGTGCATGAACACGTGCTTGGAAGAGATCCCCGATCACACCTGACGATCCATTTTCTTCGGAGGCCATTTCCAGGCTGCATGGTGAAAGATGAACCAGGAAAAGATGGAACACAGAGGATTCCGAGGGTTCCCAAATCTCTATTCTCGAGTCTTTTTCAACCAAAACAAAATGCCAATTGAAAATGGCTTGAAGGATACCCCGAGAATGATCAAAACCCAACGACTCAGAGGTCTGAGCCCACAAAACATGCACTTTGTGCAGAAAAACTGCACTCCGTGACTGTGTGGTCTCGTCGGTGGTTGCGCCTCTTTGCAGGAAGAGGTCTAGCGAGTGAGTGAGTGAGATCACACTGTGTCCGTGATAACGAACGGCTCCAGACAAGATACAGCTTTTCTCCAGCACCTCTCAGTGCACGAACCGATCACCAGGAACCTATCAACAAATTCTGGGTTCTGAATCATTTTTGGAACATAAATAAACGTGATGGCAATTTACAGATCTTTGCACTGGGGTTCTCAGTCATTGCAATCCACTTATTTTGGGAGTGGATACACCCAGTGCGCTGTTTATCAGTGTCTGCGGTGTGTACAAAATCATCTGCCAGCGACTCGAGCAGAAGCTACGGGTTCTTGAATCAACCACTTTTCTGTCACTCTGAAGAAGACCGCGAGGGAAACTTTAGGTAAGCTTGCTTTCTCTGTTTCTGCCGGCGACACGAACAGAAACGTTCGCAGATATCGAAGATTTACGTTGAAAAAAAACTGGACAGCTGGTTTTTTGCTCATTGATTTGATGTCTGGTCACATGCACTGAGCTGTCGTGGCTCACTGATTCTCAAAGATTGTGATCAGAACAGTGCAAGCCAAGAACGAAATCAAGAAATATCGGACTGGTTCGAGAACACTGGCCGCTCAGGTGTTCCAGAGGCAAATCCATTGCGGCCAAATCGAAGACTTAGGCGCGTGTCACAAGACTGAAAAAAATCAGCTCGCGACTCGTAAAAGAAAAACGTCTGTTGCCTTGTGTCTTTCAGCTGCCTCAAACCTGGAGGTTTGTTGGTTGAAGCGGCTTGTGTCCAATGAAGTTATAGATCGCTGACAGCTTGAGCATGGAATGCCAGTTCAAAGTTCTTACGCACGTGAAGATCGAGAACATCAGTTTGAGCTCTCAGAAACTTGACCGCTGAGGCACTGTCAACTTGTATTTGTTGGTTGAACAAATGCGAGGAACCTGCAGGTTGGAAGCAGAAGGGAACTTCGAGGTGGGGGGAGGGCTGCTCTGTCTTATTACCTGGATTGTGTGAGACTGCTTGGTGGTCGATTAAGTTTTTGGCGTTTGGATGCACCCCATACATTGCCGTGGCGGATGTGCCCCTCTCAAAACATCGTTCACCTGTGAGGGTTAACCAGCAACTCAGCGCACAAATTACTTGGGAGAACTTTGATGTCGACTTGTCAGCATTTTTCATCAGTCTTGTACTTTGGAGCCCACTGCATTTATTTGTTCGGAGGAAACGTTTTCTTTTGTTCAGGCAGCCAAACGTGAGTTCGCTCAATGGGCCAGACACAAAGAAAAGAACTGATGTTGTCACAAGAACCAATCCACCTCATCTCTGTTGGTCTGCAACGCAAGAACAAACTTGTATGTTGGTTGTTGGCCAAATAGAAGCACTCAAACCAAAAACAAAGTCCCAGAAATAGTGCTTCAGACAAGTCAAACGGTTCACCTATGAGGCCAAACGACAACACAGCTGTAAAGGGGTGTTGGCAGGTCAGTCGCAGGCTTGACCCTCAGAGGTCTTTTCTTGTGCCCAAATTGGGTTCGACACACGAAGGTTTGTTTCTTTTTCATCTACGCACAGGCGAAAAACAAGGCACTGCTATCCTGATCCCCGACAAAACTGTTGCTTCTTTTTTTTTTGTTTTTTTTTTTCTCTTAAGTTTGTTCTGTCATGAGCGCTTAATTTCTGTTCTGCAGTTCTGCTTTTGCCATGAATCAGAAGAATCTCCAAGGTACACGGATTCGGCGGTTACAGTGCAGAATGCATGATTTGCAGTCGATCTGTAGGTTTTCGACAAAAACTGGCCGATGGTTTTGCGAGAAGCAATTTTGTCTGTTCTCACTCACTTTTGCCTCGAGCTTGTTTTGGTTCACATTTTGGCCCATCTACAAGAAACTTCTGTAGTGTTTCAAGATTTACACAGCTTGAAACAAAAAGAATTTTCCCTTGGCGTCGGAATATATTTTGGATGATTTTGAGGAGGTTGTGCAATCATTTCAGATTGCTCAATTTTTGAGTCACCGAAACAGTGCGCAACTGAAACAAACCACCTAAACAGGCATGGTCAAAGGAAAACATGTGAACACCTGTTGTGTTAGTGAAGATAAATTTCAAATTTGGATCTTTTGGGTCTTTCGAATTTATTTGGATAAAGGATAGATCTAATGGATGAGTGAGGAATTTGTCACGTTTGATTCTGAGGTTTGTGAGGGCGACAAGTACATATTTTTGGGGGTTGGAAAATTTTTGACTGAGCTGCACAAGGTAGGCGATTTCTCAGAAGGTCAAAGGGTTTGAGGTCGCTCTTCAAATCACCGCGAGCTCCATGAAGAATTTTTTTTTTTTTGTTCTTAGATCTTCATTTGGTCAACGACACAAGCAAAATCCATGCAGGTCAACACTGAGCAACTCTTCTCGTGGAAATCTGAACGTTCCCGATACCCACGCTCATGATTTTCTCTCAATGCTTGGCTGATCAGGGTGGGGTCAGAGTAGAAGGCAATGAATAAGCATCCAGTTCATGTCTGCAGTGTACGCTCGTACGGTCGGCACACAGGTCCAAACCTTACACAAGCACCCCCACTGCAAAGACACACGCGTGCACGCATGGTTTTGGGTGTTTCCACGCAAGGGACACACAAACACAACGGCACATGCACGTGTGGTTCAGAACAAACGCTCAGGCTCCTGTTGGTGGATTGTGCCAGATGAGAAGTTCAAGGTTGTTTTTGTCGTGTGTTTCCCTGTCTGCTGCCCCGAACACAGATGACAACATGACCTCCTTTTGTCGCAAAGAGCTTGAAACACCTAAAACTGACTTACGACTCGACGTGAAGCAACAGGTACGCTCGTACGAGCAGCAAAGTTGAACCAGCGTGTCCAAATGAAAAAACAGCTTACAGACTGATTGCCGATCCAAGGACACTGCAGTGCGCGTTTTTGTCTGGATCCAACTTGCGTGGTATGAGAGAATTTGAAAAATCACGAGCAACGCTGTTGCGTATTTCACTGCAGTGTTCAATGGTGTCCAGTCGGAATCGAGACACGTAATCTGAATTCGACGTTAACATTCAACAATCTCTTTCGAGGTAGGACCAGCAGTTGCGAAAACCAGCGAACCACAGGCGAAGCGCGATGCTCACACCTCTTATCGTAACACAAACACTTCCTCGACAGGAAAACATCAACTCCTCAGGATTCTGGTTCAGATGTAACTTTCTGCTGCAGACCTCTAGCTCGGAGAACATGGCCGCCCGAAAGATTCCCAAAGAGGTGCAGGCCATTTTCGACAAGTACACGAAAGAAAAGATCGCAAGACGCCTGAAGAGGGAAGACGCCATCCACATGCTCGAGGTGCGGAAGAGACAAAGATGTCTCGTGCATGCGTGAATGCTGAAGACAGGGTTCTCACACTGCATGTACAAAAATGGTTCCTGTGAAATCACACAATGACTTTTCGAGACCTTTGGTTGCGAAAGGAGTTGTGTCATTTTGGAAGAATATTTTCACACTCGATTGTCCGAGAAAGAACTTTTGCCGGACACTGGCATCGCACCAAAATTGCGCTTGTCCCAATCGTCTATGTGTTTCAGAGCGAGTTCGGACTCAGCACCTCTCAGGCCGAACAAATGTTTGAGACGTTCGACAGGGACCAGAACGGCTACTTTTCGCTCTGGGAGTTCCAACAGTTCTTCGTCTGCGTCGGAAATACGTGAGTTCAACCCAAATATTTCTTGTCGTTCCTCGATCGGAAGAAAGTTCGATAACTTGTGCTGGCCTGCACTGGAGCAACAAACAGGCAAATGTCCCAGTCGGAATTTGTCTTTCATTGCACCTTCACAAACTTGCAGAGCTGCTGATATGGTTCGGAAGTTTGAAGAGATGGATGCAGACAAGAGCGGAAAGTTGTCCCGGGAGGAGGCTGTCGAGGGTCTGCGCGCCATGAAGACGACTGCAGGTCAGGTCCCACGAGCACCGTGTTTCGTGCACATGTGAGAGAAAGATCAGAAATAAGGGCACAGACCAACCCTCAGAATGTGCCTGTGCCCCACCTGTTCCACGCCGTGACACCCTCTTTTACACAGCTGGCCCGCTCTTCTCGAAGATTCGATTTATGTTTCTCGAAAAGCAATCCCCAATCACTGGCGACACCCGCAGACAGCTGTACCCCGTGCAAGCTGTATTCCCAAAAGCTGCTCCTCATGCACGCTTATGGAACCTTGAACAGGATTATTCCAGTTTACAGGCTCTCTCATAACTTGTGCTGCAAGGTGAAACGACGCTCAAAGCAACTTTCACGTGGGGTTCCAAGGTTCTGTCAAGAATTTTGTCAACAGCATGTCCGTGAACACGGCATGTCCCCAAAACCTCCACCAAAGGCTCGAATCGGTGTGCAATTGAATTGACTGAGGAAGAACGCCGAAAATGGTAAGTTGTTGACAAAACCTGGTGCAATGCATCGGGATCTCAACGTGAGGCCGTTTGATCACAACAATCTAAGAATCGGCAAATCTGAAGTTTCAGTGACTGCTCATGACAGAACATGCACATCACGCAGCTGGGATCTCTGGATGAATGTTTTCTTGCTGCATGGCAAGTGTTAGAGAAAGAGACCGTGCAATCTGTGGATTCTGACATTCTTTTGATGGTTCCAAGCCGTGCAGGTTCCATCGTATCGGACATAGTCTTTGAACATCCTGACCACACAACATTCACACACAACTCAGAAGCAATTCGAGACACACTGATGATTCCGCTTGAATCCACCAGAATCAACTCTCAACGTGCCTCATGTTTTGCTGGCGTTCTCGTTCGCAGGCGCGCCGCTGGAGGAGCGCGACATCGAGCTGCTGCTGCGCGCGTGCGTCGGGGACGACGGCAACATCAACCTCGGCCACTTCGCGACACTCCTCTTCAGACTGAAGCTCTACAAACCTCCGCCCAAGAAGTGAAGCGCTTCAACCAATCATACCATTTCGACACCATCTATATTCTTGGATCTGAACTTTTTCTTTTGTCCACATTACACAAAACAGCATTTTACTTGCGTTTTCCACTCATGTCGGGTTTCTCGTGTTCAGTTTTTGCATGCATCCTGCCAACGTGTGCGAAGCACACAATGTGTTCGGAAAATTCAAGAAACGTTTCGTTGACAAGTCGTTGACCTTGAGACCAGCGTGGTATTCAAGATTGCTTTTCAATTCGAAATAAAGCAAAATGACGAACGTGTCTCCTGATGTCTTTTGCTGATTTGACCACGCATGCGATAAGCATCCCAACCTGCAATGAACCTGCACACACAACTTTTTTTGCGGAACAGGAACAAAATGCGACTGCCTGTCACAGAATGACGATTGTAACAGAACATGTTACAAGAAAACCACATGCTTTGGGTCTCGAGAATGACCAAAGAGCGTTTTCCCTTGTTTTCGGTGCACGAATGTCAAAGTTCCCAAAAGGGAACTGACTCAGCTCTTGTGCGGACATGTTCTCCGGAGATGGTGTGGCCTTCAGGTTTTGGGCTGCAGTGCGACCGGACTCGCACGTTCTTCTATGGAACAGGTCGATGACCAGAACTGCTGTTTTGAAACTGAATGGCATTGCAGTGAACTGTTGTCTCTCTTTATCACTTTGGTGTGATAATTTGTTTTTGATAAAAAAATACGAGAGTCGCTTCTTACACCTTTTGCGACAACTTATTGACATGTACTCATTAGACTTGCTTTGCGCGACCAAACAAAATATTCAGTCATGTGACGTGCTTTCCGTTTTGTTACGGAATTGGTGTTCTGAACTTGTGTCTGGAAAAAAAAAAACATTTTGCACGACAGAGCAGACAACTGTGGAGATGCTAGCTTTTGTATTGGTGACTTGTATATGGACCTCTGCAGTCAACGGAATAACGTGTCCAGGGTCCACCGACCCGTGCAAATGTGACACGGATGAAGGATTGGTGGACCTGTCCTCGCTGGATTCTGGATCCTCTTCAGAGGCCGGGTACGTTCTGTGGTATTTTGAATGAAAAGGCAGATGTGTGAAGGTGTCATTATGAACTAGGAGCTGGTGTCTGCCTTTTGAGTCCGTTTGTCATGAGGGCCAAATGCATGACTGCTGCCACCTCGCCGTCCAATTCTGTGAAGCTTCAGCGAAAATGTGCCCTGTAGAATGTTGACGCCGAATGTTGTGTGGGGTTTTTCACCCTGTACCCCCGGGCGTACCCACGGGTATGGGGCAGTCACCACACGTCCATCCCAAAAACCTCTGTGCAACACTCCCAAGCCCCCACACTTACTCAATCATACAAACTTGTTGGATAGAATTTCAAATACATACTTGACTAATTTATTGTCTGCAATGCATGTGCTCTATCACAGTTGGGTACAAACAACCCCAAGCTGCTCATGGGACAGCTTAATGTACCCTGAATATCTCAGGGTATGCTCACATGCAGGTGAAGCTGTGCCACAGCTTCGAACAGGGTTGGTGGGAAGGTTCATTTACGAGTGAAAACATGCGCTTTCACACGTAACACGAATGACCTTCACACGAATCACAGATCCATTCTTCCTATTTCAGATTGACGACAGTTTCAGGCACATACACGTTTGCGTACAACCCCTGCACGCAGTTCACCCTTGGCAGCGGTTGTGACAATGTCTTGGTGATCGTTTTGTTTGTTTCTTGACACAAGTACAACGTGGCAATTGTGAACAAAATGTCCACTTGAGGCGTTATTGGTTGACAGAAATCCTGTGTGGGTTTCTTTTGGGGAAACACTTTTCGTGGGCAGACACATTTACTCTGTTGCAGAATTCGCACAATGTTTTATCCGTCCCTCAGGCTTGCCAGTTCGACACCATTGGGTATTATGCCCTGGGGGATGCCGCCAGCGTTCAGTGGGGCAGCGACAGTCAGGGAAACCTGCAGATCACAATGTCAACGGATCCCAGGTGAACCCAAACTGCATTTCTCGACGCGTTTCTGTTTTTCCTGTGCGAGCTGCGGTGCATCTCGTGGATTGCTGCACCGAAACTCTGACTCCCCAGGTTGCACCCGGTGTTTTTGTTTCAATTACAGGACAACACACGTCTCGCTTGTTTGTGACGAGAACACTGACAAAGATTTCACAGCCTCCGATGATGGCAACCTGCAATACGTGAGCAGTCTCTCTCTTTTCAGTGAGATTGAACAAATACACTGAGAATCTGGACAAACTTTCCAAGAGGTTGCAAGCAAGTCTCGGCGTCAAGTAAAAAAATCCCATCCAAAAACCATGTGAACTGAGCCACATGTTTCTCTGCGTTAGCTAGACCTTGGTGATGAGAGCCCTGGGTTGGTTCTTCAGGTTGACAGAACGGGTTCCAGCAGAACCTTTGCCACATTTATTCTTGTTGCAAGACCGAGGTTGTGGCTTCAGTTCTGTGAGGAATCCATCACACTCCATCACACGTCCCTTTGAGGCTCTTCAAACACATTTTTTCCTGAAGAAAAGCTTCAGCAAAGGAAAATCGGGACGCAAATGCAGCGGACCTCGGCCAGTGTCTGACTCATAACAGGGGAGCACAAGGGAGGCCACTTGCAACTTTGACGATTTTGCACAAGAAACAGTTTGCACCTGTGGTGCAAAGCTAGAGAAGCAAATGCACCTCGAGCCCCTGGATCCACTGGAACATTTGTGATATTTTTATGCACTTTGCTGCAGACGTACACGGTGACTTCTAAATGCTGTTGCCCAGGCGGGTGCTCAGGAGGAGGTGGAGGAGGAGGAACCACGGTGCTCAGCATTGGAACAATTCTCATCATCGCGTGTGTATTATCGGGGTTTCACAACTCCCAGAGTGTGGTTGTTGCTCACGGAATATCAAGAAAAGTGTGTGTGTGTATGTGTGCGTGTGTGTGTGTGTGCGTGTGCGTTTGTGTGATGTCCGTCCGTTTGTGCAACTGGTCAGTCCCTTGGTCCCTTCTCAGATTGTCTCGTTCTGCAGATTCATCGTCATCATTCTTGTTTACGTCGTTGGAGGCGTCCTGTTCTTACACTTCTCCAAAGGAGCGAGTGGGGTGGAAATGATCCCCAATGTGTCCTTCTGGAAGGAAGTTCCGGGTCTCGTCAAGGTGAGAAAGCCGAACTGAATGGTACTCTGCGATCAACAATTGACTGGAACCAGAACACGCAACAGGATGCATGCAGTTCTTGGTCATTCAGTTGATCATTATTTGTTTGCCGAATTTTTGTTCCAAGTTGTGTGTGACAGTGATTTTGAAAATTTTCACCCGTATTTCCACGTTCTTCTCCTTTCAGGATGGAACCATGTTCGTCGTTTACCGAGCGAAAGGGACCTCAGGATCCGGTTACAATGAAATCTAGCCGGAGACACCAGATCACCAAGTGACACTGGATGCAAACAGCTCAGCATTCCTCCTCTCTGTCAGACATCTGTTCTCTTGTTTGTGATTATGGCAATGTTCAGAAGTGTGGCACGATATAATTTGTACACATGGAGAATCATGAAGGGACAAGACAGGAGAAGAGAGCTGCAGAGACACTCGAAGAATTTCGCTTGTCGTTATGTGCTCGTACGAGTACTTTGTTTGGACCAAAGGACAACGTCTTCTTTCACCAAAGCTTTGGCAAAGCCTTGCAAAAAATAAAGAAATGTGAACATAACGGAAATTGGGGTTACGTGGGGCAGTGGAGGAGAATTACGCCAGACTGCGCCTCTAGAAAGCTCCACTCAGCACCTAATGGAGGCTTGTGTTTGCCCCGGTCATTGGATTTCCAGCGTCAGGTCGATCTGAGCCGCCAACTCCCGTCTCAAACCCAACTGTCTGCAAATGTTCTCATTGCCAAAATGAATAAATTTTCATCATTGTCCGATTCAGACAAGAAAGTTTGATCAAAGTATCGGATTGAGAAAATTACAAGAGCTCGGTAAAGATGTTTCCTGAGATTCTGTACATTTTACATTTGGTGCTGAGACAGACACAAGAATGTGGGTGAATTCGTGTCGAGCTTTGTTTTCGTGGTCCATCTCACTTGGTCATAAATATTGGGTTTTGATTGGGAAGACACTTCGACTAGGGCGTCACTGTCCGTCCCGGAAGAGACCTGCACCCAGGCAGTCAAAAACGATCATTGCAACGTGTGGATTTTGTTGCAACCATAACTCTACAGAGCTACACTTCTCTCAACACTTCCTCCACAGATTGCTCCACCACTAATTAACCTCAGACGGCGTGGTTTCTCGAGGCCCCTGGGGATTATCTGCACGACGCAGGCGCTGTCCACCACCATTGACGTGGGCTGTAATGCTAATGAATGGGACAGACAGAACCAAGTTTCTTCTCCTTTTGGGGAACTGAGATCCAGGTTTGGGAAGAGCATGCAAGGGAAAATGTTGATATGTTTGAGAGTTGTTGGTGTGTGTGCTGAAGACGGACAAATCTCAGTGTTGGAATTGTGAAAACCAGCGAGGCTTTCTTTCGCGAGATAACTTCATCGCGTGGTGTTGCGCCAGCTGTGTCGTGGGGCGGCAGCTTCGGGGCAAGAAAGGTAGCGGAGGTGAAAGAAAAAGAGAAATCCCAAAACTGCTTGAAAGTTGCAGTGTTTTCGGTTGAGCTGGACAAGACTTGCTGCAAAATTGAGGACAACAGGAACCCAAAGACAATGTGCACAGGACAAAAGTCAGTCGACACAAGATAAAAGCGGACTGATCTTTTGACAAAGACTGGTCTTTCGTTTCGTTTGATCAAGACAAAACGAAACATTTGCGCCACCAAGTTTTTCGACGAGCAAAGTATCCCCAGTTGAGTGGCTCTGGCCGTTCACACAGAATGGATCAGGTTCAACACCAAACTCCGAGCACAGGGGTCCGCATTCAGTGCATCCTGCTGAACGCGGACGGAAGTTAACATGACGAATACGTCTTCTGTTCTGGTCCGTCCAATGGAACGAGACGCATGGATTCTGTGTCCAACAAACCACGGCCCCCTCGAATCTTCCTGCATGTGCAGCAAAGCAAACACACCTGTGTACCTCGACTGGGCATCTTTCAGTCCAAATTCGGTTTGGGGTTGTGCTTGCAAGGAAATATTACAATTTCCTGACCAGTGTTATTGACAGCGTGTAAGGCCCACTCAGAGACCCTTTTCACAGTGCGCAGCTCTGGGGTGGTCAATTCCAATAACTTTTGATATAAAGTGTTGCAGACGCTCGGCAAACAGACTGAAAACAGGACAAGATCTGCTGCGCATGGCAGGAACAGGCACCTCCGCGCTGCGTTGTTCACACCGCCACAAGGGCAAGAAACCAGCCAGGGCAGAGTCTCTGGTACGATGACTCTTCCACAGCATGATCGAGCGCTTTAAATGAGCAGCTGAGGTCAGGGACAAGAAGCGCAATAAAAAATTGTCTGTGATGGTCTTTCATCTGATTCGATTCGTGTGGGAAGATTGATCAAGGCAATAAATCACTTTCTACGTCGGACTTCAAAAATGCGAACAGTTTCAGCAATTTGGAGTTACCGGATGAACTCCGTGTTCGAGTTGGCTTTCCGGTGATTACTGTTCTGCAGTCGGCCAAAATATTTCAGCCAAGCCTTGCAGTGCGTGAGAGATCTTTGTTGGAAATCTCCACCGGGCTCGTACAAGACAACTGCGCACTATAGCCGTGGTGTGTGCTCCAACTCGTACTGAGGACTGTTTTTCTGTGCCAATATCAGCGCAAAGCACACTGCTCAGGATATATGCCTTCAGAAACCTGACTGGGCCATTTGGTGACGAGCGGTTTTGTGTTCCATCTCAGGCAAAGTCCTGTCCTTCAGGTCACAACGGACCAAAGACCAGTGCCAGCCCTTCAATCGTGACAGAACCATTTTCAAACTCAAGTGGAGCTGCGGAATCTTCATTCCAATCGAGCACAATTCAACCCAACCTTTTGCAAACATGTACAACAAACACCGTGTCTTTTTCACAGAACAGAGAAGACACACTTTTTTTCAGGGCTCAGTCGTGCAAGTGGCCTCTGAACTATCAAGGTTTCTTGTGAGCTCAAGTCGGGTCGGGGAAGGGGGGGCTGAGAGACGAGCTCTTCTCACGTGGCGCAAAAAAATGCACATCAAGATTTCCGCCCGTTTGTGTCTGATCTCGCTGTTCTCGTGAACTCTTTTGACTCCCTGTAGAACACAGAACCTTGCGCACAAGCAAACTTGTGTCAGAAGCGAACCTGTGCATGTCAAGACCTCTTGCTGATATATACTGCGGGTCTGCATTTTAACCGTATAAGGCTTCAATGAATATCGCACGAAGATCAATGAGAAGTCTATCACTCGTTCTATTTGTTCCACGTTGAGCAAAACAGCAATGCAGACTGCCATAGATTTTGATCAGCAAGAAGCGAGTGTGGCGACTGACAGGAAAGCGAACCGTTGCGCACTGTTTTTGAGCGGCCAACTCTGTGTTGATGAACACCACTGTGTTGGCACTCATTTCCCAGTAAAACAAACAGATGTCCGCGTTTGCGAGATCATTCTTCATCATTTTTATCGTAACCACTCGCCTCACACACACGAATACTTGGCAGGCACAATTGATACGAATAACCGCGGAATGTCTCTGTTTCCGCCCGAGGGTCGAGTGTTTGGAGTGGGAGGTATCTTGGCCACACGGACCTACAGTGAATTTGTGCCACACCGCACATCAAACCTGATGACAACAGATTACGGAGATTTTGGCACTTTGTTCAAAGGCAAGTTAGGATGAAATGCGAGGCTCTACCATTCATTCCTTTCAAGAATCTTCCTGTCTGATAGCTTTGGTCGTCGCGCGTCACTCACAAGTACAAAATCCCCACAACGAAATCAGGATACCACCTCGAAAGGGGGACTTTGGGGGGTTTTTTGCCCACTGGAGAAAGAAGACGCACGCGATACACTTGTCGACCTGCCAGAATCTTCGCTTCGAATCTCTTCATACGGTGGATGTCGGTGGGGAAAATATGCAGAAAGTGATTAATCCGGCGGATAGTTTCCTGCAGAGCTTTATCCAAAGGACAAAGGCAATCATTTTGCAATAATTCTTCAAACTGTACGTACAAGGAGCGAGTGCACTGTGAAAACAGTCTGGAGGGCACAGCACACGGGGGCTGCACCGGTTGATTGACTTGTTTGGTGCATGGTTCCGCGCGGGTCAATGAAATGAACCACACTCGCATTTCACTTGCTTTCCTTGCTTTGCCAAGGAAAATATCACTTCTCTTTGGAACTTTCCAAAACTGCTTGGGAATGGAGGAGCCGAGAGGAAACCCGTCCTGTTGAGAGTGGTGCCCGTGGCTCTTAATCGTCTCATGCAAGGACAATGTGGGCCACAAATCCAGATTTCTATGACAGACTCCAGCTGATGTTGCTGGAGCACATTCTTCATGATTGTGAGAACGCTCAGGAACTTACTCACGTGAGGAAGCTTTCATTGTACACATTTGGCTTCCTTGTTTTGCTCATTTCTAACGAAAACGCCACGCAAAGTCAGTTTTGGCTTCCAATCTAATGGACTCACTGTTTCGGCGGAAATGGACCAACCCAGCGGATGCCTGTGACATGAGCGACGAAGAATGAAATCTCACCCTGTTTGATCCAGCTGAGATTTGCATGAATTGTCTGCACGAACTGGGCAACCGTACAACTCGTGACATGCAAAACGGAGATGAGAGAACAATCGTCGTCCATAATCCAAATTGCTGAACATCTCGGATTGTTCTGCACGCGGTGGAAACTTGTGCGACGGCAGATCGGCAAAACAAAAAAGTGAATTGGAGCGAACGGCAACTGAAGTGCATGGGAACACGGAAAAAGGTGCGGACATAAAGCTGCATGTTTGGAAAGTTGCTCACTTTTGGCGACTTTGTTGAAACATTGAAACGCTCAGGTTCTGTGCAAAGCAACTTTCAAGTCTTTGCTCTGAGAATCTACCAAATTTTCAACCCCTAAATCGCGTCTTGCTTTCGGAGTGTGTCTCATTCAGTCTGGACTGAACGTCGATGGTAATTGATGAAAACGTTAACCCAACAAGCACCCGACGGACCTTTGATACATTAATTTCTGCGGAGCGCTACAGAGCTGAGCCACGGAGAAAGCGCGAAGGAACGGCGGCTTAGCGGGACAGCTTCTTTGTGCGGAGAACAACGGCGCGGCGCCGCCAGATTTAAGAGGAGGCAGTCCGGGCGGGGCTGAAGGAAAAACTGCAGGTGCTACTTTGGGCAAAGCCACTCCCTTGCAGTCAACAAAGGATAAAAAGTTTCCAGAAGTGCACAACCGCATTCGCGTGTACTGACATATTTTGTTTCCTGTGTGTGTTGTACGAACACAGGTGTGCAAACCACAATGACCCAAGACAAGACGGAACACGTATCGCATATCCTCTGGATTACCTTGGCCCCTGTTATCTTTGTGAGCGGATGTTTTGGAAACGTACTGATCTTGGTGGTGTTGAGGAGGAGCTGCGTGAGTACCACCACCGCCAATTTCTACGTGTCGCTCATCGCCGCTGCTGATCTCGTCGTCATTCTTACTGGGCTGCTCAACGAATGGCTCAAGGTACGGCCCAACGTTTTTGCTCCACCAAAGTACAATTTTTCCTCATTAACTTCTGGTTTTGTTTGTTTGTTTGTTGGGAACTGGTGCGAAATCTGCGTGGATGTCATTCTGCATGAGTTGAAGATGAAAATTTTGGAGCGAACGCATCTGAAAAAGAAAATGCCGATCTCTCCAGCGGATACGCGGACACCAAAGAGCATTTAAACGTAGCGGCGTTGCAGTGAGACACCTGTCAAACGCCGTGTAAAGCGAAGCACGAGGCGTGCCTTCAGCCCTGCAGTACAGACCCTCACCTCAGGCTGATTGGAGGACATTTGAACCATTGACCTGTGTCTCCTCAAGCATGGTTCACCAAGGTGTCCATCCACAGCACGAACCAAAGGAGAAGAAAAGTCGGGACACTGCGTGACGCTTTGCCGGCTTCTTGTTGCTTGCAACTTTGTAAATTCTCAGATTCAGACCATTCGCTTATTTCTTTCTGGTGTTCTTCTGTTGTGGGAGTTCCTCAGTGGGTCCAGGCAGACCCTGTCCCCAGTTGTACCAATGGTACAAGTCTTTCCTTTTCATCTCAGCTTTTGTGAAGTCGATGTGGAGAGAGTTCCCACGATCAGATGCTAGTCAGGACAAGAGTCCATGTTGGAACCGCGTACCCTCGTCCGGGATCCGCCAAGGAAATTTGGGCTGCTCTGAACCCAAGACAGAAAGAGATTTACAGTGTTCGAGTAAATCTGGAGATTTCGTTTGAGCGACTGCGCGCCATCTGATTAAATAAAGCCAAGTCGTACCAAGGGGTCGACTCGTCGGACAAAAGTAAACGTCAGACGGCTATCAGTTCCTTTTGTCAATGAAGTCATGGTTGCTTCGTCTGAACATACGCGTATTGTTCTGTCCTTTGTAAGGTGCGACTGGCAGCAAAATGATGTCTCTCGTCTTATCGCGGAGTTCCCTTAACTCAATAGTCCGCCCATCACACATCTGTGACAGTCAACTGAGTCCGGTGCAGCGGTCCGATAACCAATGCAGACTTTTTGTGCTGTGCTGTTAGGTCAACTAGAGGAGATCGCACTCTGTGCCTCGAGTACTCACTTCAGACTCTCAGCCGCTTCCTTACATCCGGGCATGTACACTCTCTCTTACCACGTGATGCATATGCATGAACCAAGTTATTTATATTTCGCAGTCTTTTTCTGTCACACACATCCAACACACGGATGCTCAGCATTGTTATGAATGTGCCATTTCAAATCATACCCGACAATGCAACTTCCAAGTACAAGTTGATCCTGCTGTGTATCACAGTCAATGCTTTGAAACATATACAATTCTTATCAGCAGAACAGACTCTCACTCACACCATACTCGGTTTACACCTTTCACTGCTACCACCGTCCTTGCATTACATTGCCTCATTGTGGTCAATTCCCAAACCACACCATGACAGTTTGTAACAAACCAAGCTGTACCTGAAACTCTTGTGCCATCCCCTGACAAGGATTCCAATTCTTTCTTGATGGGGCTGTCCCCAGAAATCATTGAATTCATTGTGGTAGTTTGGCTGAGTTGAAAACTTAGAGCAACTTCCAGAAATTTCTGTCTCTCTGCATCTTGGCTTGACCTGAAATTTCATTTTGTCAAAAGTCATCACAGTTGTCAACACTTGAAGCTATTTTTCTCCAATAGGTAAATTGAATTACACGGATGTATGAGAAACCTGATGTTGTTGGTTTTCCCAGTTGGGCTTCAGAAACACCAGGATTGTGTGTAGCCTTGTTTTGTGGTGTCATGATGGCATGAGTTGAGAGTGTGTACCTATGTCTTTCATCTCTGACCCTGTACTTCTCTGCTTGAATAACAAGTACAATGACAAGCAAGAACCAGGTAACCAACATGGTTGACTCCAAGGTGTTTCCAGGGGGTTCAGTCCAATTCAACAAAACATCAACCAATGAACACATGTGTTCCCAATGCACATTTGGTGATCAAATCTTCAAAGCTGTGATCAACACTCAACAAAGGAAGACAAAGGAAAAGGAACAAAGTGGTATGAATATTGAAGATCACAGGTCAGCCAATGCCACTGCACCACAAAATGGTGGCAAACATGTCACCATGGCGATGCCTTTTCCATTCCGACGCCTCTTGCTGACCAGCACGAGTCGAACTCTTGCTCATTCGCGTCGCTTGACCACCACGCCACCTCAGACGGAAGCCCACACGTGTAACTCCACAACAAACCCAGGCGCTGACATCACCATTCAACCCACGTCGCTTACCACATTGTGTTGTCAATCGTAGACAAGACGCGGCCGCCGTCGCGCGCCGGGTCACGTGCTTCCGACGTCTTCCGGTGCAGCGAGGTCACTTCCGGTTCGGCCGCCGTCATCGACAACGAGACGTTCTGCGCGCTGTTCCCGTTCCACGTCGTTTTCAACGAGCAGCTCGACATCGTGCAGTTCGGCGTCAAGATGCACCGCATGTCAGGTGATGACGTCACGTCACCTCATGACGTCATGACGTTATGACGTCACGTCAAATGAGGATGTATCACGTTCCACGTCATCTTCAGCTCCACAACCCATGTAGAACTCAAAAACATCATGATATGTGAAGAAGGCCTGGGCCACGGCATGACGTCACGCCACGCCACGTCACGTCACGTCGCGTCACGTCACGTCGTAACGTTTTGACGTCATGTCACGTTCACGGCAACAAGATTGAACCATAACCAGCACGTCGACACACATCGCACGTTGATCCCGAAGGGCGTGATCTATGTGACCTCTGTGAGCTCTGTGACCTCTGTGACCTCGTCACGTGCCTCGTTCTCATCGCGTCGCAAAACCTGCGTGACCTCCTCTGCTTGAGATCAGAGTGATTTATTCTTTGGTCAATTTGTTGATTGATTGATTGATTGATTGCAGGCATTACCCTGCACGAGGGTCTCAAGATGACCGACCTCTTCACCATCGTCCACCCCCCGATGCCCCTGACCTTCGACGCCATCTTGGATTTCATCAACGCCGCTTACGTCATCGGGCTCAAGGCGGACGATCACGTGATGGGGCAGCAGAACCACGTGACAGGGACGGAGGTGGAGAAGAGAGGGCGTCAGGAGTTCAGGCTTCTGATCAGGGGTGAGGAGGGAGGGAGGGAGAGAGAGAGAGAGAATTAGAGAGAGAGAGGGAGAGAGATCAAGGGTGAGTGATGAAGGGAGGGAGGGACATTGAGAGGGAGAGAGAGACAGAGACAGACACAGATACAGAGAGAGATCAAGTTTCAAACCATGGTCACAGACAGATACAGAAGAAAGAGGAGAGAGAGACAGATACAGAGATAGAGGGAGAGAGAGAGGGAAGGACAGAGAAAGACAGAGGAAAGAGGAGAGAGAGCAAGTGACTGAGAGAGACAAAAAGAGAAGAGAGCAAGAGATAGAGAGACACACAAAAAGAAACAGAGAGAGGGAAGAGTGAGAAAAGCAAGAATTGGAGAGAAACAGAGAGAATGGGAGAGGCAGAGAGAGAGAGAGTGACAGAGACAGCGATCACAGAGAGAGAGAGACAGAGAGACAGACGAGAGAGAGAGAGAGAGACAGAGAGAGAGAGAGAGAGTTGGAGAGATAAAATAGGTTCTCTATTCTGGCTCTCTGACACCTCCCATTCTCCCATTGTCTGATTGGCTCAGATTCCCGCTCTCTGATTGGCTGCAGGTCAGATGATCCGGCTCGTGCGCAGTGACCACGTGATCTTCATCGGGTCCCCGCGCCTCTCTTCGCTCAACGAGATGCTCGAGCGGAAGCTCTTCTTCTCCGACATCCCCCTCTATGACGTCACCAGGGAACTCGTGCTCTACAACCAACAGCGCCTCGCAGAGATAGAAATAAGGTCAGTGGGGTCAGGGGGTCAAGGTCAGGGGGGCACAGGGGTCGGGGTCCGCTGTATGACGTCACCAGGGAACTCGTGCTCTTGACTGACATGAGTCTGTCCCTGAGGAGCACACTAACCTGAGTCTGTGTCCTTGAGCAGCACACTAACCTGAGTGTCTGCCCCTGAGCAGCACACTAACCTGAGTGTCTGCCCCTGAGGAGCTCTCTACCTGCTTCTGTCTCTGAGAGATGAGGAGCTCTCTAACCTGAGTATCTGTCCCACAGTGAGCAGCTGGAGGAGACCACAGCCGCACTGACCCGAACCTCGGCTGCCCTGGAGATAGAGAAGCTCTCTGACCTGAGTCTCTGTCCCTGAGGAGAACTCTAACCTGAGTCTGTGTCTCTGAGGAGCTGCCTAACCTGAGTCTCTGTCCTGTAGTGAGCAGCTGGAGGAGACCACAGCAGCCCTGACCCGAACCTCGGCGGCCCTGGAGATAGAGAAGCTATGTAACCAGTGTATCAGTCTCTGTTTCTGAGGAGCTCTCTAACCTGAGTCTCTGTCCCACAGTGAGCAGCTGGAGGAGACCACAGCAGCCCTGACCCGAACCTCGGCCGCTCTGGAGACAGAGAAGCGAAAGACCGACGCCCTTCTCTACCAGATGCTGCCGGTCAAGGTCGCCAACCAGCTGCGCGAGGGTCAGCGGGTGCAGGCAGGTCAGTGAGTGCAAAGAGGTCAGTATGCGCACAGAGGTCACGGAGGAGTCAGTGGGGCAAGGACGTGTAAGAAAACACCGAGAGGTCAGTCTTGTGGGTCAGCGAAGGGTCAGTGTGGGAAGGTGCTTTACAAGGTCACAGAAAGGTCAGAGAGACAATCAGTTCGGTGTTATTATCTGGAGTGGTCAGCAGCTCTGTCAAACTTCGCCGTTCAATGGCCAAATGAAAAACTGCTTCATTGATTTGTTGAATGTAGATTATTGATTGCTGATTTATATTGATCATTGATTGATTACTGATTGAGTGATTGATCTTCAATTGTTAGTTTTTGATTGTTGATTGATTGACAGAGACGTTTGACTCAGTGACGATCCTCTCCAGCAATTGATTGATATTTAATTATTGATTGGTTGATTGATTATTGATCATTGATTGATTGACAGAGAAGTTCAACTCAGTGACAATCCTCTTCAGTGATTGATTGATATAGATTTATTGATTAATTATTGATTGACAGAGAAGTTCAACTCTGTGACGATCCTCTTCAGCGATTGATTGATATTTAATCATTGATTGATTGATTGATTGATTAATTGATTGATTGTTGATTATTGATTGATTGACAGAGAAGTTCGACTTGGTGACGATCCTCTTTAGCGATTGATTGATATTTCATTATTTAAAGGTTGATTGATTATTGATTGATTATTGGTTGATTGATAGAGAAGTTCGACTCGGTGACGATCCTCTTCAGCGACATCGTCACCTTCACGAACATCGCGGCCGCCGTCCAGCCGCTCGACATCGTCAACATGCTGAACACGTTATACAGCAAATTCGATGAGGCGTCAGAGAAGAATAGCGTCTATAAGGTGAGGAGGGGGTGGGGAGGGGTGGGGTGGGGGAGGAGGGTGGGGAGGGATGGGGTGGGGTGGGGAGGGGAGGGAGTTGTCAACATGTTGAACACGCTCTGCAGCAAATTCGATACGGCGAGCGAGAGAAATAGCGTCTGCAAATTGGTGGGTTTAGGCCCAACCCAGTCCAACCCGACCCCTGCCCACCCCACCTCTGCCTACCCCACCACGCTACCTGCCCCCGCCCTGCCCCAGTCTCACCCCCACCTCACCCTGCCCCACACTGCCTCCGAGAACTGAGGAGGGCAGGGCAGAGGCCGGGGGTTGTGGGTGGGAGTGATGAGGTTGGCGAGGGTTTGGGTGGTGGGGGAATCCAGGGGTGGGGAAGGTAGGAGAGAAGAGAAGAGAGGTGGGGTGTTTAGTGAAATGGGGTTGAGTGTTGAGTTTTTCCTTGCTTTCTTCCCTCCTCCCTCTTTCCTTCCTTCCTTCCTTCCTTCCTTCCTTCCTTCATTCCTTCCTTCCTTCCTTCCTTCCTTCCCTCCCCCTTCCTCCCTGCTTCCTTCCTTTCCTCCCTCATTCCTTCTCTCATCCCCTCGCTCTATCTGCAGGTGGAGACGATAGGCGACGCCTACATGGTGGTGGGCGGGGCACCGGAAGTCTGCAGTGACCATGCGCAGAACGTGGCCAATCAGGGCATCGACATGATCCTCTGCGCCGCCGAGGTCAAGTCTCCCGCCACCGGGAAACCGCTCCAGGTACGTTGCCATGGAAACGTCCCCAGGTACGGCTGTCATGGAAACCTACCCAGGTACAGTTGCTATAGAAACCTCCCCAAACACAGTTGCTTGGAAACCTGCCCAGGCACGGTTGCTATGGAAGCCTCCCCAGATAGAGTTGTCTGTGGAATGTAGGGTTGCTGACCAAATCCCCCAAGGTCAGCTGGTGTTGTCATGGGAATCCCCACCACCAGGGCACGTTGCTGGGGAACTTCAATCTTCTCTAATCTTCTCTCATCTTCACAGATCCGGGTTGGGATCCCCAGCGGTTCTGTGGTGGCGGGGGTTGTGGGAGATAAGATGCCCCTCTACTGCCTGTTCTACCCCTCATATTATCTCTGTTATCTCTCTTATCTCTCTAATCTTCTCTTATCTCTGTAGATCCGGGTGGGGATCCACAGTGGTTCTGTGGTGGCGGGGGTGGTGGGAGATAAGATGCCCCGCTACTGCCTATTCGGAGACACAGTCAACACTGCATCCCGCATGGAGAGCCATGGGATACCAGGGCGGATACACTGCAGCCCAACCACGTACTCGTGAGTACCCAACACATACACCTGAGTATTCAACACATACACCTGAGTACTCAACACATACACCTGAGTACTCAACACATACACCTGAGTACTCAACACATACATGTGAGTACCCAACACATACACCTGAGTATTCAACACATACACCTGAGTACTCATCACATACACCTGAGTACTCAACACATACACTAGAGTACTCAACACATACACATGAGTACTCATCACATACACCTGAGTATTCAACACATACACCTGAGTAATCAACACATACACCTGAGTACTCAACACATACACCTGAGTACTCAACACACACAGGTGAGTACTCAACACATACACTTGAGTACTCAACACATACACATGAGTACTCAACACATACACATGAGTACTCAACACATACACTTGAGTACTAAACACATACACTAGAGTACTCAACACATACACTTGAGTACTCAACACATACACTTGAGTACTCAACACATACACTTGAGTACTCAACACATACTTATGAGTACTCATCACATACTTATGAGTACTCATCACATACACGTGAGTACTCAAGACATATGTGTGACTGCTCAACACATGGATGTGAGTACTCAAGACATACACATGAGTACTCAAAACATACACATGAGTACTCAAAATATGCATGTGATGACTCAAAATATACATGTGAGTACCCCAGATAGTGCAGTGTCATGAAGGACTGGGAAGGCTCCAGCTCAGCGCCACCACATACAGGTGAGTACTCAAACATTGAAAATACTGTGGACTGTGGTAAAATCTAACAAGAGTAAAGTTGATGTGGACAACACCACCTGAGATGTTTTTGAGGTGATTTGGAACATT
>JAAUXT010119064.1_pt1 | contig 23155 bp, 15 predicted proteins | sample 7278171 | NCBI WGS metagenome assembly JAAUXT01 (sample SAMN14350112, study PRJNA611818) | marine sediment metagenome | isolation source: surface marine sediment (1.8m) | place: French Polynesia: Moorea | collected 2018-08 | reverse complement strand
GGCAGTTGGTTCTGCAATTGAAGCCCTGGTTGAGATTTGAGAGGGGTTCAAAATGTCAGATTTTAGGGTCTCTGACTGATGAAACATCAAAGTTTTACTCCTGTTCCAGGAATCACAGGCTGGAATCACTTTGCAGTCTTCATTTCCTCCATCTCCATCCACCTTTTCTTCCTCTCGTGGCTCCAACACCAGTTCATCCCACTGAACCACCCACCTACCCCATCCCCAACCTCACAGCTTACTGTGTTCCCAAAAGAAGCGTCTCACAATGCAACTTTTTTCATGTATTGTCTGTGCATTCTTCGTCAGCCCTCCCGTCATCAATCGAGTCCTGGATCCACACCTTGTCTCCATGCATGGGTCTGTCTGCCTGCACGGCGGACGGGAGGGTGTGAGGGTGGGTGGGTGGACGCCGACAGCTGACGTGCGCATGCGCTGATTGCGAGAGACGGGGACACTTCCAGGGAGGGTTCCCGTCCCTTTCTATTGACCCACTTATGAGTCCTTGCGCCAGAGTCTGTCCGATTTTAATGTGTCCAGTGCTGCGTCCGTAGGGAGGGAATCTAGACATGTCCATGTTGCAACTTTGAGCAAAACGTTGAGTTTTGCGTGGATGAGCATTTTGTGCAGGTCGAGCTTGGGAGCTGCGGCATCGCTCAGAATTCATTTCGGATTCGCCAAACAAATCTGCATCGAAAAACAATCTTGAAGACAACCACGAACAGAACTACCAGGGACAAGCTGAACATATTGTCATCACAACGATTCAATTGTTTGAAATCTGCAAGCGAGAATTTCTAACAAAGCAGTCAGCCTGGGGACTAACTCTGGGATCCTCAGCAAAGAAATCTCACACCAGCCGCCTCATCTCCCTGGCTCCTCCCCTCGATCATCGAAACCCAATCTCGCATCTCCCTGATCTGATCACCTGATCCATTTCATAATTCTCATTGCCAATCGCAGAGTACATACACGTCCACAATGTTTTGTTGGACGCGCCTTGGTCTCCATTTTCTTTGTTGCTAATTGGGGATCAAATGTCTGATTGTGCGAAGTCCCTTTAGTGCCAAGCACCATGTGGAAGTGCAGTATATGGCAAGGTGGATGAAATGTCCCCTGGCCCCCTCCCCCCTTAACCCCCTCCCCCTCCCCAACCCCCTTCCCTCCCCCTTGCCCAAACCCCCCTGCCTGTGGACCCCCCTGCCCCCAGACCCCCCCTCAGAAGACAAGGAGGACAAGGAAGAATCGACGACAAAGCCGGCAAGGGACTGCAGTTGCCTTGAGCACTGCTTCTAGTTTGCAATGTGACTTGATCCACATTGTGACACAGACAACTTCGACCTGATCGTCTCTCAACCCGATTTCAATTTGGGAACAGGTGTACGCAAAGATGGGGAAATGTTTTCTTTTCGTTTTACTCGTAATTCCAGGTACTGTTTCCAAGAATCTAACCACTCAAAATTGGATCGTGCACCAAACCAAAAGCGCTCGTTTGAGCTTGCACTGCCTGTAGGTCCTTGTGGCCTGCAAATGAAAAACATGCAGAACACGCTTGTGATGCCTTGGTCTTATTTTTTCAGTTTTACTGCACATGGCTGCAGCAACAAGAGACGAATACACCGGTGGCAACAAAGGATTGACAGCCATCCCTGCAGACATCCCAGGCAGCACAAAAACTGTGTTTCTCCACAACAATAATATTACCAGCCTCCCAGCCAACAGCTTTGCACACCTGAGGAGGTGCACTTTCATGACTTTGGGCCAAAACAAAATTTCTCACATTGATCCTGAATCATTCCAAGGACTGATAAGATTGAAAACCTTAGCCTTGGGAACGAACGAGCTGACCCAACTGAAGAGGAACTCATTCACGCCGCTATCATCCTTGATCTCGCTCTCCCTGGACAACAACCTTATTTCAACCATTGACAAGGAATCATTCAGCGGGCTCAGAAAACTGAAACTTTTGTACTTTGATGGCAATCAACTCACTCAACTTACAAGGAACATGTTCCTTCCTTTATCATCACTAGAGCAAATGTGGCTGAGGAAGAATCTGATATCTACCATCCAACCTGGAGCCTTCACTGGATTGCATAATCTGTGTGAGTTGAGTTTGACAAGGAACCATCTCAATGTACTCAGTGATTCCTTGTTTGAACCTTTGACATCACTTCAAAAATTGTTTTTGTTTGAGAACCAGATTTCAAAAGTTGAGCTTCTGGCATTCAGTGGGCTCAGAAACTTGTTTGTGCTAAATTTACACTCAAACAACCTTGTTCAGCTGAAGAATGATACTTTCCTGGATTTGTCAAAACTGAATTTGTTGCACCTGCACAACAACAAAATTACCACCATTCAACTTGGAGCCTTCAATGGACTCAGAAACCTGGAAACTCTTTGGTTGTTTGGCAACAAACTCACCACCATCCAACCAGAAGTTCTGTCTCCCATCACAAGAAGTAAGCCAAGCTGTCTTGTCTTCACTCAGAAGTGCAAACTAAAGCTTTTCAAAACTTGTTTGATTTGTGTGCTGCGTGGAATTTTCAGATTTCACTGCTTTGATCATTGCCATTCCTGGGTCGTTTTCAAAAGCTTGAAAAATGCTGTTTTCAGCGAGTAAAATAAAATCCTTTGCATTGAGTTCTCCTCGGCTTATGACTGGGCAGGACAACATATGGAGCTGCAGCACCCTGTGTTGGCTCAACGATGAGGAGCAGTCTGGCAAAATCACATTTCAGATGTATTCAGAAGGCCCGTATTCCCCAAAATGTGAAGGAGGAACATCTTGGAGGGATCTGAAATGCCCAGGTAGAGTTTTGAGTTTTTGTATGCAAAATAGAAACCTTTCAAGTTCATTAAAAATTACTGATGGAAGAAGGTTGTTTTCTTTTTGTTTTCCTCAGCTTTATGTGAGGACCCAGCGGACCTTCCAAATGCACTATTAGAAAGTCAAGGTGCCATCTATGAAATTGGATCTCGAGTCCGCTACATCTGCAGTGAATGCTACTCTGGGGGAGGGATGACCACGTGTCTCCCCAGTGGAAAATGGTCCAGCAGACCAGAATGCAGAGGTGACTTGTTCCCAACCACTGGTTGGACCACACTACAGCGGCAACCTTTGTGGCACTCAGAAAGCAGTGGCCTGAGCCTGCACAGATCTTTCACTTGGTGTCAAAAGCAAAAAGGTTTTGCTGTGTTTATTGTTGCAAACTGATGTAATTTGAACAGTGAGTTTCTCACTCGCCAGAGACGATGTGTTTCAGCAGCTGCTGCAGACCAGAAGTGCTTTTGATCAAAAACTGTTCCGTCCCGACTTGCAATTTTGTCTCTTCTCTCACAGCACACGTGAATAAACAGTGCATGTGTTTGTCTTCGCTTGCAGAAATAACATGCGAAGACCCAGGAAACATCCGCAATGGAATGAGGAATCCAGCCTCAGGGCCTTTCACTTGTGGAACCACAGTTTCTTACTCTTGTCATCCAGGATTTCTCCTGAGAGGAAAGGGAAGTCATCAAATGTGAGGCAAATGGCAACTTCAATGCAACAGCACCATCATGCAGTGAACCAGGTAATTTGGACTGCCACTGGAAATACCACACTCAATCAACCTTCATTTTTCAAAACACTTGTAAGGATCCTTAATTTTTCAGAAACTTGTGCAGACCCTCCCCATGTGGACCATGCATTCTTTTCTGACACCAAAGACAGTTACCCACTTGGATCTGAAGTGACCTACAGATGCAGCAAGTGCTACTCAGGAGGGGGAGCTGCAGTCTGCCTCAACACTGGAGAATGGTCAACTGTCCCACCGTGCACTGGTTGGGGGACAAAATTCTCATTCTATTATTTGTCCTTTGAAATATGTGTGCCCATGATTGAGCACCAGCTAACTGGGCTTTTGTGTGTGTGTGGATCTTGTTTTTTTTCAGAAGTTACATGTGCAGACCCAGCTAACATCAGGGATGGCAATAGAAACCCTGCGGGTGGACCCTTCCCCTGTGGGTCTCTCGTGACCTACTTCTGTCACTCTGGATTCACTCTGATTGGAGCAGCCGTTCTGCAGTGTGGACCTGATAGCACTTTTGACAAAAGTCCTCCAAAATGTTCTCACTATGGTTTGTTGAATGATACAAGAATGCCGTACTCCTTGCCTGCGTAAAAAATATGTGCCTTGTGTCCGTTGTTCTTGAAGAACTTGTCCATTGCTTTTCCAGAACCAGTGATAAAATCAGAATCAAGTCAGGTGGAGGAAAGCAGCCCAAAACCAAACACCATCACACCAGAGGAGAGTTCCTTCAACTGGCAAAAGATCCTGTTGATAGTGGCTTCCCTTGTGACAGTTTTAGTCATCATTTTGCTGGTTGTTATTGTCTGCTTGAAAAGGTGAGTTTTTTTTCTCAATTCAAAGAGCTTCTGCTGCAATTTGTGCAGCCCACACAAAACTAACATTTTATTCACTACACTGTCCTGATTCTAGACAAGGCCGGGGCATGTGTGTGAGGAGAGCCCACCAGGAGAACTCCTCGGATCACCCGGGCTCCTACAGGCACACGGCCCAGGCAGACAGGGTCGTCTACACCGTGCAGTCTGACCCCAGGCTGGGGGAGGCTGGGGCCGTGGCTATGTGCGCTCACACACATGCCAGGCCCCCCTCACCTCCCCCTGAACCCCCACCCTACAGCTGTGAAGAAGAGGACAACTTCAAGAATGAACAATCCCAGTTCTGAACCAAAGTGCACGTGTTCAGGTTCGAACCACATGTGCACGCGGGACCCCACCCAGTTTGTCTTGAGAATGTTGATGTAACGTTTGAAACACGACATTTTCTGCAGCCTTGAGCTGCCACACTCTTGGCAGTGTGCTGCCAGGCTCTTTTTAAGATTGTGAAATGCGTTTCTTTGAGAACAAATATGTTTGAGTTTGATGTAGTGTAGAAAAGCGTGTATGTCACATGAAACATCATTGGGCGTGGAAATACATGTGCACGTGCGTGTCAGTATATTTGAGAGTTTCAGCAAAGTGCTCCGTACGAGTACTTATGTGTAACACGTACACGTAGAACGTAGCTTACAGACACAACTCCCCTCATCTGGACGAGTCTACAATCAATTTTGGGTTTAATTCTCAGAAAACTGAATTCTTTCTCTGAAAATTTTGACAAGCATCAAATTTTGAAAAAGCTCATAAAGACATTCAGGTCTTTCAAAGTGTTGTCAGTTTTGTTGGTTCTTACATCAGTAGACTGCTCCAAATAGGGGAGTTGCATCAACAAGTTATGTGCTACGTGTACGTGTTACGTCCACGGAGCACTTTGCTGAAACTCTCAAGTGTGTCACTTGAAACGAACGTGATCCTCTGACTCTGGCGGATTCAGGTAGAGGAGGCCAAAGCGGGTCTCCCATCTGACCCCAGATGTGCCGATGCAAGCTCCTGGTGAATGGTGCCCAGACCCTGTGACGCTGTGCGGTGCACCGCAGTTCTGATCAACTGCGTTGAGATACAACAGGACACCAACCCAACGCTCCAGACACGCGCAAAAGGTTCGACGTTCACACAGAGACGCAAAACGCCGAGACCCCGCAGAACGGCAGCAGTGTATCGTCTCATTCCAGGTCGATTCCCCCCTCTCTGTGACGCAGCTGGTGTGAAAGTGCCTCTGACAACAGTCTTTACCTGCCTCGCACGACAGAACAACAAGCGTTGACAAAGGGTTCAGCAAACACGTCTGCTCTTTTTTTTCTCCATTGTCAGATCGGTGCTTCTGATACCATTTGGTCACCATGCAGCTAAAAGCTGCAAGATGCAAATTTTGGGAACTGTGCCACTGATGTAGCAATGGGGCACCGCATGTAAGGATTTACGGCCGTGCTATAAACCTCCCAAATGTGTACTCTCCTGCTTCCAGCCTCATGCTGACAAAAAAAAATTCACTCAAGATCTCAAATCTTCAGCCTGTCCACTGTGTCTGCAGCGTCTGTGGACGCACCACGACCACCCCGCTCTCCCAGGACTCAACGTAGCGCGTGACGCGTGCAGTGTGCACCACCCAGCAGCCCCCGCCCCCCGGGCCGAGGCTCCCTCTATCGATTTTCACTTCGGCTAATTCCCCGCTTCTGATGGCGCAATCGAAAGTGGTCGGGATGGCGCCAGGGGCGGCAGCGCCGTCCTCGCTGCAGATGGGACGCAGTTGTGTGCGGTCAGCCCCAGGTGAGCGCCCCATACACTACGCCGCTGCTTGCGGCACTGCAGTTCTGCAGCCTTGGGTTCTGGCTCAGCTTTGCCAGAGTGAGTAAGACAGCTGTACATACTTCTGTTTAGTGGGCACTCCAGTAGAGAGAAACTCTCCTAGTAGGGGTGTTATGCTCATAGCAAAAACAACTGGTATGAGGTACTGTCCTGGGGAGCAGCTTTGGCTTTATGCAGCTCTGTCGAAGCAGCTCCTTCAGGTACTCAGCTCCTTGCCGAAAGCTGGATGGCTCGCATGGGAAGATGCGAATTCTTCCACACGACAGCAGTGCTGTCCATGCGGGTTTGCAGAAACAAACAGCACTTGCAAATATCTGTTCACTGCTTCAGTAGCGTTGCAGTACCCCCGTGCAGCGTAGGGTAAGGTTCTCACTATGAGGACAGCGCTGGAAGGACCGCGGATATGCCACTTGGATGACGGTGCTGCAGACGCAGGGTAACACTGCAAGGACTGTGCTGCAAGGACTGAGAACCCACTGCGAACACACGACTGTAGGGTTGGGATTCCTGATGTAAGCACAGTGCCACGTATTGGACTTTCCCTGCAAGGATGACGTCGCATGATGAGGCTCCTACGTCAAGGACGGCGGTGCAGCCCACGTGTGAAGCTGAGAAAACGGTTTTCCTCGGGTAATGGCGGCCGTCAGAACCGGATAAGGAAGCAGAGTTTAAATGGGCAGAAAATGGAAAGATCAGAAGCGCAGAATTCCTCAGGAGACTTTTTTGGGGTTTCCATGGGAACATTTTTCGGGCTGTTTCCTCGGAGATCTGTGTTGTGACGTTTGAGTCCCATATCAGTCAGGCGGTTTGTGAACCTGTTCTACCATTCAGACGAAGCTTGTTTCACCGACGAATATCAGGCGTGGGTTTTGGTGTTGTTGTTGTTGGTGCACTGGGGTCAAGGGGGGCATCACAGAATATCATTTGGAATGTGGTAAATATTGTACGGCATGACAGCTCATAAAGCATCTGTGTCCGACGCAAAACATGGCGGGGACGGTTATCAGGTTGTTCTTGGCTTCTTCACCTTTGTCCCTCCAGTGCATGAGAATTAGGGTTTTCACATTAGCTGGACGCACGCATCAAAATTTTGACGCGTGGGTGTCAAAGTCAACATGACGCCCAATGGAGAGCATCAAATTATTGGTCCAGACTGATCACAAATTTTTGATGCGGATGTCAATTTTTTGTCGCTGCGTCACCAATGTGAAAACCCTTAATGTTTTGCACTGAGATGAGAGTCTGGGCATGCAGAGAGTGCGTCCGTGTGTCTGAGGGTGGTGCACATTGAAGAGCCAGTCGCGAGTTTTGTAGAAATATAACGAATCTATGGTTTATTCCTTGGATACATGAACGTGTTCGTGTCTACATATCGCACAACACGCACCAACCCATTGACGTCTACGTACGGTGGTTGCCTAGATACGGCTTTGATACAGTTTCATTCTCTCCATAGCAACAGACGCTTGCACCTGTTTCACACTGAATGCGTCAGGCGTTACAAGTGGTTCATTGCTGCTGCGACGCAGGGCTGAAATAGAGACGCAACGCGTGATGCATTCAAGTGCAAAATCCAGGGGCCACTCACTCACCAGCCAGTTCTGTGCAAAGCGCCCGTGCCCTCCTCACGTCCACGTCCAAGTTCACGTCAAATTGTCGCCAACGGAGACCGTTGTGATGGTGCCGTGCACATGCACGCGCGAAGGACACACGCGCATTGCTCAAACTGCCAATTGCACGCATACCACACTGTAAAAATGTGCGTGCTCTCTTTGCACACCGAACGCACCCGTGGACGCCTTTTGGTCCTGATGTGCAGTTCATGCGCAAATCGAACACGCCCAATGTTTTGATTTTGCTTTTGCTCCGTCTTTGCTGGAATCGAACGACTCCAGCCGCTGAAGATCAGTTTTTGGTGGAAGCAAATAAACGAGTGAGAGTCGAATTCACACTGTGCGTCGTGAGTTGCGTCACAAAACGACAGGCAGTTTTAGCCGTGACGCACTTTGTGCCATGTCACGTTGCCAGATTCAATATTGTCCACAGCTTGCTGCCCATGTTTGCGCGTGCACGACATGAGGTTACGGACCATGGAGGAAATTTCAACACGGCTCAAACTCCCTGACGTCCAGGGACGCAGCGCACGACGCGCACGTGATGTGAACCCGGCTTTGATCTGCAAGGCTCGGAATGTGCAGGGTACAGGAACGGACTCTACACGGAATGTAACATGGCTGTACGATTCGCCACCCTGATCAGGTACGTGCAGGGGGTGGGGGTGGGGTCCGTGGGGGCCATAGCTGTGGTCACAATGAGGTTTCTTGTAGGGACTTGCAGGTGACCCAGTTCTGAGCCGTACGTGATATTTTTGGTAATTAGGTCACGGATCTGGTGAAAAGTGGGTCAGTTTGTGGGTGGGTACATGTACACGCAAGTGTGTCAACAACACAGATGATCTAGTCCTTATGATACACGACTAATACTGTAGGTTTGTTCACATCAGCACCACTTTGCACCGTTGTCAAGACAACGCGCCATCTTGGATTCTGCCCTTGTGACGTCACTGTTTTATTTGAGCAAGTGTTTGTCTGGTTAGTTGGTGCGTGGTTCAGTCCAAGCATAATTTTGTTCAGATTTTCCCTCAGAATAATTAAGTCGAAAAGAGAAAAAGAAAAATGACGTTATTTTTCAGGTTCCCGTTTGACGTCCAAAATCAACTTCCAAATCGACGCGATTCTCCACAGTGTTTCAGAGTCAGTTGATTGACAATTTTCATTGACACAACTTCGGCTATTACTCATTGTACAACAATTTCCTCTGTACAAAACAATGATGGTATGGGTGACGACAGTGTGGACGTGTGTGTGTGTGTGTGTTGAGGTGTGTGTTCATGGGGGTGGGGAGTTCGTGTCTTGACATGGAGTTCAAGTCTGTGTGCAGGGTAAACAAATATCCATGAGTGTCGTTGGTGCCTTTCTCAAACGTAAAATCAACGGACACAGACTTTGCACCATGTTTCGTTGAAATGGAGGAGGTCATTGGCGTTTTGGATAGAAATCAAACCACATGCTTGCAGTGTTCATGTATGTTGTCTGTGGAACTTCGTCGCCACAGTGCTATTGGGAACGGGCCACGAAGACACCATTGCTAAACCTGGCTATTGAACGCTTTGGTCACGGGGTTGTGTTTTGGTCACGTGTTTTGGTCGCAGGTCACACGTCGCTGGACTGAACAACACTGAGGTCGAGATCCACCCCTCGATTCTTGAGAAACTCCTGGAACTTGGCGATGCTGTCCTCCTTAGTTGGCATCCCGACACCAGAGGGGGGTGTCGTGGTGGCGGGGGTGCGCGGGGACCCACCCCCACTCGCACCCCCTGATGCCCCCGGTGGGGACTCACCCCCAATGGGGTCGTTGTTGTCCCGGCCAAGGTCGACGAGCACCGGGCTCGGTGGGTCACGTGGTGCTCTGGACTGACCTTGCCCTTGGCCCCTGGAGCCGCCTCGACCCCTGCCTAACCCCACTGGGGCACTGTTCCTGGTCCCGTCTCCCACACTGACCAGAGGGTGGATGGCTTGGTCCTTGGCGACCCTGGTCAGTTTGGCGTGGTCAGTGTCTATGTTGACCATTGGTTGTTGATGTGGTGGTGGGCACGGGGCCCTGGGGTGGACGCTGCTGCTGTTGTTGTCAACCCTGTCGGGGCTGGAGTCGATGGCCGGGATATGTCTGGGAACGTCTATGCTGTAGTCGCTGTGTCCACTGCTGCGGTCACTGCTGGGGGACGGAGGGCTTCCCCACCTCCCACCAGGGGCGACACCCGCGGGGGTTCTGATGACGTCAGGAGGGTTCGATCCCAGACCCCCTCCGCCCAGGTTGAGGGCGGGCGGAGCGTGGTTCTGGGGCGGCGCCAGGAGAGGGGCGCTGGACGCTGGGCGGAGGCAGGGCGCGGGTTCCGGGGAGTGGGCGGCGACCCCGTGACCCTCCAGACACGGGATGACAGAACCTCTGCTTCTCAGGAAGCTCTGGAACGAGTCACCAGAGGTCGCGTTTCCGTCCGGGACATCCGGGGCCCTGAGACCCCTGGCGCCCCCTGGTCGAGGATTCTTCTGAGGCAGATCCAGCATGAGGGCTTTACTCCGGCGCGGCTTGTCGCCCGCGAGAGGGCGATTCAGATTGTTCTGCTGGGCGTGGGTGGCGTGGGCGGGGCGGGTGTGATGGGCGGTGTGGGGTGAGAGGTCACCAGTGCCCCCGTCGCCCTGGTTGTGAACGCTCCCGAAGGAACCCTCGTGGGGGCAGGCGTCGCTGAGGAGATCGTCGAGTTCGTCGAAGTCGTGCTGTTCGCGGTCACTCAGCGACTCCTCCGACGTGCTCTCGCAGCGGTACCTCGCAGCCGCGCCGTTGCCCAGCAACGGGGAGCTCTCACCGGAAGTGAGTGCCAAATGGCGCTCTGCGGGCGGGAGAAGATGGATGACGTCATCCTCGAGGGTCTCGGGTGTCTCCTGGAGCTCCCGACTTCCGGTTCTCTCCGAGTAGCGGCTGGAGAGGAGGTAATCAGACTCCCCTGACTCAAAACCGTCGTTGCTTTTCTCAAAAGCGCCAAAATCGTTGATGTGCGGATTGTTGGAACCGGACGTGATGACGTCATCGGAGCGAATCCGCTGTTTCCGGTTCCTGAGGCCTATGAACATCTCGAGGAGCTCGGAGTCCGTCTGCACGCTGCTCTCCACCAATAGGATCCCGCTGTCAGACGTGTTGCTCCTCTGCGCATGCGTGATGACGGGACGCAGGTCAGAGCCCCACGACGACCTTGAACTCTCGCCTCCCTGACACAGGTCACTCTCCAGGTCATTCATCACGTTCTTTTGCAGGTTTCTGCGCATCGCGCTGCGCATGTCGGCTGCGCATGCGTCCTTGAGCGGGATACTCTCCCTGGGTCCCGAGGGACCTTGACCTTTGCCCCCTCTGGGCATGATGTTGGGTTTGCTTGTTCTGTACGTGTCCGGGACGGGGCTCTTGATGTAGGGTCTCCCCGCCCCGGAGCGTCCCCCGGAGGAACCCCCCGCGGGTGACGTCATCATCGCCTCGTTCAGACTCTTGTTCTTCCAGCGGTTGAAGAAGTTCTTCTGCCTGTACACGGACAGCGCCGCCTTCTCGAAGTTCTTTTCGTGCCTGGGCAGAAACAGAGGAACGTGACGTTAGGGGGCGTTGCAGTCTATTTTTCAACGCAGGGCTCAGTGGAACTCATCCCAGTGTTTCTATGGCATCAGGAATGGAAGATTTGATTGGTTGTGGTACCGTGAGAGGTTTGAGTTGGAGTATGCGCAGCAAACGCTGAATTAAGTTCCACAGAGCAAAGATCACTGAAGCAACAAAAATCCCACACCACATTCAAAAAGACTCCAGCCACAGACAAATTTTGAGAGAAAATGTTAGTTTTCGATCACACAACACTGAAAGTTTCACTCCAAATGGAGAACAGTTGCCATGGAGACCAGTTACAGAGTTACATTACTGGACACGCAGATGGACACACACGTCTGTGATCCTGTTTGTATTTACACGTATTTACAGCGTTGTCGCGTCGTTGTCATGGCGACGTGAGATCGTGAGTGGTCGTGATGTCATGCACGTGCAATTACCATGGAAACCACGTTTCTTTGTGGATACACTGACCTGTTGCCCCAGTCCGAGACAGACATCCATACGCTGGGATTTGTCCTTCATGCTGTACCAAGAATCGCAGGTCCGAGTCTGAGACTAACTTCTGCACAAACCAAAGGTGTTTTACGAGAAATTTGGCCACTCACCTGCCGACAGGAAACGCAAATGAAGTGTCGACATAAACCTTGACGGCGAGGTTCCCAGCTGGTCATGAGTTGAACTCAAGCTTTGAAGCTTTGCTCACGGGTCTGTGCCGAGAAGTGCGTCTCCAGACCACATGTGTGACTCAGAACAAGTGTGATCAGACGGTGAGTTTCTGGGCGGGTGGAAACCAGATACGGGAGTGGGAACCAGGTTTTAGAAGAGTGGGTACCAGGCTACAAAGGACAGGGAACCAGGTTCTGGAGAAGGAAGCAGGTTCTGAACAAATAGGCAATGGTTGTGGAGGACTGGGGAGCTTGTTCTGGAGTATTGGGAACCAGGATTTTGGAAGAGCAGGAACCAGGCAGTTGCTGGGATCAGTCCCTTGAAGAGACAGAACCAGGGCTATGGGGATCCAGGGACATCCGTTCGGCACGCACTCAACACACCACCCACCTGCATTGCCTTGCTCGTTCGCATGCCTTCATCTCGCAGTACTGCTGCGTCTACGGTCTCTGCTCTACGCCTACGCGCCTTACCATCTCTTCTTCCTGATCCTGGGGGAGCGTTCTGAGTCCGTACTGTCCGTGTGGTGCCACGGGAACACTATCTTCCGACTCTCATTCAGCAGCTTCCCGGACAGCCTGCAGCCGGGGCCAGCATCCAGCAGTACAGCAACCAGCAGAGGGGCAGGAACCAGCGGTCGCGCCCAGCAACCAGCAACGAAGCCAGCCACCGAGTGTGGGGCCGGGATCAGCAGCCAGCAGTCAGCAACCGGCGGGGGACCAGCAACCAGCAGCCCAGCCGGGGCGGGATGCCAGCAGTGCAGAGGGGCGTGGTGCAAAGGCGGCACAGCGGACGGTTGCCATGGTGACGTGAGTGACGACGTGCAGCACATCACAGTGAGAAGAGTGGAGGGAGGAGAGAGAGAGAGAGAAGAACAACAGCCTTACAATACACACGTCAGTACCAACAGTGAGTGAGTTACCATGGGAACGTGAGTGAGTGGACGGCCAATCACAGCTGAGATGCAACACACAGAAGGTCGTTCAGATAGACCCAAGTTTTGGGGAGGACTTGAACCACAGAAGAGGACTCAACATTTTTAAAAAAAAACGCACCAAAATACATCCACAATGTTGGGTTCTTTTGTTTGGCCCAAGTTTGGGGGGCATCCAGGCTCCAGCGAGATCCATCATACATCTTGTGGGGGGGGGGCTTCCTTGAGTGCAAATGTTGGGGAGAGGCAACTTTCGAAAACAAAGAATCCACGTGGGACATTGAACTGGCTTTGCCCATGAGGTCATAAAATTTGGCAAGAGGCTGGGGTCAGGGTGGGAACGAACGCGTGGCCCAATTCGAGAATCCTCTGTTGTGGTGATCAGGACTTTGGCGATGATTGGAGGCTGAGTGTTGCAGCGTCAGCTGAATCACAATACGTATTGTTAGTATTCCACAGCACTTGATGGGTTATTGTCATGAGGGCAAGACGCAGACGCAGCTCAGAGACCGGAAATGCTTCCCAGAGGCCGGAAGTGCATCCTAAAGACTTTGGGGGGTTTCACATTGGGTGACGCGTGGTCGTTTTCTGGGCTGACGTCAAAAATTCAACCACCATTGGATTCAATGTTAAATTTTGACGCCGACGTCAAGAAAACGACCGCGCGTCACCAATGTGAAAACTGCTTGTAGGTATCCCACAGACCAGAAGTTGCTCCATCTCAGTCACCATGGCAGCAATAGGGGGACAACGTGCTGATGAAATTTGATTCGAGTTTAAAATTTTTAGGGTGGTGCTCCAAGACTGAAGTTGTTTCTCCAACAAAATGGAAGACGTTCAGTTGTGAGCGGTTTGAGGGTCTGCAGGCCCCAGTGATGTCAATGCTCTTGATTGACAACGCAATTTGGCCACATTTCATTCCCATTTGCGACGAGGAAATTGTTGCAATGCGAGTAAGTGGCTGAGTAGCTTTGACGAATCACTCTGGAGTGAGTGGGTCCCTTAGATGTGAGGCCTGTTTCACAGCAGGTGCGTCATACGTTGCGACCCTGCACAAGCCAACGCGCGCTTCAATACAACGCCCATCTTTGTCAGGTGGAAACGCAACGCATGACACGTGTCATGTGAAATAGGGCCCAGGGGAAGCATTTCAGGTCAGTGAGTGCGTCTTCTCAATGTTAGTGGGGCTGGTCTTAACCGTGCCGACTACAGAACAAAAAGGTTGTACGATCTCATACACGAACCATTTTCGAATTGGGCGAAGTTGGGGGGGACTCATCCGAAGATTTTGTCACCGGTGTTTCTGGACAAGCTGAATTTCAAATGAGTTGACCAATGTCCACTTGTTTCGGGAAAAGGAGAGAGTTTGATGGAGGCGGACACTTTTTGAATTGAGTGAACTTGAAACGAAGATCCAGGTTGGACCAGCACGCAAAGCAGGCATCAGGCGTCATCCCCAAGCGAAGCGCAAACTCTCCTGGAACGTCAGCAGGCCGGGTTCACACTGCATGCGTCACGCACTGCGTCTCTGCACCAGTCAACAGGCGCTGTGCTATCGGGTGCGTCCATCAACTGGTTCAGAGATACATCGCCGTCCGCTTTCAGTGTGAATCAGGCCTTGCCAAGAAATAGCAATTCGCATTGCAGTGTTAAAGTTTTTTAGTATCAAGCGTTCATTCCTTCGTTCGTTCCTTCATTCCTACATGCATTCATTCAGTCAGATGTGGTTTACACTGGACGTGCCACCCGCATCGTCTACAACCTTGCAATGCGACGACTGAGATTTTGCCACACGCCAAGTCACTCTGGAGTTCTACTCCAGTGGATCCGGCAGGGTCCAAGAGGCCTTTTCCTCACCTGACCCAGGAAAATTTTCCACATTTTTGCAACGTTGGAGTTTGTCCTCACTTTGTGAGGTTTGGACCCCCCAAGGACTCAAACCCTGTTTTGGCCCAACTCTTCCGTGGACTTGACTGTGGCACGTTTTTGGTGTTGTGAGGTTGTTACCGTAAAATCCCGCGTATAAGACCCCCTTTTTTATGCTCAAAAATCAATGCCAAAAAGAAGGGGTGGTCTTTTACATGAGGATTTAACTTTTGACAAGGGTATTGAAAGTCAAAAGTAAAAATGATGAAGCAAAGTTTCAAAAGAAAGTATGATGAGTCAGGGAGTATCTAAATTGAATTAAAACAAAGAAATTATTCAAGGGTTTATCTGAAGTGTTTGTTTTTTGTAGCTTTAAGAGTAAAGAATAGGAAAAAATATTTCAAGAAAGTAACTGCAAACAGAAGATTTTCATATCTTATTTTGTTTTTCTTCAAAATTTTTGTATGTGAGTTATTTTCAAGAAAATAACTTGCATACAAAATTTTTTGAATGGCTTTGTACTGATTTTGTGGCTGAAAAAGGGAGGGGTGGTCTTGTACGCGAAGGGGTCTTATACGCGGGATTTTACGGTACTTTCTTTTCCATTGCAAGGACGCCACGCACGACACATTCAGTGTGAACCAGGTCTGAGCGCGACATTCGCGGGACACGTACACACGGAGGCTTAGACAGCCGCGTCCAGCGCTTTTTTCGCCGCTTTGTGCAAATCTCTGAAAATCAACAGAAAAAAATGGGGAAAATGTACGGAATCTTTTGTTCAAGAAATAAAAAGATATCAAATTTTAATCTCGGGACAAAATTTGAAAACGAAAATGTTGGCAAAAAAAATCCACATCTGGTCATTCTTGAGTAAAATGTTGGGTGGTAAATATGTGTGATGGAAATGGTAGGGATTTTGGAGATGAGTAAAGGTTGCTTTGGGGACACTGCGTTCTGTGCTGATAAAAAATGGACCGTTGGTTCCCGTCCGGCACGTATCCGTGTCCGTAGCTCCCTGTCCCAATCAAGAGGTTTTTTTGTAAGGAATTTTGCCTGGTTTGACTTTACCCGAACACCAAGATTTTTTCCTCGTAGAACCAAACTCAGAAGATACATGGACAAGAGAGACACAAAACCCACAGCTCAATGAAGTCCACCGGAAGCTGCGGACACGTGTGTATGTGGACAGAGTGGGAACCAGGGACAGGGAGGGGAGGGAGAGACACCAGAAACACAACGATGGGAGAGGGGCGGAAACCACCTTAAGTATGTACAAGGAATCTGGGTGTGAAAAGGGTGCAAAATTGTCCAAAAAGTTGACATCACACCGTCAAAAATGTTCAAAAAGCCACCCCATCAAGCCACGGGAAAACACAACACAGCTGTCCAGAGGGGGTGAACATCTCTCAGTGGGTCAAATGTTTCAGGGTCAAGAAACAACAAAGAAACACATTTCAAACAAAACAACACATTTCCAACAGAAACACCCATTTCCGATGACAAAAGTACGCATTTTGTACTCTTTGAGTACCCCAGTGAGTACTACAGCGCATACTGACCCTTCGACGCTGTTGTTGGAGCTGATGCGACCCTGCGTGGTCCCGATGTGGCAGCGAACTTCCTTGGACGTGGTGAAGGCGCTGCGGTTGTTCTTCTCGGGTTTACAGATGATGATGTAGATCTTGGGGAAGAAGAGCAGGATGAGGGCGACCGAGGCGGACAGCGTGATGGCCATGCACATGGTGATCACCTTATTATCGCTCCCGAAGTAGATGGGCACAAACGCCACCCAGATGACGCACGTCGTGTACATAGTGAAGCCTATGAACTTTGCCTCATTGAAGTTTTCGGGGAGGTTCCTGGTTTTTATGGCGTAGAGGGTACACATGACGATGAGGAAGATGTCAAAGCCTAAGGGTACCAGGATACCCATGGTGGTCTGGTTGCATGTCAATCTGACCTTGACCTTGGTGGGGTAGACCAGTTTGGAGTCCGCGGGTTCTATGATGAGCATGACAGTGATGATGGCGCACTCGACTCCGATGAGGATGCACGTGATCACGACCTGCGCGCATGCGCTCATGAAGCGCGGCTTCCGGGTCATGATCTTCTTCTTACTTCCGGCGAGGATGCGCGCGATCCTATTGGTCTTCGTGACGAGGGCGCCGTAGATGAGAGAGAAGGAGAAGCCCGGGAGGATGCGGGTCAGGTAACACGTGACCAGGCTCGGTTTGGCCACCAGAGGGAAGGTGGTGATGTAGGAGATGTAGATTCCTCCGAGGATGATGTAGGACAGCTCCCGCGTCGACGCCTGCGCAGAGGAGAGAAAGGACACGCGTAAAGGGGTTTTTTTACATTGGGTGACGCGCGGTCGTTTTTTTCTGGGCTGGCGTCAAAAATTCCACCATTGGATGCAATGCTAAATTTTGACGCCGACGTCAAAAAACGACCCCGCGTCACCAATGCATGTGAAAACCACTTAAGAAGACACGGTTTGTATTGGACAACATTTCAGAGCCAAGGACGGCTGTTGGATTTTTGGACCCACCCTCCTATCCCCAACAACTCAAACAAATGAGGGAGCGAACAAGGTCAATTGATGGTGAGGACCACGACAGCTGTGACGTGCCCCATTCGTCCTTATTTGACAAACGTCCAAGAAGATTGGTAGCCTCGATGTGGTCCTGCCTGCAGGTCCAAAGATAATTCTTCATTTCAGTTGAAAAGCAAGCAGAAATGTTGTCTTGACGTTACCTTGACGACGGGCGTGTTGTTGTGGCGCACGAAGATGGTGGTGACGAATGACGTCACGAGGACGCCGACGACGGCGAACACGATCGAGACGACGGCCTCGGTGTCGCCCCACTGGATGTGCTCGATGTCGATCATCACGCACGCTGCAACGGGAAGGGTCACGTGGTGCACAAGTCTCGCCCAGGCTCAGCCCGGGTTGGAACTTGTCCTGTGTGTGTGTGTGTGTGTGTGTGTGTGTGTGTGTGTGTGTGTTCGTGGCCCTGGTCCCAGGCCTCAGCCTTGTCATGGCCTCGGCCCCAGACCTGACCCTGGCTCTGACCTTGGCTCTGCCACTAACCCTGGCCCTGGCTCTATCACTTGCTCTTGTCCCAGCCCCAGCCCCAGCCCCAGCCCCAGCCCCAGACCCAGCCCCAGCAATGACATTGGCTTCTGTCCAGTCCTGCTCTTCTACCACTCACCTCTGAGATCGGCGTCGGGCCACCATCCCTGCGGGCACGGTTTGCACGTGGACTCGTCCAACATGATCTCGTTGACGGCGCACGGCGTGCACACCCAGCAGCAGTGGACTCCTCCGCGCTGCATCTGAAGAACCAATCAGAGAAGAGGTCGCGGTGGCTCAACTGGTAGAGCGTCGGGCTGTGGAGCTGAAGATCCGGGTTCGATCCCCTCCCGGAACGACAGACCGACAGGACCCCAGCAGATGGTAAGATTCAGATTCAGTCAGGTTTGGTCTGACTCCAACTTCCACAACAACACAAAATCCACGCCAAAACCTGGTTCATCCTTGGACGAGTGGTTCAACGCGATCTTCAGAAGCGTCCAGCCAGTAGGTCTTGATTGCAATCACAACATGTCCCTCAGTCAGAGTCAGAGTATGACCCACGGGGCCTGGTCCGACGGAAGAACTGCCTGACCTTGCACCACAATTTGTTGGTTGCACCGTGGTCGCCTCGGCCCTCATTCTGGATCAGTGAGCATTTGAAGATCGAATGGAGATTCCTTCGCAATCAAGTTGTGGTTCTCGTGTTTGATCTTTTTTAGAGATTAGGTTACTAATTGGCTTCAACTGGATCCAGCAGAGAAAGATTGTTTGCACACAGAGAAAATTGGAACAAGAGAAGCAGTGCTTGAGGCAACTGCGGGTGCGATGTGCCCCTTCAATTTGTTTTGGCAGTCAATCAAAAAAGCAATTGACACTGAAAACCCTATTTTGATATGAAAAACAGACTTTTACACCCATTTCTTGATTTGACCTTTTTACACTTATGGTAACCAGGGAAATGTTACCATGGTAACCAAATTATAAAATCTTAAACATGCTTTCAAAGGCCTTTCATATGAACCAAACCTCATTCTTGATTAGAAGCTGAGATGTGACTATTTCAGTCTTGTCCATGGGGAGGGGGACAGTACAGGATATAATGGGATAGGACATCTTGCCCAAGATGCTATATATTTGCAACATTGGCCAAAGGAGATTGCATTTGAGACACTGGATTCAGTCTCACATGCAGGATCTCAGCCCAAATCACCATTCAATTCTGTTCTGGGACAGCATGGGACAGGAAATGAAGTGATGGGATGGGATGTCTTCACTGTTGTGGCATAAAACCAGAAATTTTTTTCAGTGAGCTACTTAGTACTCTTCCCCAAAGGGACATCGCACAACAAAGAAAACGGACTGTTAAAGTTCATTTTCCTTGTAAATTTTCCTGGATTGTTTTGTTTCACGATGGATGTCGCCGAACCCACTGTGGGGTGGATAGACAACGTGGTCAGTGTTGTGGATAAGTGCATCAACACGAAAAAGGGGAAGATCCTTGTGCTTCTCTTCGCTCTCGCCTTGACAACCTTTGACCTTGTGTCTGACTGGATGAACTACAGCAGTGCAAAGAATCTCAAAACCCCTGTCAGCATGGAGGTTTTTGAAAACACATTCCTATTTGCAGCAATTGCAGGATCAGTCTTGTATTTTCCAGAAATGTGTGTCCTTCTTGTCACTCTTCATAGGACAATCAAGGAGAATAAAGTGCACGTTTGTGATGAAGCAAGTGGAGCAAAGGAAGAAAGATCTAAACTTGAGACTCTTCGGCTTGTGACACATGTTCTGATTGGATTGTTCGAGGATTATCCAGTTTTGTTGGTGACCATGATTGCCGCTGGAAGTTTTCATTGTGTTCAGCCAATCAGGAACCAGCTTCGCTCAGCTTCAGGAACCACAGCAATTGTCGCGTCAATCATCAGTTCTTTGTTCACACTTATCTCTCTGTTAATTCCATATTGTAAAGCTTGTGGTTGTTGTGGAATCTCAAAACCACTGAGGTTTTGGCAACGCCTCCTGATGCCATTTATTCTGTTTGCCTTCCTGTCAGGCACCATGTGTGGTTTTGGGTCTCTTATTGCCATAAATGTCCGCGATGGAACAACTACCATCTACATGACAAATGTGATGTACAAGTCCAATGAACTCACATCAAAGATTTCTGAACGTCCATCCAGTTTCAACCTCAGGAAGAGAGATGTTGAAGAACAAGACCAGCACTTTGGGCCTGGATTTGATGCCAACGCAGATGGATTCATTTTCTTTTACCAACATTTTCAGTTGGGCAACAGCTACCAAGTGAACATTCACTCTGATGGTTCTGGTTTGTTGGCAAAAACTCCAGTGTTCGACGAGTTCTTCAACAGAATTTACGTTGGTAGCTTCGCAGAGGTCATAGATGGTGAAGATCCTGTGATCAGAGTGGTTTCCTGTGATATAGGCATTCCTTTTCGCAGTGATCTTCTCTCAAAATATATTGTGCAGGAGTGGGAAAGGCTTGAGAACTCCCAGTGCAATTTGATGTTCAGGCTGCAGTTTTCAGGACCAGACACATTGGCTTTGGAGTATGGTATACAGGTCAAAAACAACCAAAGTTGCATTGATGGGAACTTGTCACATCTGGCCTCCTGGTGGCCTGACGACTTCAACTCATTTCCCCAAGTGATGGACAACGTGGCCCAGGACATTGCACACTACACCTGCAGATCTTTCTGTAACAAAACAAAATGCCCCCAGGAGGTGTTTGGTGAACTCAAAACTGTTCATGACATCTACGAGAATGAAACGATCAAACTTGTCGGAAGCCACGTGGTTATTCACAACGTGGCTACTGAAGAATCTTGCAGACTGTATTTTGACCTCTCAAGCACTCTAGACGCGTGCTCAGAACCCTGGATTCACATGGAGCCTGATCCTGGGTCTGTACCACCGGCAGCGCTGCAGTACCCACAGTTCATCACGGCTCCCAGGGTCGGGAGGACAGACTCTGAGGGGAAAGAGCTCCACGAGTATGAGGACCACTGTATTCCGTAGGAACATTTGTGAACATTTCTTGCTCGTATATTGAGCATCTTGTATTGTTCTTGGTGATTTGCGCCCGGCGTTGCAACGGATAGTTCTACCTGTTGCAACGCCAGGCGCAAAGTGCATAAGGCATCATGGACAAGATTCTGTGGACAGCACTTTTTTCATGAATATGATCATCAATTCTGTCCATATTTGGTCAGTTGATTTGGTTCATGTGGAGGATGATGCATGAGAAAGCTCTTTGTTCAAATCGCAGTACAAAAGAAATGGTGCAAATCACACAACCTCCCTGGAGGTATTTTTATGATTTTAACACGACCTCGGTTTCGTCACCGACGTGTTTGTTCGCACTTTGTTCGACGTTTTGATTGTGCATCAAAAGAGTGAATGTGTGAAAAACGTGTAACTTTGTTGAAAATTGATATACTTTGTGAAATATTTGGAAGGCTTAAAAATAACCCCTGAAAACATAAACATTTGTGCGTGAAACTTTCAGAACCGTTTGAGCGTTGGTGTTTGGTGCCGCAACCATTGGCGCGTTTCAGTCACAGTCGAATTCGATCTCTCGTTCCTGCCCTTCCCCCCCCCCTACACTCCCACGGCTGGACCCCCTGATCGTGAGGCCGGTCTTTTGCCTTGGCCCGATCCTCAAGACACCAGTTGGATCCCATTCAAGACTGAGTCACGCCCCGCCCCGGAATCTTCAGTTCACAACAGCTCCACCTGGTGTCTGACATCAAGAAGACAAAGATACCAAGGGAAAAGTAAATCTGCAGAAGAAAACAAATGTGTTGCAAACAAAACTGCTCCAGACGAGTGTGCGACCAGGTACCTCCTTGATCAACTATGCGAAACAGAAAAACAAGTCAAATTGAGCAAAAACGCAACTGAATATAAGATAACAAAGGAATACTTATGGGGCCATGGGTGAGAAAGAGACTGAGAGAAAGAAGGACAAGAACGGCACTTACTCTAAACATGCTTGAGTCCGGTTGCTACAAAGAACAGGAGAGGGAAACACTTCAGGAAGATCGAACGGAAGGGAGACAGCGCAGAAACAACAAGGAAAGCAACAACAGCAACATGCCTGCATGTCAATGACTTGGGGCACCGTCGTTGACAATGCGCAGGTGTAGCAACTACACCCGCTCCTTTTCCGATGTGCCTTAATTGCCAGATTGGTGACACAGATTCCATTTGGTCACTTGCCATTGGCTGTCAGGTGCACATTGGGGGGAACTGTGCTACTGATCTGGCAATTGGGGCACCGCACGTAAAGATTTTAAAGCCGTGCTAAACCTGCCCAATATTTCACCTGCCCTGCCCTGCCCTGCCCTGCCCTGCCCTGCCCTGCCCTGCCCTGCCCTGCCCTGCCCTGCCCTGCCCTGCCCTGCCCTGCCCTGCCCTGCCCTCTCACCTTGACCTCTCCCTTGGGGCACGGCTTGCTGCAGACGGACTCCACCACGTGACCGGAGCGCTGCCCGCCGGGGTTGGGCCAGAAGACGCGGTTCTTGTCGATGGTGAGGTTCCCCGAGTCCCAGCCTCCGACGCGCACGTAGTCAAACACCTCGGTGCCGTTCTCCAGGAACACCGTCTTCTGGTAGTTCAGCAGGTCATACCTGCAGCGAGAGAAGGACGCTCAAGCTACATCCGACCACACCCATCCCAGCCCACCTGACCCCACCCGACCAGATCCAAGTCCATATTACCTCGTCTCATCCATCCGCACCCCTAAAGTCTTGTCCACCCATGGCCATCCCGCCATTACACCACACCACAAACACAACACAACCCTACTCAGCCCTGCTCGACCCTCAAGTCTCAGTCGAGTGAGTGAGTGAGTGAGTGAGTGAGTGAGTGAGTGAGTGAGTGAGTGAGTGCAGGTGAATACCAAGCCCCCGGCCAGCCCACCTCGTCCCCATCCAACCAGGCCTCATTCGCCTCACCTCGCAGCAAACCTCCCCAAACCCCCCCCCAGGCCCCCCCCCCGCGCCCCCCCCCGGCCCCCCCCCCCCCCCCCGCGACACCACTCCCCCCCCCCCCCCCGCCCCCGTGCACTGGCCTTTTCCAAGTGGCCAACCCCCAGGCGCTTGGCACCCCACACCCCCCCCCCCCAAGGCCCCCTGGGACTTGC
>JAAUXT010003851.1_pt1 | contig 23156 bp, 22 predicted proteins | sample 7278171 | NCBI WGS metagenome assembly JAAUXT01 (sample SAMN14350112, study PRJNA611818) | marine sediment metagenome | isolation source: surface marine sediment (1.8m) | place: French Polynesia: Moorea | collected 2018-08 | reverse complement strand
ATCCCCTGTATCTCACCACCGGCCGCGTGTTGTATCAGTACCATACCGGATCTATGACCATGAAATCGGAGGGCCTGAATGACCGGTCACCGGAAAGCTTTGTGGAAATATCGTTTCAAGATGCCGGGAAGTATGGTTTGGAAGACGGCACCATGGTTGACGTCACCTCGCGGCGCGGCAGTATTACGGCCCGGGTTAAGGTATCGACCAAAGCGGTACCCGGAACGGTATTTATACCGTTTCATTATGCCCAATCTGCCGCCAACAAGCTGACCAATGCCGCCCTCGATCCCATTTCGGGTATTCCTGAACTCAAAGTATGTGCGGTGAAGCTTTCCAAAGCGGCTTAAAAAATCGAAAGCCATCGGCCTGTCAGAACAATCAAATCCTCAGCGTATGGAAAAAATCTCCAAAAGCCTCAAATGGCCCTTGGAGATTTTTATTTTTGAGGAAAGATTGAAATTAGTATGACCGGACTAACCCGCAACTATCAATTCATACCAATTTGCAGTTGGAATGCATGGTCCTGCGAATCGTAATCGCCAGATTGTTCATTTAAATTGATTTTGATTAATCGGAAATTTCAAATGGTTGGAATTTCGATCTTAACCTGATTTCATGACCAGCGCACCAACGGGACACACCTGGGCGCATTGCTGGCAGTCATCACAGGCCTGTTGGTCAATTTCCAAGGCACCATAGAAACTGATAACGGTATCAAAACCCCTTTTGGCAAATGATAAGGAACTTTGGCCGTGGCGTGTCTGACAAACATAAATGCATTTGCCGCACAGGATGCAACGGTTGGGGTAATACGTCAAATGCGGGTGTGTTTCATCAATGGCAGGTTCTCTTAAATAGGTTTCCGTTGGCTTGTTTTTCAGGGGAACTTTTAAAAATTTGGCAAGATCCTGAAGAGCGCACTGCTTGTTGGCCGGACAATTTTTACAATCGATATCGTGCACCGATAACAACAATTGCAACGCCGTGCGCTGCAGTTGGCGCACTGCCGACGTATCCGTACTAACCACCAAACCATCGGCAACCGTGATCGTGCAAGCCGCCACCGGATCGGGTTGACCTTCGATTTCCACAAAACAGAGGCGGCACGAAGCGGGTGGTTCGGTCATTGCCTTCAAATAACACAAGTTGGGTATAAATATCCCTTTTTCTAAACAGGCTTGCAGCAACGACATCCCTGATTGCGCTTCAATTGACTGGCCGTTGACCGTGATGGTAGGCATGCTCAAGCATCCTCAGCATTTTCAGGTTGGGCCGGTCGCTCAATCGCCGGCACCAAATGTGGCGGGGATACTTTACGAACCGCGTCGTATTCGGGGGGACAGGCCACGACACATTCGCCGCATTTAACGCATAGTTGCTGATCAATGCCTTTTTTACGGGTACTGGTGGTAAAAACCGCGTTGGTGGGACAGCAGCCCACACAGGCATCGCATCCCCGGGCGCACTTGTCCAAATCGATATAATAGGCAATTAAGGGGCGGCACACCAGTCCCGGGCAGCGACCTTCTTTGAGGTGCGCATCGTAATCTTCTTTAAAATACCGAATCGAGGTGAGTATCGGATTCGGCGCTGTTTTCCCTAATCCACACAGCGAGCCCTTTTTTATATCCAGGCTTAAATCCTGTAATCGCTGCAAATCATCATCCTGTCCTTCGCCCTTGGTGATGCGTTCAAGAGTATCCAACAAATGGCGGGTACCGATGCGGCAAAATGTACATTTGCCGCAAGATTCATTTTGGGTAAAATCTAAAAAATAGCGCGACACATCCGCCACGCAAGTATCTTCATCCATGACCACCATACCACCGGAACCCATCATGGCGCCGGCTTGGGTTAGAGAATCAAAATCAATCGGGGTATCCAAAAACGCTGCCGGCAGGCACCCCCCCGAGGGTCCCCCGATCTGTACGGCCTTAAATGCTTTCTGATTGGGTATGCCCCCGCAAATATCAAAAATGAGCTCGCGCAGCGTCACCCCCATGGGAATTTCCACCAAGCCGGCATGGACCACATCGCCAACCACCGAAAATATGGCGGTTCCTGGACTTTCTTGCGTGCCGATGCTCCGAAACCAGGAGTAACCTTTCTCAATGATTGGCGGCACGCAGGCCAGCGTTTTCACATTATTGATCACGGTGGGTTGGCCCTTGAGGCCGTTGACCACCGGATAGGGTGGCCGGTGTTGCGGCATCCCCCGATAGCCTTCGATGGAGCGAATCATTCCGGTTTCTTCACCACAAACAAAAGCGCCGGAACCCTGAAATAGTTTTATTCTAAAGTTAAAGTCGGTTTCAAAAATATGGCGGCCCAGAATCCCCATGGTTTCCGCCTGAGAGATGGCGCGTGTCATTATTTTAACAGCCAGAGGATATTCGGCCCGCACATAGATTATTCCCTGATGTGCGCCCACCGCCCGTGCACATATGGCCATGCCTTCCAAAACTTGGTGGGGATTGCTTTCTATAATGGTTCGATCCATGTATGCACCCGGATCGCCTTCATCGGCATTACAAATGACGACTTTTTCGAGGCTCTCCGCCTCACGAGCCAGCGCCCATTTGCGTCCCGTGGAAAATCCGGCACCACCCCGTCCCCGCAGGCCGGCATGCTGGATTGCAGCCACTATGTCTTCCGGGGCCATTTGCAGTGCTTGCGCCAATCCGCTATATCCCCCGCTGACTAAATAATCATCTATTTCCTCTGGATTGATGTGACCGCATTTTTCCATTACCACCCGCACTTCCTGGTTGAAACGGTCAAACTCGGTTACCGATGGAATCATTTCATTGGTTTCCATGGCACCGTAGATATGTTCGAAGCAGGGGTCACCTTCGATTAAAAACTGCCGCACCAGCATTTTGGCTTTGCCGGCCGTTACGTTATGGTAGAATATCGGTGCAAATCCTGAATCCGGGTGATCAATAATAACCACCGGTTCGGCGTAACAATGCCCAATACATCCCACTGTATAAATTTGCGCTTCCACCCTCCGTTCCGCCAGTGCCTGTTCAAATGTCTGCTTGGTCTCAATGGCCCCGGCTGCGATGCCGCAGGTGGCCATGCCGATGGTGATCTTGGGAACCGCGCCATCGGTATCTGCGGTTTTACGCTGGTCGGCTTGTTCCCGAATCCTTTGAAAAACCGCTTTTAATGCTTGGTGATTGGCTACCGTCATTTTTCGGACTTCTGTCTGGCCTCCATTTCCTTTTCCACTTGTATTCGTGTAAAAATACCTTCTACCTTGCTGGGCGCCATGTTGCCATGCACCGATTCACCTAACAAAGCCACCGGCGCAAGGGCACAACAGCCCACACACGCAACCCGCTCAATACTGAACTCGCGATCAGGTGTGGTTTCGCCCTCTTTGATTTCCAGTTTGCGCTCAAAATTTTCAAGGATAATATCGGCCCCTTTCACGTGGCAGGCCGTTCCCAGGCAAACTTTAACCGGATACTTACCCGGTGGATTAAACCGAAATTGATTGTAAAAGCTTGCCACACCGTAAACTTCCGCCGGCGCTAGATTAAAATGGGCTGCGACCAATGCAATTGATTGATAAGGGATATAGGCCAACCTTGCTTGAATGTATTGTAACACCGGAATCAGTCGGCTCCGATCCCGCTTTGATTCAGACAAATATTGCTGAATATCGGCCAGGATCGCTTTTTCTTCAGACGTCAGCACATCGTTCATTGACAAAGCCTTTGGGAAAATACAGCATGATGTTTTCCAAACCAAATTACGGGTACGAGGTCTGATGGCATGGTTGCGATATCACAAGCAAAATCAGATTTTTTCCAGCGCGCCGTATGCATCCTGAATTCGATCCCTCAGTAAAAAACAGAATTGTTCCATTATCTTAAAACCCAAATCTTTATTCGATAATATTAAGCCGCGAATATCGGTACCCTTAATCACAATCAATTTGGTCGGTTTCTGACAGGGTGCCGATGACATCAAGATATGCGGTTCGCCCAGAAGGGTGGACCAACAACCCAAAACGCGCCCTTTTCCCAGAGTGGCAATGGTTACAGTCCCGCGGCGCGATCCTAAATTGACCGATCTTTCCAGAAAAACTTGCCCTTCAGCAATAACGTATAAGTGCTCGCCGTAATCGCCTTGTTGAAAAACGTACTCACCGGCCTTAAGGCTTTTTATCTGGCAAAGTCCGCTGATCGCATCGATATCGTTTTGATCAAAATCCTTGCAAATTTCGCAGTTGATCAAGGCTTGCACAATTTCGCTTTGGCTCATGGTGTGCCTCACTGGTTAAAATTAAATGCCGCCAGAAGTAAAGGATATCGCCTCGGTATGGCCGAACTCCATATGCCACCATTGCAATAGATCCCGCCTCAAACTTGACTGAGGCATTTATATGGAAAACATACGGGGATGTCAATTTTTATGGGGCGTTTAAGCTGCCGCTGAAAGCCACGGTACGGTTTTCGTCAGGTATCATTCGGAAAAACTGATTAGGGATTTATGTAATGCGGCAGCCACAGAACGATATCAGGGAAATAGGTAATCAAAAAAAGCAGGGCAATCATGATTCCGAGTAACGGCAATATAAATTTTACTATCTGGGCCAGCTGAATACCTGCGATATTACAGGCAATGAACAAGCAGATTCCAAGAGGTGGCGTCAGCATGCCGATGGCCAAGGCAATGACCATAACAACCCCAAAATGGACCGGATTGATTCCGAACTGCTCTGCTACCGGCAAGAATACCGGTGTTAGAATAATTAAGGAAGCGGTGGTTTCCATAAATGTGCCAATAACCAGTAGGCAGGCCAGAATCAGGGCGTAAAGAACCACAGGTGAATTGGTTAGGTTGGTTAACCAGACCGCTACATTTTGCGGAAGGCGTTCAGCGGTTAAAATCCAGCCAAAGATATTGGCTGTGGCGATCAGCAGCATGACTGTTGAAGTTGCCACCGCTGATTTTACAAGGACGTTGGGTAAAGCTTTAAGATTCAATTCACGATAAATACACAAGCTCACGCCAAGTCCGTACAAAACGGCCACTACCGCTGCCTCCGTCGGGGTGAAGATGCCCCCCAAAATGCCACCAATAACAATAACAGGCATCAAAAGCGCCCAAAATGCGCGGACAAAGGTTTGACCGATTATGCTAAAACCGAGAAAAGTATCACGCGCATAGCCCGACTGGCGTGCCAGCGCGTAGCTGGCCAACATCAGTCCAAGACCGATAATGATGCCGGGAATAATACCACCTAGGAAAAGTTTGCCAATGGAAACGCCGCCGATCACGCCAAAAATGATCATGGGGATTGATGGTGGAATAATAACACCGATACTGCCACCAGCTGCCTGGATGGCCGCAGCAAATCCCTTACGATACCCTTTTCTGATCATAGCTGGAATGGATACCGCACCCACGGCGGCCGTATCGGCGGCCGCCGCCCCGGAGATTCCAGCAAAAAACATGGCGGCCACAACCGCTACCATCCCCAGGCCCCCATAAATGAAGCCGACCAGTGCGTGGGCAAAATCAAACAAGCGGCGCGAGATACCGCCGGATTCCATTATGGCCCCGGCTAACATAAAAAATGGAATGGCCATTAAAGGAAAAGAGTCGCATCCGGCAAAAAGGCGTTGGGGAATCAATTGTAAAGGCACATCGGCGCCCGCCAACAGGGCCGACAAAGAAGCAATCCCCAAGGCAAAGGCGATCGGCATACCAATCGCAAAACAAATCAATAAACTGATGAAAAGCCAGATGGTCATGGAAAAATTTTCGTATCTTTAATTGAACGGAGGGTTTCCCAGGTAAGGCGCAGCGAATTGATCAACATGAGACAACCACCAACCGGCACGGCCAGATAGGGCAGCGCCATGGATATATGCATCGCGGGGGTTTTTTGGAACTTCACAACGCCAAGAATTGTAAAACCTTGATAAATGATGACGACCAAGAAGATCTGAATGAGGGTGTTGGCCCCCATGGTTACGATGTGATAGATGCGGCTCGATACCCGGTTTTGCAAAAGATCGATTCCCAAGTGCTGCCGGTGTCGGAGGGCAACTGCGGCGCCGATAAACGTAATCCAAACAAGCAGGTAGCGGCCTATTTCTTCTGACCAATGCAACGGATCATTTAAAATGAATCGAAACCACACTTGGGCCGAAATAATGGCCACCATTGTGCCCATCAATAGGACCAACAGCCAGTTCAGGAAACGATCCAAACCGCGCAAGATTATTTTCATGATACCATGAACTTATCGCACTGCTTGACGTACACGCTCGATTAAAGCCTTACCGCTAGCCATATCGCCCCCGCCAACGGCTTTCATAACCCTGGGATCCGTATAAACCCGGCGCACCGCTTGGGTAAAACGATTTTTGTCGGGATGACTGATGACCATGCCTTCAGATTTGAGTTTGATCTCCAGATTCTGGTCCGCCTCGCGGGACAACCCGCGCTCATAATCGCGGGCCACAACCGCGGCGTTGACCAAAACCTTTTGCTGGGATGGTGGCAGTTTCTGCCATACCGTTTCACTGACTAGCAGCATGGCCGGTGAATAAAAGTGACCCGTAATGGCTAAATATTTCTGGACTTCAAACAGGCGCGACGAATAGATCACTGCCAATGGATTTTCCTGAGCATGCACGGCGCCTTGCTCCAGCGCCGTAAACAACTCCCCAAAGGCCATGGGCAAAGGCGCCGCTCCCAGGGACTGCATGGAAATGATAAAAAGATCATCCTCCATGACACGAATTTTCAATCCCTGCATATCCTGGGGAGATCGAATCGGCCGGACCGAATTGGTAATATTGCGAAAACCGTTTTCAAACCAACCCAAAGAGCGAATCCCGATTGCAAGAAATTTCTGGCTGATGTCATTTCCGATGGGGCCATCCAGCATTCGGTAGCAAGTCGCGCGGTCTTTAAAAAGAAACGGCAGGTTAAAGACTTTGACATCGGGTATGAAGTTTCCCAGGGGACCCGTGGATGTCAGACACATTTCCAGTGTGCCCAGTTGGAGACCTTCTACCATTTCACGCTCGGAGCCAAGTTGAGCGGCAGGAAATAACTGAATGTCGATAGCGCCGTTCGTTTTAGCTTCAACGATAGACTCGAAGTGTTTAACACCCTGATTGTAAATATGATCCGGCTGAGTGGCGGTGCCGACTTTTAAAACCGTCTGGGCCATACACCCCGTATCCGCCCAAAAAAAACTGCCCGCACACAACACTAAGCCTGTCACCATCTTTAGCCATCGCTTCATTATGCGCCTCCTTATCAACTGGGTCATTCTGAATGAGATGCTTGCTTTCGTTCTTATCTACTATCGCAATATTTCGCAACCATCTATCGCCAGAATATCTATATCGATAAATCATTTGGTAATTTCAGTACTTCGGTGACGACATAGCTAGCGCCGTGCTGACAGATCTATTTTAGTGTTTGCATTTTAAGTGCGTTTGTATGAAATTAAATCGGTTTATGCTTACGATTCACACAGACCACACAATCGGGTTTGTCCATTAATGTTTTCATATTGTTGCAGCATTTGAAGGAATGGGGCAATGAAAATCACTGTTGTCGGCGCCGGCGCCATGGGCAGCCTTTTTGGGGCAATGCTGTTTGAAGCCGGGTTAAATGTCTCCCTGTTCACCACCAATGTCGCTCACACAGCCGCCATCCAAAATGACGGCCTCAAAATCGAAGTTAGTGGTAAAACTCGTACCGTCCCGGTTTCAGCCATCTCAGATCCAATCAACCTGGATCCCGTCGATCTGGTCATTGTATTGGTAAAATCGCCCCAAACCCAACCCGCAGCTAAGACGGCTAAAAAAATTCTAAAGCCCAATGGTGTTGCCTTAACGCTGCAAAATGGGCTTGGCAACGCCGATATTATTGCCGCCACGATTAGCCCCAATAAGGTTTTGGCGGGCTCCACCTCGCATGGCGCCACCATGCTCGCCCCGGGCCGTATTCGTCATGCCGGCAAGGGCCCTTCCGTCATCGGTCCATGGGGTGCCTGCAAACTGCAATGTGCGCAGATGATTGCCGGGGCATTTTGCGCAGGCAGGCATTGACATCACCGTATCGGATAAAATTGAAACGGTCTTATGGCAAAAACTTTTAATCAATATCGGTATCAATGCCATTACCGCCTTAACCGGTATTAAAAATGGACAACTATTGGATCTGGCCGTCACACAGGAACTATCCCGACAAGCGGTGCTAGAAGGCATGCAAGTAGCACAAGCCCTCGGCATCGATGTCAGCAATGATGTTGTCGAAAACGTTGTCAAAATTGCCAAGGCCACTGCGAATAACCGCTCTTCCATGGGGCAAGATGTCGATCGGCACCGTGAGACTGAAATTAATGCCATCAATGGCCTGATTGTACGCCAAGCACAAAAATTGGGATTGACCGTACCAATTAATCAAACTCTGACCACCTTGATCCAAACACTGCAGACGCACTATCTTGAGCAGAAAGGAGCAGACGAATATGGGTCGCGCAAAAACGACGGTAAAGGATATCCGCCAGGCTAAAATCGCAGAGCGCAAACTGGCCATGTGCACCGCATATGACTATCCATTCGGTCTTCTGGCCGACGAAGCGGGAATGGATATGGTTTTAGTGGGAGACTCGCTGGGAATGGTCGTAATGGGCATGGAGAGCACTGTCGCAGTTACGATGGAGCATATGATTCATCATGTCCGCGCGGTGGTGCGGGGGTGCTATCATCCGCTGGTTATTGGCGACATGCCGTTTATGAGCTACAATATCAGTATAGCAGAAGCCATAAACAATGCCGGCCGTTTTATGAAAGAAGGCGGTTGCGATGCTGTCAAACTGGAAGGCGGTGTTGATTTTGCCCCCACGGTGACGGCCATTGTTAAAGCCGGTATTCCGGTGCAGGGACACATTGGCCTAACCCCTCAAACGGCCAGTGCGTTGGGCGGTTTTAAATTGCAAGGACGGGATGCGGCGGCTGCCAAACAAATTGTTGAAGATGCATTAGCACTTGAAAAAGCAGGGGTTTTTTCAATGGTTCTGGAAGCCGTACCGGCGCCGTTGGGCCAAATCGTGACCAATGCCGTATCTGTTCCGGTGATTGGCATTGGCGCCGGAGCCGATGTTGATGGGCAGGTGTTGGTCACCCATGATATGGTTGGTTTATTCGATAAATTTGTACCGAAATTTGTTAAGCAATATACCAATATCAGGGAAACGATCCTGACGGCATTGGGCGCATACAAAAAAGATGTTCAGACCGGCACCTTTCCCGGACCGGAACAGTCATTTGAAATGCCGGAGGAAACTTTACAGCAACTCAAAAAAATGATTTAGAAATAGTCCGGCTTTTGGAGGTGCGTTACTAAAATACAAAAACCCGGCCCCTCAGGGAACCGGGTTTTCGTTACCATCAAATTTTATTCATTTAATCGACTTCGGGTCTTGGCAGCACACCGGCTTGCTCAGCAATCTGTGGCACTTTGTGCTCCCATTCAATGGCCATAAGGTGCACTCCGGCCACACCTTGCATTTCTTTGAATTCTTCGATCTGTTCGCAGGCGATTTTGATGCCTTCTTCCGCCACCTTGCCTTTGCCGGCGCCCTGCAGACGCTTGATAAGGTCTTCCGGTACATCCATTCCTGGGACCTTGCTTTGCATATATTTGGCCATACCAACACTCTTCATGGGCGTTACCCCTGCGAGAATGTATGCTTTTTCGGACAATCCCATATCGTTGGCCTGTTTAACCCAGGTTCTAAAACGTTCCATATTATAGATACATTGCGTCTGGATGAAATCCACACCCGCCTCAATCTTTTTGGCCAGCCGATGCACACGCCATTCATAGGGCTCCGCAAAAGGATTGGCGGCTGCACCAATAAAAATCTTGGGCGGATCTTCAATCTCGGCGCCACCTAAAAATTGGCCCTCATCGCGCATCCTTTTCACCATACCGATCAATTGCATGGAGTCGATATCAAATACCCCCTTGGCTTGAGGATGGTCACCAAATTGCTGGTGATCTCCGGAAAGACACAGCATGTTGCGAATACCAAGCGCATAAGCGCCCAATATATCGGCCTGCATGGCCAGTCGATTGCGATCCCGGCATACCATTTGAAAATTCGGCTCCAGGCCCTCCTGCACCAAAATGAACGATGCGGCCCAGCTGGCCATTCGAACCACGGCGGTCTGATTGTCGGTAATATTGACGGCATCCACCATGCCTTTAAGATGCGATGCTTTTTCGGTTACCTCTTTGACCGTGGTTCCGCGCGGGGGACCCAGTTCGCCTGTAAAGGCAAAATGGCCTGCACGCAATACTTTTTCCAAATTGCTACCCGACTTATAGCCGTTCTGTTCTGTACTCATATCCGTCACCTTCTTTAAAAATCAGTTATCATGGTTAAAAGCAGTTTGGGCAATCAACCATTTACACGGAAAAAAATCATTCCTCTTCTTCCGGCTTTTTGTAGCCGGGTTGAATTAAGGTTCGCGGCACTTGATCACACCACGTACTGGGCGCCTTAATGCGTTTAATGTTATCCAGGCGGTCCTGCGCCGACAGCCGTTCATGGATCAGGTACCAGGCACACGGTTGATCCTGGCTGATTTCGCATTTGCCCTGGTTGGTGCCACCACAAGGTCCATTGTAAAGGCCTTTGGCACACATGGTTACCGGACAGATACCGCCGGTCCATCCCAACACGCAGCTCTGGCAGGATCGACAGCGTTCCTCATACCAACCCACCGCCTGGTTGACGGCCAGTCCCGAGGTATCCACTGCCGGCAGAACCGGCGTTTCCGGGAATCGTTCCGCTAAAAACTGGATGCCGACACCGCAGGCCATGGAAATGAGGGCATCGTAATCCTTTACCATATCATCCAGTTCGGCCAGATACTCGCGGTCACACTGGCGCTCCACGGTATAGGCCCCCAATTCGATGGGATCATTATCAAGTTTGCGGGCCATGTCGATTTCGGCGTTTAAGACCGCCACTTCCTTCTCGCCGCCGGCCAGACAAACCGAGACGCAGGTACCGCAGCCCACGTTTAGAACTTTCTTATAGCCTTTGAGCATATCTTTGATTTCTTCAAAAGGCTTGCGCTTAGCAACTATCATTTTTCCTCCTGTTACACCGCTCAGCTACCAAATAGATTGTTGATTAACCATCAACTATGCTAGAAATTTGAACTTTCCGGATGAAAGACATCCACATCTTTGAGATCATCGCCCAGATATTCGCGTTCATTCGGACCGAGGATGCCCATGGATAAACAAATTAAGGTCCACAGGTGGACCGTGTTCCAGGCGTGATCACGCTGGTCGCTCAGGTCGTGGATCTGCGCGTGGCAATTATGGCATGGCGTAATGCAGTAACCGGCGCCTGTATTAAGGACCTGTTCGGCCTTAAGTTTACCGTATTCCCGACGTGCTTCCGGATAGCCTGATTGCAAGAAACCACCGCCGCCGCCGCAGCAGTAATTGTTTGATTTGTTCGGAGCCATATCGATGAAGTTCTCTTTACCGACCACCGCTTCAACCACGTAGCGCAGGTCATCCGCCACCGGATCGCCAAACGATTTACGCACCAGTTGGCAGGGATCTTGAACGGTGAATTTAACCTTGCGGTCCTTATTCCAGTCAGAGCTGACCTTGAGCTTGCCTTCTCGAATCCACTGGGCATAGTACTGAATGATGCTTTTGATTTCAAATTTGTAATCGAGGTTGAATTTTTGCTGTCCGAACCGGACAGCGAACAGTTCGTGCCCTCATTCAGTATTGAGCCAGACCTTGCAGCCCAGATCCTCCACCGCCTTTTGTTTGACCTCGACAATTTTTTTCCAGTTTTCCTCATCGGCCATGAACATGCAGTAGTTCTCGGCCGCCCAACCTTTGGTGCCGTAGGTCCAGTCGGCGCCTACCGCGTGTAAAATTTTCCACAGAGGCACCATTTCATCCGGCTCGGTAACCGGTTCGCGCGAATTCTGATTCAAGAAAAACTCAGCCCCTTTTTTGTTAACCGGCGCCTGCATATCTTTAAATTCCGGCTGGGCCTCCTGGTATTCCTCCAACACATCTTCGACCACAAACTGAAAATCTTCCTCGGTGGCACCCATGGCACTACAGGTGTCGTTGCGTAGGGCCATATCACAAGAGCCCACGATGCCCTTGGGCCGCTCTTCCCGCGGCCAGCTTTGGCGGGCATAGAAAACAAGCTGGGGGATGTTGATCTTCATGGGACACACATACACGCAGCGGGTACACATACTGCACATCCACACCCAGGGGGTACTGGTGATCTCCTCATCCATCCCCAGGGCGGCCATGCGCAGAAATTTGCGTGGGTCCATGCCCTCCAAACCAGTGGCCGGGCATCCCGAGGAACACGCGCCGCATGTCAGACAAAGATTCAGATTCCCGCCTTCGGGAAGCAAATCCTTCACCTTGTCGATAAACATGCTTTTCTTTTTGCCTCCTAATTTAATTGCTTCATCTGCCATAATTGACTCCTTATTAGGCTGCCGCCTTCTTTTTATTGGTTGCATCTTTATTTTGATTCAACGGATTAGGACCGAGTTCTTTGATGTGCTCGGTCATTTCCTTGGCGTATTGGGCAAAGGTCGGGCCCTCGCCGGAAGACAGGTTGTACATGCGAACCCGGTCGCCTTCAATGCCGATCTCGTCCAACAACTCCCGAACGTGATTGACTCTTTCCCGGCATCGCAAATTGCCCTCATTATAATGACACGCGCCTTCCAAACAACCAACGCAATAGGCACCATCGGCGCCCTTTTGAATGGCTCGTAAAAGATGAATCACATCGACCTTGCCGGTGCAAGGCACCCGAATTATTTTCACATTGGCCGGATAATCCAGTCGCATGGAACCTGCCAGGTCCGCAGCGGAGTAACCTCAATATTCACAACAAAATGCGATGATGGTTGGTTCAAAATCTGACATTACATACCTCCAGCAAGAAGGGCATCAATTTTACAAATCAGCTGTTCGTCTTCATAGAAGCTCAGCCCGATTACCTGCCGCGGACAAACCGCCGTACATACGCCGCATCCGTGACAAAGCGCCTCGTTAATTTCAATTTCTTTTTTTTCGGTATTAAACTCCGGTACGCCAAACGGGCAGGAGCGGACACACGTCAGGCATTTCACACAATGCTCCACATCCACTTTGGCAGTAATGGCCGAAAGTTTGATGGCATCCTGGGCCAAAAAGGTTGTGGCCCGTGATGCGGCGGCCTGGGCCTGGGCAATGGTCTCCGAGATGAGCTTGGGCCCATGGGCCGTTCCGCAAAGAAAAACCCCTTCGCTGGGCATATCCACCGGACGCAATTTGACATGCGCTTCAATGAAAAAGCCTTCCGGGTTGCGGTTTAATTTCATGATATTGCTCATCTCTTGGGTATCAGTGGCGGTCATACCGGCACTAAGCGCCAATAAATCGGCCCTGATTTCGACATCCTGCTGCAAAATATGATCCTTGACAGTCACCAGCATGCCGTCGGAAGCCGCTTTGACAGCCGGTGGCGTATCTTTGTCAAACCGAATGAAGATAACCCCTTGCTTACGGGCTTCCATGTAGTAGTCTTCCAGCAATCCATAAGTACGCATATCCCGGTACAGCACAAACACTTGGGCATCCGGGTTCTGTTTCCTGATCAGCAGCGCATTTTTTACGGCATTCTGGCAGCAGATGCGCGAGCAGTTTTCATTTTCTTCGTTGCGGGAGCCAACGCATTGAATCATAACCACGCTGGTCAGTTCCGCAGCACCCTTATTTTCCAATATGTCGCCCAATTCCACCTGGGTGACCACCCGTTCATCTTCACCATATAAAAACTCTTGAGGCTGATATTCGGTGGCACCCGTGGCCACCAAAAAAACACCATGCTCAATGCGATGGGCTGCTTTATCGGCGCCCACTTCGATCTCCGTGGCAAAGCTGCCTTTAAACCCTTCGAAACCGGCAATGCGTGCATCGGTAAATACTTGAATGTTTTCATCGTCAGTTACATCAGATACTAGCTTCGCTACGTAGGCCGGGATGTCATCACCCTCGATAGTATGGTGCAGTTTGCGGGCAAACCCGCCCAACTCATTATCTTTTTCAACCACAATGGCGTTAAAACCTTGCCGGCTGAGCCCCAAGGCCGCATTCATCCCGGCAACGCCCCCGCCGATGACCAGCGCCTGTTTGTTGATGGGCACAACCTTTTCGTTAAGCGTATGCAGGGTGGATGCCCGGGCAACCGCCATGCGCACCAAATCTTTGGCTTTTTGGGTTGCAATCTCTGGATTATTGGAATGAATCCATGAGTTCTGATTGCGGATATTGGCCATTTCAAACAGATATTTGTTGAGGCCGCAGGCCTCCAGCGTCTCCATGAACATCGCTTCATGAGTTTTGGGGCTGCAAGACGCCACCACTACCCGGTTCAATTCAAGTTCCTTGATCTTTTCTTTAATCAGATCCTGTGTGTCCTGGCTGCAGGTAAACAGGTTCTCATCGGCATAGGCCACGTTCGGCAACCCTTCGGCGTATTTTCGAACTTCGGGCACATCCACAATCCCGCCGATATTGATGCCACAATTGCAAACAAACACACCGATACGCGGATCTTCCTGGCTGACATCCCTTTGTTCAGGAAGTTCAATTTTGGCGATGTCGGTTCCCCGCGCCGCAGCCAACTCGGCTCCCGCAGCACACGCCGCTGCGCTGGCTTCGGTAACCGAACTGGGGATATCCTTGGGGCCCTGCAGCACACCGCAGGTGTAGATACCGGCACGTGAGGTCGTCACCGGTGCAAAAGAATTTGTCTGCACAAAGTTGTAATGATTTAATTCAATGCCCAACCGTTCGGCCAGCTCAGCCCCATCCGGCTGAATCTGAAGCCCGACGGACAAAACCACCATATTGAATACTTCTTCCTGCATCGCACCGGTTTCATCTGCGAATTTAACAACCAAATCGCCGGTATCGGGAACTTCCGTGATGGTATGAATGCGGGCTTTCACAAAACGCACACCGTCTTTATCTTTGGCCCGGTTATAGTACTTTTCGTAATCCTTGCCAAAGGTACGCATGTCCATATTAAAAATGGCGCAGTCCAAATCTCCATGGGCATGCTCTTTGGCAATCATGGCTTCTTTGACCGCATACATGCAGCACACTGAAGAGCAATAGCCATTGCCGGTGCGGTTGGCATCACGGGATCCCACGCACTGCAGCCAAGCAATTTTCTGCGGTTCTTCGCGATCCAACGGCCGCATGAGATGTCCTAGATAAGGACCGGAGGCGCTTAGAATTCGCTCAAATTCTTCACTGGTCACCACATTGGGATATTTACCGTAGCCCAAATAGTCGAGGCTGGAGGGGTCATAACCCCGACTGCCGGCTGACAGTATCACAGAGCCGACATTGAGCGAGCTTTCGCGCACCTTATCATCGTATTCGACCGCCTTGGCGATACACATATTTTCACAAAGTCCGCAGCCGATACAGGTTTCCGTATCGATGGCAAACGCAAGGGGTACCGCTTGGGCATATTCGATAAAGGTGGCCCGGCGGTCATCCAGCTTTAAATTGTATTGATTTACAGCGGTTACAGGGCAATGCAGCGCGCATTCACCGCATCCCGTGCATTTGACGGGATCAATGTATCGCGGGCGGTTGCTCAAGGTAACATCAAAATTTCCGGGACTACCTTCCACACTTTTGATGTCGCTGCAAGTAATCAGTTCTATGTTAGGGTGCCGGCCGACCTCGACCAGTTTAGGTGAGATCACTCACATGGCACAATCATTGGTCGGGAACGTTTTGTCCAGTCGGGACATCATCCCGCCAATGGTCGGCGACTTATCAACTAAATATACTTTGTAATCCGAATTGGCCAAGTCCAGCGAAGCTTGCATGCCGGCGATACCGGCACCTACGACCATCACTGAACCGCTTTTCTTGGTACTTTCAGCTCCCATGTGATCTCCTTATAAAGCTGCAAAAACCGGTTTACAGGCTTCCATTCCTTTGAATTCAACCATATTGGTCTTTTCCATATCAGCCAGCAGATAAGAAATCTGCCTTAAATTCAATCCAACTTTTTGGCTGATGTCGCGCGGGGCGGCACAGCCCTCTTGAATGGCTTGATAAATTAGATTCTTTTGATATTCACGCTCTAATACTTGATCCAAAACCGTTTCAAAGCTGTGTTGATCCCATTGGCGGCCATACACATCGCCTTTGGTGGTAATTTCGACTTCCTTGCCCACCATCCAACGAATCGTTTCGCCCGAAACTGTCATTTCAGCGGCTTCCAATTGGAGGGCATTGGCTTGGCAGTTAAATTTACCCTGATTTTGGATGGAATTGACGGTTGCATTGACAACCTCCACAAACCGTTGGGCTTCTGCTGATGATACCCACGCCAAGTGGAGCCGCTCTGCACCGATACCGGCAATATCCAGTAATTTTTGGGTTAGCCGGATTTTTTTATCAGCTTGGACATTACCTTCCAGGTAATGGCAGTCACCGAAATGTCACCCTGCTACCAGGGCGCCATCACAACCTTCTTTAAAGGCTTTGATAATAAATAGGGGATCGATGCGTCCGGAACACATGACGCGTACGGTGCGCATGTTGGGTGGATACTGCAACCGGGAGACACCGGCCAGATCGGCACCGGCATAAGCGCACCAGTTGCACAAAAACGCCGCAATTTTTGGTTCAAACTCTGCCATAATACTACCTTATCAATTTGATTTAATGGTGAATGACGTTAATCAGCCAAAACGTTCATCATTTACTTTAGGCAATGGCACACACAGATGCCACAATCTGCTCATCTTTAAAATGCAGCATGTCGATGGCTTTTTTCGGGCAAGATGAGGCACACAAACCGCAACCCTTGCAGGAAGCAGGAATGTTCTTGGCCCGATAACCCTTGCCCTCGACTTCTTCAACTTCAATGGCGCCAAATGGGCAGACGCTGGCACATAGTCCACAGCCGATACAGGTTTCCGCATCGACCTGGGAGACCAGCGGTGAAATTTGAATATTGGCTTTGGCCAGTACCGTGGCGGCCCGGCTGGAAGCCGCCAGCGCCTGGGCAATGCTTTCATCCAGTGACTTGGGAAAATGCGCTAAGCCACAGACAAATATACCGTCGGATGCAAAGTCGACCGGTCGCAACTTCGCATGGGCTTCCATGAAGAAGTTTTCTTCGTTGACCGGCAGCTTGTACAGTTCGGCCAGTTGGCTGTTATCCGACGGCACGATGGCCGTTGCCAAATTCAAAAGATCCGCGCTGATGATGACCTCTTTTTGCAAAATCGGATCAAACACCTGAATTTCCAAACCATCACCAGCCTCTTTAACTACCGGCTTGCGGTCCAGCGTGTAGCGAATGAAAATCACACCTAGCTGTCGTGCTTGTTTGTACAGCACTTCCCGTTCCGCATAGGTGCGGATATCGCGATACAGCACAAAAACATCTTTATCAGGTGACTGTTTCTTAATTTGAATGGCTTGCAGCACTGATCCCGTACAGCAGATCCGTGAGCAATACGGTCGCTGGTCATCACGTGAGCCGGCACACTGAATAAACACAATGCTCTGCGCATCCTTCAACTTAGCAGGATCATTTTCCAGGTCATGCCACTTAGTGACACAAGGGTTTTGGCCAAACAGATATTCATCCGGTTCATAGGCTTGTCCGCCGGTGGCAATAATAGTTGCGCCATGTTTGACCGTGACCTCACCCTTCCCATTTTTTACCTGAGTTTCGAAATTGCCGACAAAGCCCGAAGCACCTACCACTTCACTGTCTAACAATACCTTAACATCGGTGTGTTTTTCGACTTGATCGACCAAGTCCGTTAAAAAGGGTGGCACGTCACGGCCGCTCCATGTCTGATGCACATCTTTCGCGGAACCGCCCAATTCAGATGATTTTTCCACGATCGTGGTGGGAAAACCCTGATCGGCCAAACTCAGCGCGGCCGTCATACCAGCCACGCCGCCACCAATTACCAGAGCTGATTTATCGACATCCACTGACAAATCCGGAATAGGTTCCAGCAGCGATGCGCGGGAAACGGCCATACGCACCAGGTCTTTGGCTTTCTCCGTAGCATCGGCCTTGCTCTTGGAATGCACCCAGGTGCATTGGTTGCGGATATTGGCCATCTCAAATAGATAGGCATTGACCCCCGCGTTGCGGATGGTTTCCTGAAACAACGGTTCATGGGTACGTGGGGTGCAGGCTGCGACAACAACTCGATTAAGATTCTGTTCCTTAATCACTTCAACCATCTTTTCCTGGGTGTCCTGGCTGCATGAAAACAGGTTCTCTTCCACATAGGCGACATTCGGCAGGGTTCGCGCATATTCAGCAATGGCCGGAACGTCTGCAATACCGCCGATATTCACACCGCAATTACACACAAAGACGCCTACCCGGGCGTCCTGGTCGATAACTTCAAGCTCTTTGGGAAACACCTTATCTTTGACCATGGTGCCGCGGTGATCCGACAAGGAAATACCGGCCCGACACGCCGCAGCACTGGCTTCCATGACCGCCTGGGGAATGTCTTTGCAGCCCTGCATCACACCCGCCACATAAATACCCGGCCGGGAAGTATTAACCGGTGCAGTGTCATCGGTTTTGACGAAGTTATAATCGTTTAACTCGATATCAAGTGTTTGGGCCAAATCAATGGCTTGATCGGACGGCTCCATACCAACCGACAATACCACCATATCAAACTGCTCGATATTGCGTTGGCCTTCATCAGAGGCGTACTCTAAAGCCAAAGTTCCACTGTCATCAGCTTGTGTAATGGAATGTACTTTGGAGCGAATAAATCGAACACCTTCATCCTTGGCGCGATTGTAATATTTCTCAAACTCTTTGCCATGGGTTCGCATGTCCATGAAAAATACCGTGGCTTCGAACTGTTCGCCAATATGCTCTTTGGCGATCAGGGCTTCCTTGATGGCATACATGCAGCAGACCGAGGAACAGTATTCATTGTCACAGCGGTTCAAGTCCCGCGAACCCACACATTGCAACCACGCGATCTTGGTTGGTTCCTGTTCATCCGATGGTCGCAGCACATGACCACCAGTGGGGCCACTGGCGGACAAGATGCGTTCAAACTCCATGCTGGTCATAACATTGGGCAGTTTGGCGTGCTGATAATTATCTAAAGATGATGGATCGAACGGTTTGTATCCCGCCGTGGCAATGACCGCACCCACGTTTAGATTCAGCGTTTCTTGCTTTTGATCAAAATCAATTGCATCGGTAGGACAATATTTTAAACAGGCCCCACATTTGCCTTTTTTCAAATAAATACATCTTTCGGGATCGATCACGTATTTCAGGGGCACCGCCTGGGCATAGGGAATATATGCCGCCTTGCGTTTGGAAATGGCTTCATTGAATTCATCGGCGGTTTTAGCAGGACATTTCTCCTCACAGGCCCCACAGGCAATACATTTTTCCATATCCACATAGCGGGCCGATTTTTTGATGGATACCGTAAAGTTCCCTTCTTGTCCCTGAATATCGGTAACTTCAGAAAGGGTATGCAACTCGATGTTTAGGTGCCGGCCGACCTCGACCAGTTTGGGTGAGATAATTCACATGGAACAGTCGTTGGTGGGAAAGGTCTTGTCAAGCTGGGCCATGGCACCACCGATGGCCGGCGATTTTTCCACCAGATGGACATAATAGCCTGAATCGGCAAGATCGAGAGCAGCCTGCATGCCGGCGATGCCAGCACCGACCACCATAACCGATCCGCTTTGGGATGATTTTTTTGAACTCATTCTAACTCCTGTAGTTCGGTTATAAATTTGGATAAAACAAAGCTATCAACGCAAGCGATGTCAGTAATTTCAGCCGCTGAAAATAGATGCCATCAGCACAGGACCCCGAAAAAAGTCCGAAGGGCGAAATATCTCATAGAATGAGCCCTCCGTCAAGGCATTAATGACCGGTATTGGTACCAAAAGGGTCCAGGATTTTAAAAAATTGTTTCCAAAAGAAAGGCATAAATGCAGAGCAGTCACTATTGAGGACTAAACGAGGTAACTTTTACCAATATGGAAAATATAAAAGCTTATTGAAAGGATGCTTGACCATTATAAGATATGTTTCAATGAGCCTTCTGAGGATGCTGGCAAGCGCTTATAAAATCGAATGAGCATTGGTGGTTAGGCCGCTTTTTCATCCGTCGCCGTCTCAGTCGTGCTGTTGTTGCCCCACTTGTACTTGGCGTATTTGAGATAGCCAAATACATTATTGAGACGGGGGTCAACCACATCTTCAATCGGCATAACCGTGCCAGGCAGCAGCGGAATTAAGTAGTCTCCTAACGCCTTGGCGCCGCCGCCGGTGAGAATAATATTATCGATGTCCCAGTCATCAGACCATAGCCGTTCGATATCGTTGGCAATGAGCTCAGCCGAATGCGAAAAAACCTTTGTCTTGATATCGTCAAGTGCATATTCCTGCCCACGGATCTTAATGCGACCCGATTCAACCGCTTTATAAAGCCGATATAACTCCAAGTTGACTCCGGTTTCTTCACGCAGTTTTTGAGCAATGCCGCTGAAACTTTTCGAAATTCCGTTATCCATCGTGGCGCTTCCCCGATCAACAAAACGCATCTGATCCATAATCGTGCAGTCCACTGTCCGAAAACCGATATCAACAACCCCAACTTTCTGTTTCGTCAAATCTTTATTGGCAATTTTCCCGTTATCATCCATGAGGATATTGAAGACGCTTCCCAGGGGTTGGGGCATCATGCGCACCTTATTAATGTTTATCCGGCGGGTCACCTGACTGCCATCGGCTTTATGAAAGGTAATTTCGTGTTGACCCATTAGTATCTTGGTGAAGTTCGTGTAAAATTTCTTTAGATAGCCAACCGGCAGGCCCGATACAACATTGAGAGGAATATATTTTTCAGGAAAACTGCCAGCGATGGTAAGGGCCAGGACCTTGACGAATTTGGATATTAGTTTTTCCTGATTCAAGGTATACTGTTGAATATTGGATTGTAACTCCGCAAAATCACCAACAAAATAAGATTTATCGTCAATGGTAACATGCAGGTTATCTTTAATTGAATCCTTGGCAATTTTTGTGCGGAATTTGATATCGGTGGCCTCCCCGAGCAGCGACTTAAAAACGATTGCCTCTTTGCCGTCAGTGGCTTTGGTAAAACCAAACCCAACATCAATGCCTAAAACTTCCATTTAGTGCCTCCATCTCCCGGTTTGCCCGCAAACACGTATAGCGGCTCAATAAATGCCTCGCAAATTGAGTGCGCAGGTTATGGCGCATTTACTTATTCGGAGTCAGTTTGATAGTGGCACAGAACAAATATTTTGCCACTATCAGCTATACTTAGCTGTGCGCGCCGATATAGATTCAACCAATCTAAATCATTAACATTTCTTTTATTAATCGTGCAATTACCCCCAATTTACAACTATCCTAAAAATAGATTTCTGTCAAACTGTCAATATTCTGGCACTTTTTTATGCAACTATAGGGTTTAGTTTAATTTAAGCATACCTTTCTGTTAATACCTTTTGACCAGGCACTTTAAATATTATACTACTGAATACCACTTCAGATTTGAAAGGATCCCACCATGAATCCGAAATCCTCCAATGAAGACACTGAGCTGAAAACCGAAGAGCGGCTGCTATTGGTGGATGACAATCCCGCCAACCTGCAAGTTTTGATGGAAACCCTGCAGGGCCAAAACTATAAGCTGTTGGCGGCTAAAAATGGCGAGATGGCGTTGGCCATTGCCCGCAAAGCGCAACCGGAACTCATTTTGCTGGATATCATGATGCCGGGTATCGACGGTTATGAGGTCTGCCGGCGATTGAAATCAGATCCGCACACCTCGGAAATTGCCATCATTTTTCTTTCCGCCATGGATGCCACCCAGGATAAAGTTAAGGGCTTTAAATTAGGCGCCGTGGACTATATTACCAAGCCGTTTCAGCCGGAAGAGGTGATTGCCCGGGTTGAAACCCATCTGACCATTCATCGATTGCAGCAAAGCCTCGAGCTGCGAAATCAGGAGCTGCAAGAACTGAACGCCAATCTTGAGCGAAAGGTTGAAGAAAAAAGTAAAGAATTGCTGAATACGCGCGATGCCGTGATCTTTGGTCTGGCCAAATTAACTGAAACCCGCGATGATGACACCGGGTTGCATCTTGAAAGAATCTGTAAATTTGTTGAGATACTGGCCCGCAAAATCGCCAAAAATCATCCAGAGATCGACGAAAGATGGATTCGAACCGTCACTTCCACAGCGGCACTGCATGATATTGGTAAAGTGGGCATTCCGGATGCTGTGCTGAATAAGCCAGGCCCGTTAACCTCTGAAGAACGGGAAATCATACAGATGCACCCAACCATCGGGGGCGATACACTGCTTGAAATTAGAGACCAGTGGGGCAACAGCCCATTTCTGGCCCGGGCCATAGAAATTTCCATGGCCCATCATGAAAAGTGGGACGGCAACGGCTACCCTTTCGGAATTAAAGGCGATGCCATCGCCCTTTCAGCCAGGATTCTGGCAGTTGCGGATGTCTATGATGCCCTGACCTGCAAACGAATCTATAAGGACGGCATGCCGCATGCGAAGGTCAAAAAAATAATCGCCGAAGGCTCAGGTAAGGATTTTGATCCTGAGATCGTTGAAGCGTTCATGGCCACTGAAAAGGAGATTGAAAAGGTGGCCCAGGAATTGCGCACCTTAGACGAAAATAAGACTGTCGGAATCGCTACGATTAATCGGCAGAAAGCGATGGCTGCGTGGCGACAACAAATATGTGAATTTGTCGAGTTAACCGATCAAAAGCAGCCAAAAAAATAACCACAGCGGCAACCTGTTCTCTGTCTCATTCACCAATTATTTTTACCAGCACCCGTTTTTGACGCCGGCCATCGAATTCCCCGTAAAAAATCTGTTCCCAGGTACCAAAGTCCAGTTTTCCATCCGTAATCGCAACAACCACTTCACGTCCCATGATTTGGCGTTTCATATGGGCATCAGCATAGATCGGAAGAGCGT
>JAAUXT010046606.1_pt1 | contig 23165 bp, 19 predicted proteins | sample 7278171 | NCBI WGS metagenome assembly JAAUXT01 (sample SAMN14350112, study PRJNA611818) | marine sediment metagenome | isolation source: surface marine sediment (1.8m) | place: French Polynesia: Moorea | collected 2018-08 | reverse complement strand
GTTTTACAGAAAATTTGGTTTCATACAAATGAGGATGGACCAAACACTTGGAACCTTGAAGAGATGTCTTGATTAAACTGCCAAAATATCTTTGATATTTCAAAACTTCAGGAAGTTGAGAAACCAAGTTTCCCTTTTATTCTTGTGAAGGACTCAGTATACCTTTGATTGGCAAGAAAACTTTGCAGAGTGACTTTATTTTCAGCGCAAATATTCGTCGGGAAAGTTTATTTTGGAGGTCCCCCCGTAAACTGAATTAGATGTTGCCACAAGAACTGAGTTGATGTAATTGTTGTTGTACTGCCTGGCTGCCTGGCATTTTGCCTTTTTTGTTTCTCTGCTGAAGACATTTCAGTTTGACATTTCGAATATCCTTTCTGGAGCACTTTTTCAACTTGGCTGTCAAAGCGAGCAAACGGATAATCAAAACCTGCTTCAAATGTGGCATGTCAAAATGGCTCAGGATGCAGTGTAGGCTTGCGTGTCCCGCAGGCCTCTTTTGTTCTGCTTCAAATTCATTCAAATCTTGAAAATAATTTGCGTCGGCAGCACGAACTCGGGAAACGTTCCTGACGCACGATTTGGGGAAAGCTGTTCAAAGTGAAGTTGCAGAAGACTTGCGCGAAGCACCCAGTGACGGGAATGTGCCACAAGATCCTCGCAGCGCGGCAGACCCAGCGTACTCGCCATGAGGGTGAGTTCCGCAGAGGGAGTTACGAGTCACGGAATCCCGCCATCAGAGCCAGTGTCCCATTCATGCGTGTAACAGTGTGCGCGGCAGCGGCACAAGCGCTTTTTCGTGAACCCAAATCAGAACAACTCCATTGATTGCTCTAAACGACTGTGATCTGAATGTTTCAAAAATGTGTCGTTGCTTTTACATTCCTTGCATCAAATAATTGCTGTGGACCTTGTCTGTGATCAGGAAGGTCAGCAAAGAGGAACTCAGACTGAGGGGGTCCTCAACTGGTGGTCTTGCGGGTCCTCGACTTGCGCAAAGAGCCCTGACGCGTGCGGTGGCAGACGAGGACCCAAATACTTGTTGCTAAAAGCAGCGGCGGTGGTGGTGGTTGTGGTGGTGGTGGTGGTGGTGGTGGTGGTGGTGGTGTGTGTGTGTGTGTGTGTGTCTGTGTGTGTGTGAATTTGTGGCACAATCATCCGAAGGTGCCAGTAGACATTGCAGTGCTTGGACGGGCGACGAAAAAGACGTGAAAACAAAACCTTGCGTGCATTGCAACGCTCTATGCAGAAGCGCTGAATTGATCCGTCGATAGAGACGAATTTGAGAGGCTCCTGTGCACGTCAACCGCGATAACACGAACTGACACCTCACCACCAACCTCACCCGAAACAGAATTTGGAAATTCCTGAGGGTCTTCTCTGAGGCGAAGCTTCCTCTCTGAGCCCAAACTCAATCCATATTGTGGGTGCATGTGGTAAACGGTCCGAGGGTCAATGTCACTCGACGCAGGCAACAAACTCTGTGGCTTTTGCCTCCGACTTGAAGCTCGTTAAGCGCACCATAGCCGGGTCCTTGACATTTTCTCGTCTAATGATCAGCCTGTCCGAACTTCTTGACCAAGGCCTGGAGCACAGGGCATGTTCCCCAAATGGGAGAACACGGAATGCCTGGATACGCAGACGTTAACAGTGTAAACCCAATCAGCCAACCTGGCGCTGCGAGGGGAAACCTGACATCCCAACACCAGAGCCGTGACTTCACACCACCTCCAGCAAGAGAAGTCCCTGACTCCACGAGTGCCGTGGGGAGTTTTGCAGGAGCCAGTGGAGCGCGGTGGACCGGGAGACGGTTCGCTGGAGCGTCGGGAACTGACCTGGGCGTGGTGCCGGCGATCGGCTTCCTCGTCGCGCGGAACGTGATGAAGGCGGTGACGACGGAGAAGACCGACCAGATGACGATGAATCGGTGCCACGTGAACTTCAAGCAGAGGAAGATCGGGACGATCCACATGCCCATCAGAGTGGCCAGCTGCAAACACAACAAACGAGTGTGTCAGTCGCAGAAAAGACGGTTTTTTTTCTGCAGACGGCGATTCTGCACTGACTTTCCAAAGGAAGCAAGCGAACAAGTGTGAAACACCAGTCTCCGTCTCCGAACAAGAGAACATGTTCACAAAAGGCAGCACGCGGGCTGAGCTGTCGTGCTTCATTTCGTCAGCCACCATGTCAAACTGTTCAGAATCGAATTTTCGCAGCTCCCGCGCAAGGATGGCTGAGTGGTGTTTCCCCAGGTTGGGTCAATACTCGCCCAATCTTCAGTATTGAATCTTCTCTCTCACACATCATTGTTCGAATGAAACCAAGAAAGGAAAGCAACAATTGGATCAATTTCCCAATTCTTTCCGCAGCAGCTGCATTGTCTCCATTTCACCACTGAAACCGCCCTGATTCTAAACTGAGAAAACAACTGCAGAGCTCTCCGTTCAATCACTTCACCCACTTTGCCCCATTCACACACTCTCAAACTTCACCAAAGACGGACACAGTGATTGTGAGAATGTGCACAGGTGCAGAGCTGAACTGAGTTTTTCACCATTACCAACAACACCGCTTCGAAGTAGTTTTTTTTGGGGGGGGGGGATGTTTCTTATTTTGTGAAAGGAAATGGACGTCTCCATTAACAAATTGCACTTTCTTACTGTTTCTCCTTCTCCTGTTATTTCTGTAAAATCTGCACGAGAAGACAGGATTTCTTTGATCGCGAGCTTGGCGTGTCCAGCTGCTGGAGGGGGCGTGCAAGAGGCGCATTCTCAAGATCTATTGGCGCACACAATCGCCAATATCGGTCGATGTCGGTCTCTTGAAGGAAAGAACTACGAACATGCAGCTTGCAAAGCCAGTTGTTTCCGACAGGTGAAATGAGCAGAGCAAACCGCAGCAATGGTTGTCCAAAACTCATTCACTCGTCTTGAGATGCGAATGGGAAAAAGTCTGTCACACTGAGGGTCACGGATGTCTTCCTCGAAGACAGTCATCACCACAAAACGCAACATTTAGCTTGTCTCCGAAAAGTCCTTTCGTTTTCGCACAACTTGCCGAGTCGTTAAAACTGTGAGACTTCTCTTCGCTGCAACAAGTCTGTTCGTCCTTGTCCCCTTGTTCTCGAAAACACCAACAAGGCACCGCCCCGCCCCAAATGGGCAAGGTCTTCAGTGAAACACGCAGCACCCCTGGCAAATGCCACAGCGACCACGTTTGCAAGCCAGCTTGACTGCAACTCACACGAATTCTTTGCTCTTTGTTAAGTGGCAATTTCCGAGCATTACGGTGGTTTTGCACAGACAGCATTTTGCGCTGAGACCTCGTATTCTGGGTGCAAACAACACATTTTCAATGGGAGTCTTCACTGTTATTGGATTCCCGCAGAACGGCCCAGCAGAATGCCGGCCTTCAGATGCCAGCCCCAGAATTCATATGGTGGCTCAACTAAGTCATTCGATAGCCTGCCCCCCATCTGTGTATTCTACAGTGGAACAAACTTCAAAAGAGCCTCATTTCTTATGAACACTACATGGGAAAAGCTGGGATGAAGGACCGACTAATTTCGAGCACACAGAACGCAGTTCACATGGATGCACCATTAGGCATGAAAGACTGCTTCTGAAAAGGCACCATGGAAAAGACCATATTTTACGAAGGCATTAAATAAGCACCATTAGCGATTGTGAGGTAGATTATGCCCTTCGTCAGTCATGACGGACAGTGGTCCCTGGTCTGGCCTCAGCCCTTGTTGACCTGCTTCATTCAGTATCCCGCAGTCAGACACCCGGACGAGTCACCACGTTTCTGTTCAAGATTGTGCCTCGACGAAGCTGACTTCCGGATCTCCAGCTCCCGGATGCGCGCAGGTTTTGGACAAGGGACCGAACCTGGGTACCAAGGCAGCATTCGAAAATGCTGTCATTTTCACACGTCATTTTTCTCCAATGGACACGCACAAAAATGCAAAACAGTCACAAATTGGTTCCACCCCATCCAATTACAAGCGATATACTCGTATTTACTTTTCATTTCAGTACCATTCTCCGACACAAGGTAAACCCCGTGTAATTCAATACAGGCGGACACGGCTGCCGCAACGACAGAATTCAGACAGTTCAATGCATAAATCAGCTTCTCTTTTCCAAACACAGCTTCCGTGAAGCACAGAAATTTATTGCTCGGTGCTACCTTTTGGCAGCTCTGAATGAGAGATAGACGGAGTCCGGTGATGACATTTTTTCCGGGCCGCTGATTTCAATTCTGCACGGCTGCGTCGCACGCGGGGGACGCGCTCGGCCCCGAGACTGACCTGGAGCTCCACACCGCGCCTCGGACCCGTCCGTTTGATGGACTGCCACTGCACACACCCGCACCCCTGACATTCTCATTGAACGGAAACTTCTTTGGAGACTTGCGTGTTGGTGCACGAGTGATGTCTGGACGAAGGTCATGGATCACTTTCACATTTGCATCACACCCACGGTTCGACCAGGTCCCGTAACTCATGGCGTGGACCGTCCTCCTGTGTGCTGCGGCTGGATCTGAATCTGTTCAGCGCCAAAGTTCACGCATTCTTCCTCAGCTCCACCAAACGGTCCCCATCCTTCCCACACTTTCGGACAAGGTTCGGACTGCTGTGTTTGACGTTGAGCTGCCCTGGGTTGTTTGCACAAGAGTGTTCCTTCCTTCGCCGACTCCAACGGGTCCAGGAGTAAGGTCACAGTCAGCCCTCAGGGTCTGACCCCAGTCAGGACTGGCTGGCCCTGTCCCGATCCCAGACGCACTTCAACAGAGACATGACACGTCAGGATACCACACTCCACGGAGTGGCGCTCTTTTCCCTCAGTTGTCCTTTTCAACGGTTTGAAGGAAACGCCAGTGCGCAGAGCGGACAGACAGCACAGACAGCACCTGTGCAGCTGAGATGAACATTGCTAATCTGGCTTCACGCACGGACAGTCAGGTCTGTCGGCACCAAACACGAACCGCGCAATATTCCATCATACTTCATCACCCTCTCTGCATTAACATACCAAATTACACACGTAGAGTTCTCCATCTCGTTTTTGATTTCAGTTCTGCATCGAAGCTCTCGTATGGAGAACCGTGTACACTGCTTCCAGTGCAGGGAGCCCGAAGCGATCGGGCAAACACTGCTTCCATATGAGTTTTCATCGCTGCGAGCGATGCAGATTTGTTTGAACTGGGCGAAAAACACTGGAGCATCCTTGTGTAAATTCATCAAACCTACTGAATTTGTGCTGAAGAGAAACTAAAAATATGACACACTTGTTCAAAATAGAATGCGTTCGCTTTGGTGTAGATCTACGTTTGCTTGTGTGATTTCAGGCTTGGATATCAAGTGCCCAACGTCCCAGGTTCCAAACGGAAGTACAATCGTCATTCTCTCATTCGTACTGAACTGTGAAGACCAAAACATGAAGGCAGAGCTTTGAAGACAGGCGCGTCGCGAGGCATTCTGGGGGCGGGAATGACCAACCCACATTTGAGAGGGTTTGAGGGGGTTCTTTGGTCGGACCGACCCTGTTCCTCTGTGGGGTAGGACTGACCCACATTTTCGCTGTACAGCTGCAGGTCCCCGTGCAGGACCTGCCCTGAAACACTGTCTGTGTGTAGGGGGGGCGGAGGCGGGGAGGGGAGACCTGACCAGTTGGGTTGGTTCTTGGGAAGGTGCTGTCCACCCTCGGACTGACCTACATTTTCAAGGTCGTCCTGAGGTAGAATCTGGCTCAAGTCTTGAGGTTCAGGGGGGTAAGTAGGCAGTCCCGGCCCATTATTCATGCCTTGGAATATTATGAAAAAAGAACCCCCAGAGAAGAGTGTACTGTGTCTGGTTTTGTCACAAGCGCTCGAAGGTCCAAAGAAACACCCACGAGCTCCTGATTGTCTTCCCTTAAAACCAAATTGTTCGTCACTCTGCACTCGTTTCCGGGACTCTTTCTTCTGGATTCGTGTTGTGTTCCCAGATTTCCATGTCATGTCTCTCTTCAAGAGTGGAAACGACCACAGTTTTCCCAAAGTGTCTTGTTTGGAACTGTGATCTACGCCACAGCTGTGCCCCCGTACGAACACAAAGTTGTCCTTGGATCTCCGCCACTGGGCTGTTTGATCATGTGCGAATCTGACGCCGCAACTTCAAGGACAAATCAATCTGGCAACACCGTCGTCTGGCAAGTGATGCTTTCTTCTTGGCAGAGGATACCTGTACGAAATCAAAAACCACCCGGAAAATGGTTCACCAGATTATTTGGTGGGATGAGGCACTCCACCAATTTTGAGGGTCCGGTGACCCCGCACCCTGGGGAATGACGACCGTTTCCTGTTGGTGTTTGACACCGATACCTGAGCAGAAATCACGTGAAAAAGAAACGAGGGTTTTTTTAGAATTGAAATGGCTGTGGAGGCTGTTTGTTCACTTGCCCTCCAGCAAAAACGACCCAGAAGCGGTTTCATACTGTTCAGGAAGTTCTCAGCAAGACCAGGTTCTTTCACACTGACAAATGTGCCAAGTCCAGATCAGAACAAACAAAAGAGGAGGGTTGCTTACGAAAAGGAATGAAAGAGAAGGAGGGTGTTCCTTGTCAGCTTGCCACGACATATCGCCGGGAGCGGCCGCACCCAAGAAGGTGATTTCATCCGTTGACACACACAAGTAAATATTTGAGCATGCCTGCCTTTCAAGGCAGCTTTCCATTTCCTTCTCTTTGCACGAGAGAAAGCACGAATATTTATAGGCGGACATTAAACGCGCGGGGGTCAGCCTCAAATACAGGGGTCCAATGATTTCTTTTGTAATTTATACTCTCTTCGAAATCAATAAGGAAATAGGCCTTCGGCAGGCAGCTACAAGTCCGGTATGTGTACTCAGACGAGGACGAAAAAATGCGACTGTCTGCTTGTTTGGATGGAAGAGTCCTGCCAAAGCAAGTACGCTCAGAAAAGCAAAGCGGAGAAACAGCTAGACACGACTATCCTTTTCACATGATTCACACCTGGTCACACCGCCATTGCAAGGACAATCACCCGATATAGTTCTTCCTGATTCACAAACTTCCACAAGGACAGACCATAACGACTGGATCCTCAGAGCAGGGTTCCCACCGAAGCAAAGTGACAAAATCCCATCATTTTTTCATGATTTTTTCCAGGTTTTCAAAGAAATTTCCAGGTATTTTTTGTGACAGGCTTCGTCATTTAATGCTTCTGATTAAAATCCAAAACACATTGACTTGGCAGTTTTCTTCAGTTTACCTTCAATTTACTGGATCACTCTCCTCTGACTTTCATGAGCTCTTTCCCTTATAGTATTCAATTCAATTAACAAGGTCTTGATCAAAACTAGGCTTTTATACCCAAAGGAACCTCAGGTCTTGGGTTAGGAATAGGTCAACAGGGGCTGCTCCTATAACCAATACCTTGGGAATAGGGTTGGGACTTCAACCCAAACCTGGTCAGATATACTTGAGACTCTAGGTTCAAACCCTGCTTTTCAAACCCTGCTTACTGTTTTAGCACCAGCCTAGCCTCACCTCAATGGTTGCTTACCCAGGGCACAGCTCTTCAGGGGAAAACTGTATTACTAATGTATAACCATTTTGAAAAGCAATAATACAAGAGCTTGCCACATAAAATATTTTAGCAAGTTTCCATATTCAGCATTGAGCTATGACATAACACACTACAAAAAATACCAAAAGCTCAACCTCAGAATCAAAACTTTTTCCCAGGTTTCAAAATATTTTTCAGATTTTTGTTGAAACCCCTTTGTTTTTCCAGGTTTTTCAGGTTTGCTGCGATTTTTCCAGGTTTTCCAGGTCGAGTGGGAACCCTGTGAGAGCCACCATTCACAAAACGAAACTGTGCCCGACAATCTCATCAAACTGCAAGACCAAACGCAAAAGCCTTTTGGTTCCGCCTCTCGTGCATCCAGAATGCTTCGAACGCAAACAGCATGCACAGCATAACAGCAAATTCCACAGGGAAAATATCACCCAAGTAGACTGTCATCAGCAACATGAATGATGACAACGCTTTAAATACAGTGTAATTGAATATGACTCGCCCTGCAGCCGGAGATGGCACAATGCAAACCACCAGAGATAGCGCAACTCGAGTGGCTTCTAACTGCATCACTGCTCCCCTCTGCAACATTGATTTTACCTCTGTGTATTTTTCCATTACGCGCTAAATAAATAAATACACTGCGCAAGCACCAGCAGATGGGCACAAGTTTGCCCATTTATTTCACTGGTCAATGCTCTTCTTTGAGCGAGTGCGTCCTGCAGTCCGGTACCAGGATACGAGCTGCCCACATGCGAGGCAGATCCACGGCACAGTGACAAGTACCCAGAGACAATTCCAGGTACTCCCCGAAATGGTCCATCCTCAGGCCACATACAAAGCGCACGTCCTACTGCTCTGGGAGAACTATGACGAATCCAAAACCTCGGTTTCGACCAGTGCCTGATTTTCAGAGGCTCATAACTGGGGTCAGAGGAAATTTTAGGGGTCACGGGACCCAAACTTCAACTTCAAAATTGTGACATGTTTTCGTGAAAACATCGGGTCCCTTTGACAAACCAACATTCGGCGTTGAGGGAGCCCAAGGCCAGGCAGAAACAACCTCCAGTGTGTTGCGGTGCTGCATGCCGGGGGTTTAATTTCCTCCTCTTCTGATGCATGTTGTTCGTTTGAAACATTTTCAAGCAGCATTGTTTCGTCATCTTCGCAACAAGCTGACAGTTGAAGATGCAAACAAACAGGCAAACATCTCACTGTCTATTGCTGGCGAACAGTTCTGAAGGCATCATTGCCAAACGCACCTGTGCATTGATTTGTCGTCCATGGCCTCACCCAGATATAAGGTACTGTGGGGGAGAGTGACTCATACCTGAGGGGGTTCATTCTCCCTTGAATGGGTATGAGGAACTGCGAAGTACCTCACACCTGGGTGGAGCCAAACACGAGGTGCTTGGGAGTGGCTCCTTGTCCCTGGAATACCAGAGAAATGCCTTGAACAAGGAAAAACAAAGCTGCAAAGGTCTTCAAGGTACGTTTGGCTTGGTGTTCCAACCAAATCATGTTCCGTGCTGGCACACAAGACGACGCGTGTTTGCGGCTTGTCAACTGAACCCAAAGCACAAGGTGGTGCAATTCAAATCCCCCAGGAAAAAGCGCCTAACTGCGCTCGGACTTGTTTCCTGTTGTCGCCTCTGAACGACTGACTTCCTGATTCACTTTCACTTTTGCAGAGCAGAGCTGTTCCGAATCTCCTTCTGGGGACATCGCTGAGTGATCAACAGTGACAACAGACGTCAAGACGAAACGAGGTGAAGGGTGGAAACGATCTGCCTCGTCCAGAAGCGGGACGTTCGAGGCAATGAGAAGGGTACGTTGCGCCTTTGTTTATCTCTCGGTCTTTAATAATTCAGATGCATTCATCACAATTCCGCTAATTACCGAGTAATGTTGTCGCGGATTAATTGATGTGTGCACCAAATGCGCACTCGGTCCAACAACGCAAGACGAACCCTTGACAGGGAACAGAGAAACCTCCGCCGCTGCGGCTGCTCGATTCATGGAAAACACTCCGCATCCAAAAGATCTGAACAGGCTGCTTTCCAAGAGTAAAACAAGTGGAGGTTTTCTGTGACAGAATGACAGAAACCCTGTGTTTTGTAAAGCAAGGTTGACGGATACGACCTGTACATGGCGTGATTGCGCGAATGTAATTACGATGTCGCCTGTAACTCTGCGTTATAAATCGCGTTTTGATTTTTTCATGGGATTAATCAAGAAGAAAGCTGCATGTCGGTAACGCACTTATGAACGCAGCATAAAGGACGAAGGGGCCTCGTCTTTCTCCACATGAGGTCGTGAATAAAAAATATCATTTTACACAAGTTCGCCTCCAGTGTGCCAGTGCGGTGGGAAGCCTGTGAAACGACACGACAGCATCAGGCAACAACACGAAACACCCAGTTTGCAGAACAACCAAAAACGTGCCGCCATTCTGACCCAAAGACAGGCTGAAAATCACGATTTTGTGACGGGAAAGCTATCGCATGACAATTTTTTTATGGACACCGAAGTTGGCTGTGTGTTGGAAGTGGGAGCTGGCGTTCCACTCCGCGCGGCGGCGGCGGCGGCGGCGGCGGCACTACGTACCTGGTATGACCTAAAGTGGCGCTGCTTCCACTGCACGAGCAGGACCTGCGCGACGATGAGCGTCACGATCAGGATAAGCACCATCTCGGCGTGCATCGCTTCGTGGCCTCGGTGCTTCTCGTGCAGCTTGTGGTGTTCCACCCTGAAACAGACACGAGCTGTTCAGTTCACAGACAGACAGACAGACAGACAGACAGACAGACAGACAGACAGACAGACAGATCGATCCTTTCAAGCAGAAAAAGCATACGCAGCAGGAAGTCGGGTTCATGGTTCAAAAGGAAGCAGTCTCGTGCAGTGCTCCACACAGAAATAAAATCAGTTGTTGTCTTTGAGTCTGATCGTGTGACAAGAAAGCAGAGCTCTGAACACGAGCGCATCCAGAGGCATGATGTTCTGTTGGAAAGGCAAGGGGGCATAAGGGTTGAACAAACCAAAAGAAATTCTACCCGTGTGGCAGGTTTTGACCCCCACTTCCCAGGGGAGGACCTGTCTCAAGAACAGGAAATCCGAGGAACGCGCCTGTGTGAAAACTGAAGACGTGCAGATTGTCAACGGGTTCGTCATGTTGTGATCCTTTGTTGAGAAAGAAGGACTCGTGCGGCCCAGGGACTCGATTCTCTCAGTGTTGCTGGCTGCGGAGTGAAGGACAGGTTCCCGTGTTGCGCGCAGAGAGCGGCGAGTTGGTGTTGTGTGCACCGTGTTCCCAACAGATTCAGTGAAATCCAGACAGGACTCGAAGCCAAGAATGAAATACTCGTACGCAGACTAATTTCTTTTGCCGTTTGCATACAAACTGTTGCTGGTGCGTGGCGAGGCGTCGAAATCCCGAAAGGTTCCAACAGTACGAGGCTTGTACACAAAGATCTGCATATCAAGCTGTATCTCCGGATCCGGTGCGATCTAAGACAAATCCTTTGCTGAACATTGAGGGTATGATCCCTCCTTTATGGGAAACCAAAAACTGCATGCCAACAGCTCATGTGAACAACAGACAATAACTTCTTGTCAACATATGCCAACAAATACTCGCGAATTAGGTGTGGCCCACACCTTTGAACGAAACAAGTGGCTGATCCAGTGGATCCAAGAGAACAGTCCAGGCTTGAAATGAGCCAAAAATTAGTGTCCAAAATAGTCTCCTTGGGTGGCAATGCAGCGCCTGAGCATCTCTGGGTACCGCTCCATTGCCCACTCAAATTCAGCCTGTGGGATGTCCTTCAGAACTTGATCAACTTTGGCTTGGAGTGCACTGATCATCCCATAGTGATGTCCCCTGACCTCCTTCTTCACGCGAGCGAACAACCAGTAGTCCGGCGGTGAAAGATCGGGTGAGTACCCCAGGTGTGGCATTCTGATGACCCCATGGTAGTCCAGGTAGTCCACTGTTGGTCTGGCTCTGTGGGCTGGTGCCCCATCATGCAGAAGAGCCCAGTTGAGGCGCCATGCTTCGGGGCATTTCCTCTGGACAGCTTGTCTGAACCTCTCCAAGATCTCGAGATAAACAGCTGATCCAATGCCCCTTCCATCTGGGACCCACTCGTGATAGACCACGCCGATCTTGTCAAAGAACACCACAAGCATGGTCTTGAGTGTGCTGCGCTCAACTCTCACAACTGTTGGTCTCTCCTCATCATGAGTTATCCACTGACAGTTTGCCATCTTTGAAGCTGGATCCCATACCCAGAACCATGATTCGTCCTCAGTGAAGACGTGTTGCACTGGATCTTCATCTGTCTCAAGCATCTCCAAAGCCTCCATTGCCATGTCAACCCTCCTTTCCTTCTGGGCAGCTGTGAGGAGGTGGGGCACCCACTGGGCCGACGCCTTGTGCATTCGGAGATCCTTCTTGACAATCTTGTTGGCTGTGCCAACTGAGATATCACAATGCCTGCTGATCTGTCTCACAGTTCTCCTGCAGTCACCAGTCACAAAGTTCTTGACCTCCTGGATCTTCTGATCAGTGCGTTTCTTCGGCCTCCGACTTCTAGGCAGATCCTTCACAGCTTCAGAGTTCTGGAATCGGATCAACCACCTTTGAACTGTGGATCTGCTCAGGGCATCACGCCCATGCACGTGCAACAAGCGATCATGGATCTCTTTGGCTGAGAGCCCTTCCTTGCTCATGAATTTGATCGTGATCCTTTGCTCATTCTTGTCAGGAGCCATGCTTCCTGCTAATTTGCCCGATAATTTGAACAGGTGTCCACAAAAAGTGCCATTGCTGCCAAGATACTCATTCTCTGACCCATTCTTCCAGTACACAAAGGCTGATCTATTGTCTGCACGGTGCCAAAAGGACAGTGCGATCTGGTCATCAGGTCACTGATCGCGGCTTCATATGCAGATCTTTGTGTACATGCCTCGTACAACACCTCTTCCCACAGCAATGTTGTACTTGTACGTCGAAACAATTACACCTCAGGAGGACTCTCTTTGCGCAGCACTTCGGTTTCAAAAGTGTAACACCCACATCCCGAGTACAGACAGGCAGCCTTTCTGGTCGTTACACCACTCCCGCAACAAAATTAATTTCTGTGTTACCGAATTCGAACCAACCAGGGCGCAATTCGATTCAAACATTGCCTGCCAATTTCTTCGAATCGTCTGGGAACTCAGATTGAAAAGGTTCGACAAAACCGGAGAGGGTGAAGCCAACGTGTTCCACCACTGAGACGGCCATGAGACGGCCGTGCGCACAAGAGAACACACGCGACAAACCAAAAGAAGGCAATGCCACGAAACACTGCAACACAGATCGATTCGATATCAGACTTTTTCTGGCCTGAAGCAACTGTCACTTGCTCACGAGTCGATAGAGATGAACCAGCTCCGCATCTGAATCAAGGATTTCAAGCAAATTCTTTTCTCTCAAAACTGAAATCTGTTTTTCACGACACATCTGTTCCCATGATTCAATTTGTTCTGCGAACCAAAAAGGGGGTTTGACTGTTTTGAAGCAAAATTGTCACTTCCAGTTTTCAGGAACAAACAGAACTGCCCATTTTCGAGTGATTTGGCACAAACAGCAGGAAAAGTTGGGATATTGGTGGAATTTGGAAAAGGTGAGAGAAGAAAAGGAGAAACCCAGGATGCTGAACATCCTGCACATTCTGCCCTTTGATGCAAGAAGAGATTTTGGGCTTGAAAATCGACCCAGGACACCTGTCGCACCTGTTGATCGAAGGTAGGGGTTAGATTGTACACCAAATCGCACACCGAAAAACTTCCACCTGAGAAATTCCAGGTATGCCAGAGCCTAAGTCCATCAGAATCACCAATCTTGTCCACCAGCCCATAGAAGCTGGTGGTTCCTGGTGCTCCCAACTTGATAAAGTCTGGAGGCAGTGGTTGAAAACATGAACGCAAAACGCGTTAACGCTGGAGAACGTTGATGTTTTCAAAAATGTTCAGAGAGCAATAGAAGAACTTGAAACCTTGCAAGCTTCACGATGATTGAATGACCTTTTCATCCAACACCAGCCCTGATGACATTTACATTTATTGTGCTCAACCTCACAAGAGAGCAGTGCGAGCAGATTTTGATCAACGCACTGTGCTAAATATCTGTTTGCACATTCATTTTGATGTCTCCGAGAGTGACACCTGGAGGGGGCAGGAGCTCAGAGACCTCACGAAGTCGCGAAACGGTCGAAAACCACAATCTCGCGCTCGAAGGACCAACCATACACGACAGTTGGCCTCAAGTCAACTGTGTGCAAATGTTTCCATTTCCTCTGCTTCTCCGTTTGGTTCTTTTGATCAGTCTGTTCGCTGCCCCGTGTCGTCCGATCCATCACGAAAGCCACATCTTGATGTGGACGCTGGTCCATAATTATGGCTCAATCGGCAGCATGTGACCTGCTCACGGGTGCAGAGATTCGTACCGTTGTCCACTTGGTCGCAAGGAGCACCAAGTTCACCAACGTTTTCCCCGCAAAGTCTCACGACAATGGCCCCCCGCGCACGTCACAGAAATGAAGTTATTGTGTGAACATATCTTCACAAAATGGTCTGACCTACGAGAGAATGCTGTCAGTGTCTGTCTGGGAAGGTTGAGAGTCGGTGAGTTCCTCAAGACATTGGATCCTGTGGAGCGAACAGCCCAAAGCCCTGCCTTGTTTGCTCACTTTTGCAGTTTCGTGCTTTTCAAAGCACAACGTCTTGCTGCCCCCATCCGTTAGAAACGGTGCACAGATTGGGGGTAGACATCGTCTTCTGGAGACATGTGTCTGGGCAAATTGGTTGCCCACTACCACATACACACATTTGCGAGAGTGCACACACGACAATAACTACCGCTCAGAAGCCTCCAAGTATTGTTCACCATTGTGAGCCTTGTGTATCAAGAAAAGGAGAGACAAGGGATAAACACCCAGGAACCAATGCAACTTCTTGATTCGAGCCTGAACCTGGAGCCCTTGTCCACGGATTGTGAGCTTTGGGTGCGTTCTTTGGGTCATGTGTGTGTTTCAATGCTTGTCGTTTTGCTGTATCCAGAACTCGTACGTCTCCGGGTCTCGGTAAACTGGAGCTTCCAAGGATGGCGAGATTCCGCAGCAGACACGTGACCATTCGTCATGATACCCAGATTCTTTTGTTCAGTGATAGCTGTACCAAAGGAAGCAGTCTCTCTATTTCAACTGTCATGCACTTTCGCCATCAGGCACAAAAGGCACGGCCACCCACTGAATGCTCGTGTCAATTCAAATGTACATCATACATCAGCCGTATTGATCAAAGTCCATTGCGCAAGCCGGAAAGCATTCACAGCACGACAAAGATAGTTTTATCCGGAAGAAATCTTCCCCCTGGAACTGCACAATACTGCCCTAAAGAGACTATTGACATGGCACATAGATCACCCTGTCAGCGAACTTGTAAACCTGTATCTGTCTCTTCGATTGCTGCAATAAGTAATGGTTTCATCAGATAAAAGGTCTCTTTCATGAGAAGTAGACAAGGACGAGTAAGTCATGCTCAGTGATTTTTTGTTGATGCAAAAAAAAAACAAATACGAGCATTTCAAGTGTCGATTCGGAGTCACGTTTTCGGCTTCTAACCACGTCATGTTGGCGTGGACTTACAAAATGTGAAAAACAAACCACCCACGCGATGTGGTTTGGTTGAAACCCACAACACGGGCAAAACTCCCTGCAAAAGTTGCACCTGCCGTGGTCGGCTGCTCAGCTCGAGAGCTTCACGCGCTGAACGGCGCAGACATTGAGGAGCGCAGCAGAGTGGATTTCATGCTCCGCGGGCCGGGTGCGCAGCACTTTGACCCTCGGATCGACTGAACACATTTCAGGACACAGCGTTTCCTTCCCGTGAACAGCTTCCAGCAACTTGTACCGAGGACGGAAGTCGCACAAATTTGTCGACGGCTCAAGCTGATACAATCAGCGTTGCTTCCTTTTCCGCTTTCAAAGTGAACACAGATCGACCAGTAAACTCCATTTGCTAATTGCTGGCGGATTGATTGTTACGCTGCAGCTTAGCGCCCCGGACGCGTGACAACCATGAAGACACGAGAGCCGCACTCTAAACGAGATAACTTTCAACGCAAGTCGACAACTTCTTCTTTTCCCTCAAACAGGCTTGACATTAAACAAGCAACACTTACCATTTGGCAGGTGGCAATGTTTGGTGAAATCACAGATGTGAAGTCACTCCTGCACAGCTACGAAGTCTCCGTGGTACACGCATCCATTGTGCTGGGTCGAATCTGCGCGGGCAAACAGTTCGCCAAGTTCAAGTTGTTCCTCATTAAGAGCGAATTCCACGTGAGACTGAACTGAACGTGAGAGGCTTTCAGATTCCCTCAGCAGTTGCAGCTGTGAAGAGGACAAAACGAGACATTCCAGCTGCACTTCTCTTCAGGTCCGTTGAGTTCCACCTCACCGGAACTGCGCGCAAAGTCTGTGAGATCCGACTGGCGTCTCATAAATTCTCTCAGGGAGACTTCACTTGATGTTCAGTGTTGTTCAGAACTACAAAATCAACGAACAAGGGCTTTGTCGAAAACACGCCCTTGTTCTGACACGTTCTGATTGCTCACAAGTCGCATTTCACAGACTTCACGCGTCCGGCAGATTTGATGAACACGGAACAACCCAATTTTCAGGTGTGACCCGTGTTCGCTCGTCTTTCGAAAGTTTGGGCTTTGTCCAGCGTACTCCGTCCAATCCTTCGAGTGGCCAGAAGCAGGCGCCTTCCACGCAACATTCCAAGTTGTTGAAACTCTCACAATCGGATTTTTTCTCTCGCTCTCTTTCAAGCACTTCCACCCAGTGTTACCTGCATTCGTATTTGAACATGTTCATTGCACTTTTTTGGCTGTTCGTTTTGATGTCGACTCGAGCAGATCCGATTTGTAATGCGAGTGCTCTTGTGGACGCCCGTCGCCCGCAGGTGCAGCGCGCAGCTCGAGCCTCGGCGCCGTTCTGCGCATCTCGACGGAGGCAGCGACAGCTTCGTCCCGCCGCCGCCGCCGCTTCTCGAGTTCCACGCGCCGTGCAGCTCCACAGCCACACTCCAAAACTGCTGTTCCAGGAGACCATAATTCAAAATCTTTTTTTGCTGATGAAGCAAGAACTCCACTCTTCGAACAAAATTCAGATCGCGGTTTTCATGCCACTCAACGGCTGAACACGCAGAAAACATCCAAACACAACCATGTTCTGAGAGATTTCTTCTCGTACTCCGTGAAGTTGGGAAATTTGAAACGACAGAATTTGACAAAAGAGGACGAAAAAGGGAAATTCACCAGTGGGCCACTGTGCAGCTCGCAGTGTTTCGTAAAACAGTCAGAACTGTGATGTTGAGTTTTGCCAAAAGTAAGAAGGTAAAATCTGGAAACTGCTTTCAGCAAGATGAACTTTCGCCCAGCATTTGATGAGCAGGAAATGGAAGGAGTGGTTCAGTGTGCTCACCAACAGTAGGAACGTGCCTGCTTCTGTAGGAAGAGCCCTGTGGCCGTGAGCCGGATCTCATACACAGCAGAGGAAAATGAAAGCACAGCCAGATAAGCCTCACCTTGATAGCTCCCACTTTCTTTGTGGCGACCACTCACAGGAGACGCACGGGAAGCTTCGTTTGGATCTACTTGGCACAGTACACAACACCGAACAGAGGGACACCCAGCACGAGTCTTCAGTGACTAAGAATGGACCTTGCTTTGAAGCCAAAGAGACAGAGCCGAAGTCTGATGAAGATGCTTTGAATTGCAGACGCATGCAGGAGAACCCCGCTAATGGTTCAATCCCATTAACTTAACGACCAAATCCAACCGTTTTGAATCATATGCTTATGTGGCTCATCCTCACAAATCGCAAGTGGCTTATTCTTCTGATGCAAAATCACAGAATCCATTTATCTCTGGATGTTGACAAGGCCATCAGTTCCCGTGCGCAGTCCTCCTGCAGCCGCACATGCGGTGTTCTCACGCGTTGAAGACTGTGCGGCGATCAGAGCCCTGAACATCTTTGGTCCTCAGCGCACTGGGGGGGCGGGGCGCAGGAGGACGTGGAAAAGTTCCGTCTCGCACACAAACTTGCTTTTCCATCAAAATTATAGAATGGAACAAATTAGCATCGTTAAATTCGCCTGATCGACATCAGCAATGCGTAATGTCTTATTAATGACCGTTTTTCTCCCCAAGGGCCGTACATCCCCTCGGTGTACTCAGCTTATTCACCGCACCGTTCGGGGGAAAGGAAATTCTGCTCCTTCAGAGAACGCGAAACGTGAAAGATTTTTATGAGAGATTTTGTTCCTGTGAGTTGGAGTGGAGTCATCCAAGCGACTTGTCCCGAGTGCAAGTTTTCCACGTGCAGACGGAAAGACATCTCCGTTCCCACCACCAAGACGCCTGGGTTTTGGGGACGTGGGATGATGGCTGAATTTTCAGTGCCATGCCACTCTGTGGCCAGAAAGAGTGAACAATATTGCAACCAACACAAGACGTTCCGTACACCTGTCCACCTGAGAGCAGATTGGCCACGTTTCAGTGCTGGGTCCCTTTCAGCACTGTTGTGTCCATTCTTTGTTCTCCTGAAACAGGACAGGGACCTATAAGAACCAAGGAAAAGGACCACAACCAAGAGGACCATGAAAATATCATCACCTCTGAGCAGCTTGTTCGCTTTCCAGACTCCAACGCGTGAATTTGAGGAAACGCTCTCTGCTCTGCAGCTTGAGGACACTCTGGCTGATTATGGCTTTCAAGGGGGACTTACTAGGCACCAGGCCTTCCAATTAGCAGCGGAGCCAGCTTTTGTTTGGGGTGGATGATCCCTTTTGGAGTTCTCGCGTTTTCGCATTTGAGCCGATGCAGAACCCTAGCCCCGGCGCTTTTGGTCCAGGCCTGTTAATGCGAGGGGAAATCTGTTCCCGCAGAGCGCAAACCAATTCTGCCAACACGAACATGTGCGATTCTCTGTTTTCGACGGTCAATTTTGGTTCCAACTCTCCGCATTGCTTCCAAACTCTTCAGTCTGCATTTGTAAACTTTCTTGGTTCAAGTTCTTGTGTTTATTGCATCGATATGCCCTGTGGAGAGTGCGAACTGAAAATTGCGAAGTAGATGGTGAACGGTGCCGCAAGTGAAAAACTAATGAGTGTTTTGATGAACACTGTTCGAAATAAGTGCTGAATGAGCCCGAGCTGCCACATTTCGTGTTCACGTGCATCTCCAGTCCCTCTGAGCAGGTTGACACTGGTTCAGTGTGCCTTTGAGCGCTTCCACAGTTTGGGACAACAACTCCAGACAAGTTTGGACCCAACTAGTCGTTCGTCTGCACACGGTCAATCGGAACCTTCATTTGCGAGGTCTTCTCGTGGACCCCATTTCAGGAAAGTCCAAGTTTTTGGGCAACGCCAATGTTCGGTTCAGATAGAAACCTGAAGACTCATGTCTGTGTCGGTCTCTGATGCATCGAGTGGGACAAAAACCTGAGACCGTCACGGAAAACGTGACACGTGACACCGAGTGGAGCCCACTGCCTCGGAAAAGCTGCCGCACCGACCGCACCGAGCTGCGATTCAGTTTCCCCTGCGTCTCTCTTCCACAGAGCACAGCTCATGGTGTCTCCGTGCTTTGTGGAGACTCGGGAAGTGTGCCATGTGAAGGAGACAGAAGTCCCCCGAGTTGGTGACATCCTCGTTTGCCGCGGGCGGCTGCAGCACAAACGCCTTCGCGAGTAATTCACTCGGACCCGAGAAGGTAATTTGGCCGGACTTGCTCGCTTTGATCCGATTTTGCGCCTGCGCCTCGCCGCGCCTCGCCTCACTCTCGCCACATCGACTGATTCAGCTGTGTGTTCATTATCTAATTTATCAGCCGTGTCCTTCAGGTAATTACTCTCCTCTAATCTTCACAAGCAAATCTCGCCCTATTTCCACGTCTGTGAGGCATTTCCAAAATAGCTGCCTGGTCAAACCTTTGCTGGGAAACCACAAAAGGCTTCGAAATCCCTGTTCGCTGCGGAACCAATCAAAGACCAGGAACAATGGAACTCTATTTCTGAAAGGCCAAAACTAAAACAAGCAACGAACATCCACGACAGCCAAGTGCACAGCCGCCCGGGACAGCCTGAATCTGGATGAAATCTGCTGGCGCCATTGGGCGCCAAATCAGAGTGCCCAGCTCCACATGTTCTGGTGGCTTCCCCAAAAACAAAAGATTTCCCCATGGCTGTCAATTCGTGTTCAGAATTGCGGAATCCAAGGAAAACAGGCATTGGAGCTTCTACTGGGACTGTCACTCAAAGAAAACTCAGCATCTGCTTTCTACTTTGCATCTGAGAATCTTCGTGGTGGCCTGAGTCTCCACCCACGCAAAGACCTGTGAGTATATCTCCAAGAAGCATCTCAAAGACACTGCCGCTGAAAAATGGCCTTTCAGTTTTCGTGCTGTCACCTTCAGGATTTCAGCCCACACCCCGGTCACAAGCTGTGACCCTTCAAATTTACCTTCACAAGAAACCGGGGAATTACTGTTTCAAATGACACATCTTGGTATCGCTGAGGCATTGGACCCGGTGCGTGTGGGGCCTTTTCTTTTGTCGCTTGATTGTATCGATCACAGACAAGAAGATAAAAAGCACGCAACGCCAAACTCCAGTGACGTTGCAAAGTGCTTTGATTTTTGTTTTGCAGCCCGAGAAGTGCCGATGTTCACCCAGTCCATTCGCTGCCATTTTTTCTGACAATCAGATTGCGCGCTCTCCGGCCGTCGAGCGGAAGTCACGAGACAACAAAGTGAATAGTCAGCCCTTTACCCTTGTTCTCTGCCATCTGTTGTTCTGACACTTTGTTTCAACTCATACAGTTTTGCAGCGCAGACTACGAGGCCTGACTTCAAGCCCAGCTGACTGGTCACCGCACTGCGCTGTCTAGTCCCAGACGCGACCATCGCGATGACAAGTTGGCACCTTGGAGCTCAGGTCCTTCTCGAGCATTTCGCGTCCATAGCAACGGCTGAAGCCACTTGGTGATGGTGGTCAACACACGCAGCACCACCATACATGATCCGTTTCTTGACCGAAATTTGATGTTGGCTGTTTCCAATGCAAAGAAAAACAATATCATCAAGGTATGACTTGGTGTGTCAAGGGATGGAAGGGCGTGTTCGAACCTGAGGATTCTCTTCGCCTGTTGGCGAGCAACATGCCAGGAATGACCAAGAACTGTGATTTTCTGGCCCGAACGTGGCCTTTACGATCTTCAAGCCTCGTCCACCGGGACGGCCGTGGTTACCGGAACATGTGTACCGACGCTTCAACATCAGCACGCGCAAGTCCTACCCTCAAAATGAATGCTTCAAAACAATTCTTTCCAAAAGTCCCTATGGATTAAAAGTTCGGTAAGTCTCGCGTGCGTGCGTACTTCACCGAAAATGTGCAGAAGAAAACGACTGTGCACTTGGTCCCGTAAGGTGGACCCTAATTGCCAAACATGAAGCACATCCGATTGCCTGAACGCCACATCCAGCTGGCGGACGCCGAAAATTGACTTCAGAGCCAGACGGATTTGACAATGAGACTTTCCTCCCACTGAACGGCCAAGATTCACGATTTTGTTTCCTGGAGTGCAGTTTTTTCCCCCCAAAAATGATGTTGGCTCAGATGTTTCACAGACTGACCTCACTTTCATCGAAGTGCGCTCAAGAACATTTGTGCAGGTCAAAAACGTTTTCCTTACCTCCATCTTTCTTCGTCACTCAACTTGGCAACCTCTTCAGCACTCTGCAATGAAAATAAAAATGTGTTCTTGTCAACAGAATCTGAACGGCACAAAATGGTTGCAAACAACGAACAAAATATCAGAGATCGCACAATCTCTGGTGACACCACAAGTTTTCTGACCACGCACGCACGCACGTACACACATTCACGTGTGGGACAACGCCAGTGACAACAAACATTTTTTGTAATGCTGGCGAAATCCAAGTTGGAAAGCTGGAAGAAAAAGACTCGTTTATGTCACAGTTGCGTGACACTGACGTCTGAATCAAACAATTTGTAAAAGAAAAAGTGTACCTTTCTGAGGACAAAATGATCCGAGCGATAGCGTGGAAAATGTGTGCGCACTTTACCTCCCATTATTGTTCATTGTTTTTGAAACGCGAGTGTGTCATGCGAATGCAGTGATGAAGTGCGAGTTACTAACATAAAGAGAGCTCGCATGGAACTTCACTGCAACTCAGAAATTTCATAAATTTCTTTTGTGATGGTGTGCAGTGCCAGCTTTCGTACCTCGTAACTGACAGTCCGATTCATCATCACGGTCTTTCTCCACAATCTAATCCATGCTTTCATCCACTGTTCTTGACTTTCTGTTCGCAGTGTTGCTCAACGGATGTTAACCAACGGACGTCGGCTCAGTTTTTCTACGTGGCAATGCGTGCAAGTGGAGCTCAGAAATTTATCGATTGCTGTCAACCAACCTCTCACTCAACCAGCTCCAGCAACAAGCGATCAGAGAACAAATAGCGCGCGATTTCTGAAGCGCCTGACCAAACTTCTCTGCAGCGGGCTATTTATTTGTCAACATTTCCCCAAAAATGTTGGTCCACACAAAAAATGTTGACAGGGTTCCAAATATTTCTTTCAAATGCCGGTACTCACTCGTGAGCAGCGAATTTCGTACAGGAAACAAAACCCCTTGTGCTCCTCCCTCTTCTCCCACCCCGCCAAGACACATTCTTCAAAAATGTTCAGAAATGATTGCCGATCGTTTTTTGACCATCTATGGCAGAACTGTGTGAAACATCCCCGTCCCACCGACACCCACATACTGCACAGCACCACGGTGATTTTGCACAAAAGGCGCGATCGAACGATTGGGATCGCGCGTTGTCGTACTGTCAATGAAGTTGTCCTTTCGCGAGTTTGATGAACGACAAACCTCACGCGTAAATTGTTCTCGGCACGACCAAACCTTCCATCAGCAGTACGTTTGTGGCAAATGACAGTCGGGGCAGATTCAACATTGGGTCAAGTGCTGGGCGACGTGCAACGCCTCACAGTACAAGCTGGGAATAAGGAAAAGAGCCCAGGTTTGAGTCCATATCGCTTGCGGATTCGATGTGTGTGAAGACGAAGGCCAGGTGCGCCGTCTTCAAATTTTGGACACATCGGTTGCAACACAAGTTGCATCGTCGTGCGTTGGCGCGTGCTTCCTTTTGTACGCGGTAAGAGCCATTGAAAGAGTTCCCGCTGGTTCCTGCCATTTTTCGTGTCTTACCGATCCATCGCAGTCGGTTGTGAGCTTTCCTTGCATCTGGAAATGAGAACATATAAAAACGATGTGTGCTGCTATTGCGTGGGATTCTTAGCACTCTGGCCGTGGTCGAGATGTTCTTGACCCGCAAAGCAGAAGGTTTCAGTGGTCCGCCCTGTCCGATAGGAATGTAAGGTTGCAGGGCCCTGAACTTCTGGTGCTTTCCCCATCGTCCCTTTCATGTTCTCTGG
>JAAUXT010028414.1_pt1 | contig 23165 bp, 21 predicted proteins | sample 7278171 | NCBI WGS metagenome assembly JAAUXT01 (sample SAMN14350112, study PRJNA611818) | marine sediment metagenome | isolation source: surface marine sediment (1.8m) | place: French Polynesia: Moorea | collected 2018-08 | reverse complement strand
GTCCGGGTTACCCCCCCCCCCCTGCAAAAAAAGAATTCCAAAACAGAAATTTTGTGACTGGGGTATTGGTAGATTGGGACAAGTGCTGTCCTGCCGATGTACGCTGCCCGCGGCTGATTGTCTACTTGAAAGTCTAGTTCCCTCTGCATTCCAGTCCACTTTTGCGCATTCGAGCCAGACGGCCCCGCCCGCCCCTCTTCAGTGAGAATGCCTCGTTTGTCCCACGGGTCACACAATGGGGAAGGGGAGAGAACAGTTTCTCACAACATGGTGACCCCAGAGTTGTTCGCGTCAAAACACGATTTTTCTGTTTCGTTTGAACGCCCCGTCAAGCCCCCTGACAACAAATAAAACAACCCCGTGAAAAATAAGAAAACACAAAACTAAGAAGCACGAAAACATTGACTTGTGAAACCAAACAATTCTCTTTTCTTTATTCAATATTTTGTGTCTCACAGCTCACGAAAAAGAAAATCTTTGTGAACTTCACAAATTGAATCCTTATCCATATTTTTGTCTTTCATGCCCAAAAGGAGCAGTCTTCAAATTTTTCGACATTTTCTCAAATTCAGTTTTTTCGCTTGAGGAAGACATTTTTCTTGAAGAACAAAGAAAAGCACGGCAAGGAACCTGTCACACCTGTTTTTCTCTTTTGTGACTCGCGTATTTTCGGCCCATGAAAACTGCCAGGCACAGCAAACACTTTTCGCTCAAAGCAGAAAAACCTACAACTACTGTACAAAAGCAAATACAACACAAAAAAGATTCTACTTTTCGCCAATCTGCTTGCTGCCAGAAAACCGACAGTGCAGTTGTTTTTGGCAGCTATACGTCAGCACAAAATGGAATCACAGCACAAAATGCATCCAATGTTTCATTCACATTCGTGACTTCACAACTCACAGTAATTCCGAACCAACCGACATCCAAAGCACCAAAAAGCATTCACAGTTGTCAAACATCACTCATCTTTCCTCCCTTCAGTCTCAAGATCCTTGGTCAAACTCTTTTTTTACCTTTGTTTGGAAGACCTTTTCATCGTCTTGGGCAGCAACAAAACAAAAAGTTGTACTTTTCACTGGAAATTCACCAAGCGGTGAATGAAATTCGAAGCATTGGTCGATCAAACAAATCAGAAATGTGCAATTGTGTATCTTTGCCACACAAGCATCACAGAAAGCTTCAGACACAAGTTAAAGAAAAATTCTTTTGATTTTGGCCCCACATCTGAGACTGTTGGAGAAGCCAAATATCTCCTCACGTGTCCTTCACAACTGGCAAGAAACCCAACACGAACAATTGTTTTCTGTAGATGTGAGTACAAAGAGATCAAAACAAACGTTTCCAATCTTGGAAAAGGACTGGAATTGAATTATGACGCTGTGACAGGAAGTTCGGCGGATATGTCAGCAAATATGGCGCTCATGTCTGCGCGCACCTTTTCAGCCAGCTCGGGCACGTCTTCCTTCGTCAGCCCTTCAGTGGACACCGGCGGAAGACACTGCAGTATCACTTTTCCTGCCAACAAGAATGCAAATTTTAAAGCACTGAACACAGAAAAGAGGAAACATGCCTGTCAACACACACACACACACACACACACACACACACACACACACACACCAATATGTTGATAGTGGGCTCCACATACCGGACAAATGTCAAGGGTTGAACTGGACACTTGAGTGACCCAGACAGCCACGGTGAATCGGTCACCTCCGATTGTACAAGAATTGACAGACCAACGAGCCCGAAGCATCGTACGTGTCACTGTGCTCACAACATGCATTGTTCCAGCAAACAGGCCAAGGCTGCCTGCCTGCCAAAAACTGTTGCTTTGCCCAAACCCTCCATTTCTTTCGTAAACGGGACGGACGTGAAGTAACAAACCACTATTGTACCCGCTCTGGCAGCTGAACTGGCCTGTTTCGCTGGAACAATGCTGTAAATGGGGCAAAGTAACCAGCTGTTGCATTGGTGAACAGGAGAGTTGGTAGCTTTGACCACGACAAAACAAAGGTTCGTTGTTTCACTCCCAGACAAAAACACAGTCATTTTACCCAGAACAACACCATCGCCATTGCCAAAAGGTGAACCAGAACAAAGTTTTGTATTGCGAGGCAAATCCTCACTCATGAATCTGTCTACTTGCACGCCTGCTTGAAATTCGGAAGCAGAAAAAATTACGAAAACAGCCAACGCAAAGCGGGGGACCCTTGACAAGGTGATTCCACAAAACGGCATCTCCGCACAAAAGCCATCTTGAACCAACGAAAGTCAGGTGAAGACGCACTTCTCTCAACAAGACTTGCTTTTCGCGGTCATCGCAGTTTGTGACAGAATTTCAATCCCAAAGCGGCGGAAAGTGACGCACCTGACCCAAACGTCTTTTTCTTCTTGTTGTAGAAGTGACTGTATGTTGAGAACACCACAGGTACGATAGGAATCTGGGAACAACAAAACATACACCTTGACCTCAGCCCATTCGATCTGCTTATCGCGTGTCCACAAAGTTGTAACAGTCAAACACAAACTGTCTGACACTGGAAGTCAACAAGGAGTATCACTCGTGAGACGTTTTGACTGACACCTCGTGCACACCTGTGCCTCCACGGCGATGTTGAAAGCACCTTTCTTGAACGGCTTCAGTTCTCCTGTCATTGAACGCGTTCCTTCCGGGAAGACCCAAAGTTTCAACTGCAAAACAAAGTTGTTCCAGTTGTCGTGCAAAAGCCTTTTTCTTGTGAGATTCGGAAGAGCAAACAACCCACAGGACAGAAACGCTTTGTGAGTCAGCAACAGACACAATGACCAAATCTGAAGCAAGCCCCGACAACCAACGTTGGTCTCAACTGCTGTCTGGAGACCTGCCGTGATGCGACAGGACAATGCAGAATGCCGTCAAATCTGACGGGCCCCAGGCACCGGCAATGATTGTGCGGACTCAGCTGTCGTCTGTATTCCACACAAAATACGAAATGCACCTTTTCGTTGCGAACTCTGTTGATGGCGTCATTCAACGTCTGTGTGGCTTTCTGGTGGTTGGATCTGTCGACGAACACGAGTCCACACAGCCATGCGCCCAGGCCGAACGTGCCCGCGTACTGCAGACTCTTCTTCGCCAAAAATGTGCACCGTTCAGGAATATACTTCAGCAAACCTGCAGAGACAGACTCAAATCATTTCGAGGAATCAACTAGAGTCGGGCACGTTGACGCGCGCTGTTTTCCTGAGATTGTCGATGACGGTCGGAGACCCTCACCGGGTCGTGGACTGGTGACGACGCGAGACACGCGAAGCCGCCCCCGAGGAGGTGACCCTCCTGTGTCCCTCACACTGAGCCACACATGACCCTCGGACCCTTCGCCGGACACTTATCAGAAGCGACACAATTTCCACATGACGCTCAACATATCTGGATCAGAACCTGAAACTGCTTCACTTTTGCAGAAAAGCGGTTATAAGCAAGCCAAAATGCCTGTTGCTCATTTGTCGGAAAATTCTCAGGAATCATCTGCCGAAAGAAACAAAGGGATCCAGCGCATACGACACTGAACAAAGGGTGTTGACGAGATTTTTTGGCGCGACGGGGCTGAGGCATTTGCACAGCAGATGAGGGCGCAAACTCGACAACAACGAAGCTTGGGTCATCTTCAATTGAAAAATGAGTGAGAGTGTGGTGTCCGAAAAAAAAAAAGTGTGCGACAAGTGGTGCATCAAAGCCCTCATGATCCGTCCCATATCACGTTATCTTGCATCCCGAAGTTTCACAGCCACAATGTTTCATTCAAACACATTCAAAACAGGACCTGGATGATCGACCTTTTGTTTTCACCAATAACGAACGTTGGCTGACCTGTTGGCTCGAAGTAAGAAATCGGAATTCATAAAAGCCAGCTGGTGACAAAATCATTCACTTTACAACAAACGCAAAAGTTTTGCTGCAACAGCAACCACCACGAAAGATTTTACTCAGTCATCCACAGGAAAACAAGGCTGTCACTTCTCGAGGTTGTCATGTACCTGCCACCCGGTCGAGTCAGGACAGGGTTGGAGGCCCTTGCAACCAAATATTTGGTCCGCTGGTTCCAAAACAGAGAGAGATGCCACGGGAAAAGGTGGTACAGTTGTCACTGAAAGAGCCACCACGAACGTGCTCACCTATGACGTCCAATGAGCTTTGGTGATTGCTGACAATGACGCAGGGGTTCTCCGACACCAAATGATGCTCATTTCTCACTTCGTATGATATTTCCATGATCGGTAGATCCACGAACAGGAACGTCCACATGATTGAAATTGGTCTGAAATTGAGCAAAAGTGGTCACAATCAAGGCTGATTGCTACACCAATCTCCATTTGAGCTTTCTTTATTTTGTGCACGGTCTTCTGAGTCATAAAATGAACGCGAAATCACAAACCCACTGAAAGTCACGGGATGGAGGGATGGAAATGTGCCAAGAATGAGGTTTTTGGAAATTTTTGCGTGAATTTTCCTCTCATGTCTGCCGTGTCTTCGTTTGATCAGAAAATCAATCGCCACAGTTTCACAGCAACCTTCAGAAGGCACACGCAGGGAGACACAGGTCAAGAATCTCGGAGGCCGAACGAAGGGGGTTGACTGGGAAGTTTATGGAGGACACAGACAACGCAGAGGCCTCTGAGGACGAGCACTGATTTCTCAAAAAAGTGAACAGAGGACAGAACAACACACAGAGACAGACTGAAAACTCGTTCCTACCTCATGTTTCTGACGTCTTTGGGCTTCCACATTGCAATGGGCACGATGATCAATCCAGACACCATCAAGCTTGTGTAGAAAAACACAAATTTGACGTAGTACCTGAATGAATAACTGCATTTCCAACACAATGGAATGCAAAATAATATTGCCAAAAGCGAAGTTGTCCAATCCATTCTTTTCGTCTGCTCCGAAAGGAAAAGTCTCTTCGCTTAAAGCTGGTCACTGATCATCCGAATATGGTGGGTCCTCTTCGAAACTAGAAACGAGATGCTTGGAAAAGTGACCTTTGTACTTTGAATCAGTCTAAAATAAAACAATTTATAGCTATAGACTCTATAGACCAGATTTAGATCGATTTGTGGCTGTCTGATGATTTTGCAACGTCAAATTTCCGGCGCTGATTACTCGAGAGACAGGAAACCGGAAACGGAAGAAGCACGTTTTCTGCGAGGTGGGCATTCGTAATCCGTTTACAAACCTTTTGGAAATGGGCATTCACGGACGGTCAAACAACAGGAAGAAAACGGTAGGTGGAAATCCACGGACTCAATTCAAGAACAATTCAATCCTCTGAGTAGTTCGAGTGTGGCTGCTCACTGGAATGTATTTAAACTTGGATCAGCCTATTATCGCTCTGCGTGTTGAGTCGCAGTTGGCGTTGTTTTCAGAACGAGAGGCCCCTCCGGTGAATTTTCAGGGGCCAGAGCCCCCATCCCCGCCCTCTGGTAGCTCAGGTTAGAGTGTGGATGGCTCAGCTGCAAATTTTTATGATGTCACCCCGGGACTGATGTCAGATTGCTTGCCTTTATGTGGGTTGTCCTCCCCCTGCTACTGTGTGGTGCGACAAGGGATAATGGTGGAAAACCACCAAGAGACCCACCTTAACAGACGCGACGATCTGATGGACCAGAGCCCCAAATACATATAGTGTAATGGGGACTGGGCCCCAAGTTATATAAAAAAAAACAACAAACAACTTCCATGATCACTTTGATGTCTGTCTTGTCTATACCAGTTCTCTGAGAGACCTCACATATAGTTTCCTTGCAATGTTTTGCCTTGGAAAAGAGAGCAACTCAATTTCAGTTGGTGTAATGGTCGCCATTTTGAAAAGAAAGAGGTCTTGTGATACCACTCTGGTTTCCACACCTCCCTCAGGGGGGGGGGAGGGAATCAGCCAGAGCCAGAATATTCACTCAATATTTGAGAGAAATCAGCATTGAATGGTAAATCTCTATATATAGATAATTTTTGTAAAATATTGTTGAAATATTAAAATGGAGGCTGGGGCTGCAAGTGGGGGAGGAGTGTGGTGTGACATCACCTGACCTGAATTTGTCACAACCACCACCAGATGGCATGATATGCTTCAATAAATAGGGAAATTCCCACCTCAAGAAGACAGTCTCTTCTGAGACACCAACCTGATCGTTTGTGATATCACTACACTGGGCATCCTCACACAAACCTCAATAATGTTTGCATCAGAAGTCTATTCCGAGTGCTTGCCTTCGAAAATGTGGGTTTGGTCCAACCCCCCAAGCCCCTGCAACGAACAGAACTTCACGTTCGGCAAGTGCTGCCCTGACACAAACCACGAAAATATGGGTGAGCAACCACCTCCTGCCAAAATTTCAGGGCAAGTCCCACCCCAGCACATGCTTCAAGCGTTTCAAAAGCCTTGGAACCCGCCTGTATTCAAGCTCTGCTGTTTACTACAAGATCTTCCGCAGAGAGAAGTGTTGCGTGATTGGAACAGGAACAAAATTGGGAAACGAAAATCAGGGGCAGCGTGCTTCAATAACAATTACCCACAAAGTAGCGTTTTCTTTCAGCTTCAGCAAAAAAAGAATCGTGCGAAGGAAAGGCAACGTAAGAAGGACCGTCGTGATCAGAAGCATGGTGGAGTGAAGCAGGGAGAGATTGCGAATCCAGAGCTGATAACCATTCATCACTTGAAGAAGCGGAGGTTTGTCTACCTGTTGGAAAATGACACCATGCCAGCAACAACATTTCTTTGGATTCCTTCTCCGGAAAGACAGCAGAATTTAGATGAGCTAACATTGAAACGACTCGCACATTTTTTTTCACAGAACGAGCCCCAGAGCGAACATTACACTGTCAGGCAAAAAGAAAAGACGTTTGCTGAAACAGCTGAAGCACATGCAAGCCGAACAGAAGACAATGGAAAGTACGTGATTCTCATTCGAATTGATGCCTCTGTTTTGAATGGTGTGTGCAAGAACTTGAGTTCAGATTGTCCGCGTTTGCTTTCTCCAAAACGTGCAGAAACAAGCTCCCGCCGTATTCACCCGTATACAAGTCGCACTCGAGTACGAGTAAAAGACCCAAAGAAAAAGCCTCCAATCACCAAAATTCCATCGAAACAATGAACTAAATTTCGCGAAAATGGCAGACCCAGAATTTTGATGCATCGGAAAGCATGAATGGGTTGGGTGTACGGATGTCAATCAGCCTAAAATTACCGGTGTGCCCTTGCGTGTCAAGTCCGATGTGAACGGTAACAATGTCATCTCGTCTTTTCAGTCGAAGCAGTGGCCGCGGGCATTACAAAGTCAGCCAAATCTGACACCGATCCTCCGAAGTCCGAAGAATCGATGGATGTGGACGCTGTCGGACTTGTGCAATAGGTTTCACAGAACTTGTGTTGGGACGAAGAACTTGAAGCCATTCTGGGTTGTCAACCTGTGATCAAGGGACTTTTCTGTCCCATCCCGAAGATTCAATAGAACCGGCAGGCGGGAGCATTTTGTGAAAGGTTGTTGGAATGAACAGGGTTCCCACTGCGGCTGACCAACAAAATTCCATGATTTTTCCATGATTTTTCCAGGTTTTGAAAGTTTTTTCCAGGTTTTTGTCTTTTTATGCAGGCTTTGTGTGTGTACCCTTTTTCTAACATAAATAAAGTAAAATAAAGTAATTTTTTGCTGAAAAAAAAACAACAAAATAACAAAACTTTTGGCAAAAATAAAAAAATTGTCAAAGGAATCTACAAATTGATATTTTCACTTCTATGGTATAAAATTTGAAAAGTAACAAAATAGTTTGAATTCTTTCTTATTTTGGGAAGACATTGTTTTTTGATTATACAGAACAAAATTTTGATCTCTCCCACTTTTGTTGGCTATGAATTGGGAAATAACCAGTTAACCAGTTCTAACCAGAATATTTGAGATTTTTTATACTCAATACTCAGGCTTGAAATGAGATCTTCCCATCAAAGCTATATTTTTAAAGTTCCAACAAAAACCAATAATTCTTAAACCTTTGTCCAAATAAATAAAGAAAAATTTGGGACCTCTTCCTTGAGCTAGATTTTTTTCAGATACTTTTTCTGTTAAGGTTTTTTGGCTTTTTTAAGGTTAGGTTAAAATTTTTTCCAGGTTTTACAATATTTTCCAGGTTTTTGCCCAAAAAACCCCTGTTTTTCCAGGTTTTCCAGGTCTGGCCCTGTTTTTCCAGGTTTTCCAGGTGCGGTGGGAACCCTGAATAAAGACAAACGAACGACCGAGCAGGTAAGAATTTATCTGCTTATTTGTTTCACCACAGTACCGTTGCAGAAAATAGCATCGAGAGCATTCCACATTTTGGAGCCTGTTTGGTCTTTGGGTTGTCTAAAGCGTCGCACGCAGGACGATTGTGTGTGACAGATTGTGTGTGTTGCTGTGCACAACGATGAAAAGGGCAACAGTTGGAAACATTTATTCGTTGATTTGATCAATCGCGGCGCGGACCATTTGAGGTGTTGGTGCCATTTCTTTCGAATTCACTTGACATTTCATCAAAATGTCAGAAATTACCGATATCCGAGTAGTATGTACAAGAAGAACGATTCAAGTTTTTTTTTTTCGAGTTCTTTTGTTGAGAAGTTGGAGATTGTTTCTGTTGTCGCTCGTACAGTTGATAGATCCAATAAACTGTTCGGAGTATCTACATACGATTGATTGTCCACGTGTTTGAAAGCGACACGTCAGTCTGAGAGCCAAGTTTGTCCTGCTGGAACACATTGGCTGATTTTTCGACGGTGAACAAAACAAGCGAATAGTTTGCACTGAAAGTTGTGCTGAATCATATCAAGTCAACCACAACCAGCTCCATGTGGTCTCGCGATCTGTCTTTGAAGGCTCTGGCAATAACTTGCGCTGCTTTTCTGTGTTCCAGTCCATCCATATTTTGCCCATTTACTTCGAGAATTGTTTGGCCGACCTTGAGGCCTCCAGATTCATGAGCTGATCCTCCAGGCTGAAGTGATTGAAATTGTAAAATATATGAGCACGATTTGCGGTGTGTGGTTCGTACTGAGGCTTTCCGTCGTGTCGTGGAATTTGCGCAACAGCGATGAACGATGGTGTGTGTGTGTGTGTGTGTGTGTGTGTGTGTGTGTGTGTGTCACTGGTTTTCCGGGAGGGGTTAACAGTCAACCTTTTTTGTTGCTTGGTCAATGCTGTTTGTATCACCTTTCATCACTGAAAGTCTTGCAACACGCATCTACCGTACCATTGCAATGCAGGATCTACAAGATTTGAAAATCATACAAACCTGAATGTTGATAATTCGTGGCAATGGTTGTCTGGTGTTTGCGCCTCCTTCAATTGCTATCCCAAGGGTTGGCTTTGTCTTGTAGACAGTGATTCTGTGTTGCCCGGCTATGTCCTGTGGGTGAAGAACTTCGTTGAATGCATTACAAAACATTCATGCACTTGATGCCTTTCCACCCAAACGAACGCTGTGCTTTGTTTGCAACTGCCTGTGTGTCGCAACGTCGAAAACAGTGCGCATCGGTTTGTTCACAAACTCAGATTCTTCTTGCGGAAGTTCGAACTTGCCCAGCAGAATGTGTCATCATTGATGTCTGGTGTCCTGTCCCATGTGCCACAGGATTGGCGCATGGTAAAATTGTAAGAGACTTTTGGACGAGGAATTTTCATTCGTGAAATGCAGTGTAGATCCGTCTTGTCCATTTTGTACTGCTGTCGTTTTTGTTTTGCGTCTCTGACTGGAAAGTCACGTGTCGTGTGTTGCACAGCTTCGTTGTGCAGACAGGTATGATTCACCCAATCTCTCCTCGAGACAAATTTAGATTTCAATTCTAAATCCAGCCGTATTGTATTCCCACTAAATTCACCACGGACACAGAACAAAAATCAGAGTTTGTTCAGACGTACCACCAAAGATGTCGACGCTACAGTGGCAAAATGCATCACGCATGTAATTGCCCAAACTGTTGCTCGTTGAGTGGAAGATTGGATTGATTCTCTTGCAATTAGACATCTTGCAAGTGGATGTCGGAACAGCAAAATTTGGTGATGACATAATTGTGATGAAACGATGTTGATTGGTGTGTCGCAATTAGTTTGTCAAAGGACATCATTGTGCACAGGTCAAGTGTTGAGCGTTGTTGCGACTGAAGCAGCTTGGCAGCTGTTTTCACAGAGGACCCTCAGCAGTGTCGTGTTCGCGGCAACAACATCCGGGAACGTTCTGCAGGTGTGGGACCCCATGTTGAGCCGCCGAGGAGAAAGTCTGGCATTTTGCTGTCGTTGGAATTCGCTCAACTGAAAACGATCGCCTCAATGTTTGCTTCACTTTGTGTGTGTGTGTGTGTGTGTGTGTGTGTGTGTGTGTGTGTGTGTGTGTGTGTGTGTGTGTGTGTGTGTGTGTGTGTGTGTGTGTGTGTTCAGCTTACCGCAGGAGAGGTTTTCGGGGGAGAACGGTCCCTTCTCAGGTCAACCATTCGTTGTCTGTCAAGGCTTGAACTTCTGTTCGAATCGCTTTTCTTGTCGTCCAAGTCTTCCAATGGAATGTCAACCGAGTTGGTTGTGCGGGTGTACACAGGTGTCTGGGAATAAATGCCACTGTTCTGTGGGACCTGTGATCGAATGTGAGTCTGTGGTATTGTTCTGAATGAACTGGATTCACTGTTGGGGCTCAGGGATCGAGCTCGTGATTGTCTGTCTTGAACCACCATGGTGAAGCCTCCACTTCCTGGACTCACGTCTCTATTCACAAAGCTCGACGGGGAGCCACCGACTCCTGTGTGTGCTGGACTGTAATGTTTCTCGGGGCTTCTGGACCTGGAGTCTGCGTGCCCGTTCACAAGTCGACGTCCACGTATTTCCTCGTACACCGGGGATCCTCTCGCTTCAGACGCCACCAACTCCCTTCGCAACAGGTCGGACCGCAGGCCTCTGGAGTGGTGCGGTCGCAGCACCTTGTGTCTGTTGTCATGGTAACCATCGTCGTCGAGACTGGACGTGTCAGCGTCGTGCAGGACATCGTTGATGATCACGGGGTCTTGTTGCGACACTGTCACCCTGCAGGGGAAACCATGACTGAGGAACACCGTTGCTGTTCGCACCCAGAAACCACTGCATGCGTGAGCGAAAAAGACTCTATGAACGTCCGGATGCGAATGAATTTCCATTCTCGTTGCAAACTGTGGATCAGCCTCCCGGCGTGAGCGAATGAAACGTGCATCATATGACAGACAGCTTTTGGTGTCAGCGCACCGAAAGTTGCCGAGCGTTCTCCAAAATTTGGAGAACAAAGGTGAACATTCAAGAACGGGTTTGCCACCTGTGAGACCATTTTATCGTGAGATTTTGGTTGGTTTTGGAATCATGTTTTACGATTTCTCTGCAATCACCTGCTTGTGATAAATTTCATTCGTGTTGCAGCTGTGAACACAACTGATCCGTGCTTTTGTGTTGCGATTCGCTGCAAACAAATCATGCGCCACACATGTGTTTTGTACTTTTGTCGTGGTTTGTGCAAAACAGCGACGAACCAACCTTTTCTTTTGTTGCTTGCTGATTGCCTTCAAAGCATCACTGTATACCAAGTGAAACAAACAGTTAAAGCGAACAGTTGCGTGTACCCAACGAGACTTGGCTTCTGAACCTCCAGGAAAGTCTGTAGTTTCGTGGTAGTTGCAGATGTGCGGGCACGATGACAGGGTTCTCAAACTGAACAAAATGGTTCCTGTGAAATCACACAACTTTTCGACATCTCTGGACGAGAAAAATAGTTGTGTCATTGAACAGGAACCTTTCTGCCACGACGGGAGCACAAATGACAGCTTTCGTGACTCCAGAGTTGTTGAAGTCTGCATTCTGATGTCTTGTCTCAGAGCAATGGCAGATGCACGCCCAATTTGAGACATTTGGCGCAGCCTTTTTTGTTTTGAAGTCTGCTCCTTTTTTCACTCGCAGAAAGCACGGACTGTGTCTCCGTGGAAGACACAGCGAATCGACAGCGCTTGTTTTGTCGCTTGGCAATGGAGATCAACGGAAAGAGTCAGGGCAACAAAACAAGACAGAAACCCAAAGCAGCTGCACAGAATCTACTTGGACTCGTCAATGAGTCCGCTTTGCGAAACGAAAAATACCAGAAGTGTGGACGAACGAGAAGAGAAACCAAAGAAAACAGTCAGAATGCAAATGATTTCGGTGCAATTACCTTGTTGTGTGCAATTTTTGCCAGTTGTTGCTGTAATATCTGGCGCGATCAAACGAAAAAGGTTCGAGTTATCATCGATCAAAATGCAAATGAAGACGTTGAATTGAGGTGCAAAACTCAACACGGTACCAATCGTGCAAACAAAATCACGATGATGATGAGGTGTAATTTTTTTCGCGTTGCTGACTCACGGCAATGGAGACTATACTCGTATGCAACGACGTTTCACTAAACGCCGCGTCAACGCCAACGTCGAAGAGTGCTTTGTGATTGGCCAGTGCCATGGAAACGGTGCCCTTTTCGACATTGGCATTGGCATTGGCGCGACAAGCGCCTCAAACGTCGTGCATAAAGTCCCCAATGTGTGCGTGGTGTGCGTGCGATTGAGAGAGCCGCCTCACCTGGTGTGCGCCTGCGACTGCGAGTCGGTCCCCACGGAGCTATTGCCGTTCAGCTCGACGCCGCTGTCCTCGCTTGGACTGCGCACGTCGTCGTATTGCTGGAAAGAGAGAGTTGACTCCTGGTTTGAACACATGCAGCCCGTATTGCGCTCAGGTCACAGTTACGAAACCGCAATACACTGCTTCGTACAAATGCCGACAATTAAGAGAGTGCTTGCGTGTTTCTTGCTTGAGTAAAAGCCAAATAACTTGCCAGTTTCGAAGAAGAGGGTCTGGGATGCACTTCCGCCACCACTTCCCTGGGTTGACCTGAACTCCTGCCCCGTGGTGTGCTGCGGGGGCCCGAACTCACTGCTGGGTGAGAATACCTCAGTTCCTCCTGGAATGGGACAACAGTGGGTTACTTCCAGAGGGGGGGGGTAATGTTCGTCTTGGTTTTGACAAGTCCTCGTCTGATGGAAAGGGAAGTGTGTGGACCGTTCTAGATGTGACATTTGACAGTTTCCCTTTATCTTTGATTCCAAAAACAATGTCTCACCTGATGACTGATCTGACTGATGGCTTCTCGCAGTGGATCCCCGTTGTCACCATTGAACTTCAAAGCAAATGGTGGAACTTCAGTTTCAACTGGGACTTCACTTTGGTTTTGGTGAAATTTCAGTTCTACAGGTTGCAACACGTTCGTGGCAACATCTTGAAGTATTGGGAACATTATTTCAAGTGCGGAATTGACATTCAAAACAAATATTAGAGATTCTGACTGCCACGCTGCAGTGACTGTATTGGTTGTGCGGTGAACAGAAAACTGAAAAGCGACAAAGTGTGGAACAAACGACTGGATCTCAGGCTTTCTGTGGCAGATCCGTCCATCGAGGGCTTTCTCGAGGTGGGTGTACGTATGGAAGAGTCTTCCAGACAACGAGTGAGATGAGTCCTTTGTTCCATGGCAACGGGATGAAAGGTTGAGTGCTTGGTTGAAGTGGCCGAATCCAGGGGCCCTTGTGTTTGGTGAGTGACCAAAAGTGAGGGGGAAGCCATCCTACCCCCATGGTGCACCGACAAAAATACTGTCAGAACGAGACACAAAAGTGATTGTTGGTTTCCTGGGTTTGCAACCACACATTGTCCACCTCAGTCCCACACTGACACGTTCGATGGGGTGATAGTCTTGACAAGTGTGTCACCACAGGATCCAAAGAGGAAAGAAAAGGCACAAGAGTCGAGAAGGGTGCAATCACACACATGCAGTGAGTGGAGAACTGCGGATGTCACATTACCTCCACCTGCGCTAAGGGAGGCTCTACAAGCTCCGAATCTGCATCAAGTGAATCCTACAATTTCAAAGCCATTACATAAAAATGTAGCCAAGAAACCGGTCAGAAACATCAACCCAGAAACAAAGCACAACCAAGCGAAGACCTGCGACGTGACAGAAAGTTCACATTTCACAGAGCGACGCCACAAAACGCTGAATCTGTTCCAACAGTCTAAGTGAGAAAAAATATTTCAATTTCCACGTTGTAAACAAAACTTGACACGAGTTTTACCCTAGTGGAACTGAAGCTGAGTTGGCTGTTGCCCGAGAACGTGTCGATTGATTGCTCCGATATGTCATCATTCAGACCCTGAAAACGCGCAACAAAATTGCTACCAACCGGGGCAAAAAATCAAGTGTTCATTCCACGATTGCTCTGGCTTGATGTTGTACCTTCATGGTCTCCACCTCTCGTTCCATTACAGCCTGGTCAAACTTGTCGATGTCTTTTGGAAGGATGAGCCCTCGAATCTCAGTCATCAAGGAAAACTGAAAACCAAAGTGATCCCTCTGTGAAGGTTCTTGTCTGAAACTCGAGTTTTTCAAGCAAAAACAAAGAAGCTGACGAACCTTGGATGGTGTGTTCAGCAGTTGACACAGCGCGAGAACGAGCGACTCGACGGTGACGAATCCCTTTTGGTACTCGCTCAGGTAATACGTAAGGGTCCCTCGTTCGTTGTCATTCAGCAGCTGCCGCGCCTAGAATTCCAAGGATACAATCTACGCCGCAGTGGCAAAAAAATAATTCAGCTTTGGTTCTCACAGCCGCATTGGTTTGAATGACTCACCTGTTCTTCGACCATCCCAAAGGTGGCCTGTTGACTGTTGAAGGCGGAATGCATGAGCTGAGAGCCCGCGCCTCGTGTGAACACGGACTGCAAGACAAAGTGGGTTGGGTCGAACTATACAGTCTTTCAAAATGAAATGCAACCTGCGTGCAACTAGATTGTCTCTTCCCCTCGATACGTACGTCATGTCTTGAAGCTTCAAGTGGTGTGAAGGGCAGATGTCCATTGGAAGGCAGACTGCAACAAACCAAATGGACGCGGTGAGTGCTGCCCATTTTACCCAAAGCTGCTTTCAGAGGAGTTACGTCGTGGCGAAAACTTTTGTGGTGCTTGCAAGACTCCGTGCCCTGCCAGCAACAACGTTGCTTCCAAGACATAGATCGAGCTCCCAACCTGCGACCCACCTCCCAGCCCACGACAAAGCTCCCAGGCTTCGGCATGGCTCCCAACCTACGACATACGCTCGTAGCTCCCAGTTACAACACAGCTCGCGACATTCGTGATTTGGCATTGATTGATGACCAAAATGGTGTTTTTTGGACAAATGCGGACACTGGTAAAACTTACTTTATGGTCGGTTTCGCTGACTGCGGTCGCCTTGGAAGTTCGTGTTCACTGACCCACTCTGTGTGGTCGTACGTTGTTCTGGCGAACGGAAGTTTTCCCACATCCTTGATGGTCATCATCATGTGCTTGGAAGATTTCAGTATTTTCACGGCATCGGCGTGACTGATGTCCAGGAAAGATTGTCCGTTCACATCCAAAATGTGGTCGCCAACCTTGAATGGCGAAAAGTTTGGCGTCATTTGTGTGGACGGATTTGGTTTCCGCGCACACCAAGGTCATCTCGTTTTGGACAGCGTGTTGTGGTTCCTTTGAATGTTTTCGTTGTCCTGCCAAGCGTTTTCGAAACAATTTGTCCATCAACTGTGCATTTGGTGCCTTTCAGAGCGTCGGTGTGATCATGTGTCAACATTTGCTTGAAGGGGCCCAGGGATTTACCCCCAACTTCAAAATGGGGCCAGTTTGGGAAGCAGGGTCCTCCGTATCCTCCCTCCGTCTGTGTCTGTGTCTGAGCGCGCACGCGTGTGCGTGCGTGTGTGTGTCTATGTGTACGTGTCTGTGCGTGTGCGTGTGTGTGTGTGAAGGATGGAAGGCTTCAGGGCTTTGCTCAATGTGTTGACGTGTTCTGCTTTTCCCGCATGTAACACCAGACATCAGGTTGCGACAAGCGTCAAATTTAAGACATGAAGTGAGCGCATTCCGTACCTTGAGGCCCGCGTTCTCCGCAACCGATCCATTGTCCACCCCAGTGACGTAGATTCCAAGACCGAACTCGTTTCCCCCTCGTATCATCAGACCAAGCATCCTCTGTTCACTCACCACAACGTTCACCTGCAACATCTCATTCCTTTGTGGCAGTGCAGATTTGAGTACGAAAGCAAGCCACTCACTGTCTTGAAGTCACGAAAATCATTCCTCGTCTGAAATTGGTCAGCAATCCAAAGACTCTGGTTTGACACAGAAACAGTTCTGTCACAGAAAAAGATCTTTTTGAAGAAACTGCAATAGTTTGTTGAAAATACGTAGCTTCCAGTCATTATGCGTTTTTGGAAGTGAAAAGAACGAGGTGACCACAACCTCACACTGACCCCTGTCAAAACAACCACACCACAAACTCCGCGCTGCGAAAAAAATTGTCCACCACCAGCAAGTACCCTCAGGTGGAACCACGATTCGATGGCATGATTGGGTGGGTCCAATGGGACCCGACCAGGCCCAACACCGACTGCAAAAGAACTTGAGTGGAACGGAAACAAACACACTTGTCACTTTCTTTCTGGGTTTTGTCCACGAGAGAGAGGGTGTGTGGGGAATGACATTTGGAGACAGGAATCCACGAGGGCAGGTGGGTTCCGTTGACATTGTCAACTTTCTCAGGGTGTGCAATCACCAAATCACGAAATGGGGAGTTCATTTTTCCTGGGCTGTACGGAGCTGGAACAGACCCCCCCGGGGGTTTTGAAGATTCACGGATGCCAGTGTGTGATTCCAACACGCATTGGTTCTTTATCTGTACCCGATGGCGAAAAGGAACAAAGAGGTTGCACCCCGTAATTTGCTTGAAAATTAACGACAAAAGGAAGCGATTGCTTACCCTTCTCAGGTTTCGTTTCTGGGAACAGAATGTTGTCGAATGTGGTCATTCAGAAATGCCAACTTTCAAAACCTTTCATTTGTCGTAGATCTGTTTCAAACAGTCAAGCACAAAGAAACAAAACGCGTCGCGATGCCATAATCTTTCAGTCCTGCATGACAAAAGATTTGAAAACAGAGGCACCGAAAAAGGAACGTTTTGCACAAAAGTGCCTCCTCCAGAGTGAGATCCTGCGTTTTCCGAATCCAACACAGGAGCTTGTGTGCAAGGAAGGCACAGTGTTGTCACAAAAGCCACAGGAACAAAAATCTTAAACCAAAACAAGGGAAGATCTCTATTTCTGTTTGTTCAAGCAAATCAAGTTGAGTGACAAAGTTTTCCCACACTGGTGAACAACCTCAAATTTGCCTTTGTTTTCAGCCAACCGAAATGTCTGAGACCTACACAAGCTCTCAAGTGGGGTCTTACGCACCACCTGTGTGGTCAGCAGATACGAGCGTCATCACACCCCGTCTGTCACTCGTGTGGGACTCCCCACCCCCATGGACAGCACGGGTGATCTATAGATGTGTGACGGGCTCGTGCGCCGACGCTCGAGGCGCTGCTTTCTTGTTGAGACAGGTCGAAAGCCACAATGCACAGGCAAATTTCAGTTTCGCGTGTTCCGGTTGGCACGTCAGTTGCCAAAAAATCTGCACAGTTGGCCGTACGATCTGGCGATGGTTCGACTTTAGTGCATGTGGTGTGGTTTGTTGGTGCACATGCAGAATCTATCCTCAAACACAGAAGGCCTCCTGCATGTGTGTGATCTGTGTGTGCGACCAGCCCACGCCACGTGCTCCCGGAGCCTCCCCTGTGTGATCTGATCGCGCACAGCCGAACCTTAAAAGCCACAGATTGACAGAACGTATTGATTTGAAATTAATGTTCGAGGAATCGATTCAAGTGACACGACATTTCAATTCTTGTCACAACACAGCACCGTGTAATTCCTCGATTCATCCCGTGAACGCCCATACAAAGCTGCTCGCTTATCACCAGATTGAGTTGAGGCGTCACAATTCGATGAAGGATGATGTCCTTGAAGCTCTGTAATTTTTTAGAAATGTCCCATTGCTAATCCAAATCATTCACCAGGTTGATTGCGAAGCGATTCGAACTTCCGTTCAACTCTGTCAGAGTTCGTTTGCTTACGCACTCAAAACTGCACGACGTTGATTCCCGATTGAAAATGCTGCGAATCAAAGATTGATTGGAACTGTCTGAATTTTCCACCGACTCTATCGAGTCACTGCGAGCAGAATGAATAGCTGTTGATGGCAAAGTCTGTGAAACTGGAATTGATCGTAAAATCAGTTTTGTACTGACTGAGGTCTGACCGTCAGGCACTTCGAACACATTTGCGAGGTGGTGGGTGGCGCTGTGAGTGCAGGCAATGAGAATCTGGCTGGTCCAGCGTCACTGAGAAGGTGACATCTCTTTGAAGAGCGTCACCAAAACAGCAGGGGGTCAAGCAGAAAGATAATGCCCATCACAAATCAAGGGTGGGAATCTTGTATACTCGGCTTTGTGAATTATGGGTCACTTTTACATGTTGCTCTAAGAAGCGCTCATCCCTCAGTTCCTTTGAGTTGCGGCGTCCATTTTGGACGTGTCGGGTGTAAACTGTCGTTCAGCAGGACCCTCTGCATCCGCCATGAGTTGGTAACCTCACCAACCCACTGTTCGTGAGAACCTGACTCACCAAAACGTGGTGCCTGTGAGTCCCAGTGAACACCAAGCTGTTCGTGGGGAATGCATATTTCCACACTCAGCTCCGTGCACCAAAGAAATGGCACGACTGAAACATTTTTCCTTCAAGAACACAACGAAAGCAGCACTCCTTGAGGAAGTGCAAAGGGAAACAGGCGTTTTCAACATCTTTTGTGAATTAATTTTCTTGGTTGTGATCCTGAGACGCGTGCGCCAAGTGACTCATCAGAAAGTCCCACAAATTCAGGGCATCACACTGCATGGGCGGCAAAATCGCTTTGGGCGAGATAACTGCACGAGTACAAGACCGAGAGACGAGCTGTTCTGCGACAAATGACGAAATTCATCGTGGCAACTTCAGAATCCGAGCATGCACGACAGTCGTTGCGAGTATTTACCTTCCTCTCGTCGCTGTCTTTGAGGAGCATGAGGCCGGACTTGCGCTGCCCCGCTGTGTCGTAGCGCCCGACTCGGTCGATCTCGGGCGGCGGGGAGACGCTCCGGCCCCCAGGGTCCACCCAGCTGTAGCCCTGGTGCGTCTCGAACGACCCGGGAACGCGACCCACGTTGCGCACCTGCAGCGACAACTTCCGCGCCGCCTTGATGATCTGCAAAATTCAGTGCAAGGGCTTCAATAATAGTTGAGCCGTGAAGAAAAAAGACCCTCTCATGGTGAAAGCCGTGTTCTCATTGTGCGAAGTCCCTTTAGGGCGAAGCACCATGTGGTAGTGCAGTACATGGCAAGGTGGATGAAATGTCCCTGCCCCCTCCCCTCCCCCCGCCTGGACCCCCCCCTCTAAAATTTGTGTTTGCATGACTTGTGGAAGACAAGGAGGACAAGGAAGAATTGACGACATCACCGGCAAGGGACTTCGCACTGCAGTTGCCTTGAGCACTGCTTCTTATTCACATCTTTTGATGCAAATTGATACCCATGTCGATCCTCCCCATGTCACTCTGACCATTTTTCGAACTGCAGGTCAACACACACGCCTTGGGAGTTGATCACCCCCCAAGTCATGAGACCCACGGGGACATGCAGACACCATTGGTACGCATGCAGAACAACACAAACTCGCCAACTAAACAGCATGTACGAGGGTGCGCGCCTGTGGAAAAGGCTGGTCCCATGTACACAGGCGTGCGGTTTGCTTTGAGGCTCTTGCTTGAACATGAATTGTGTGCCTGTTCCGATGTTCTCCATTAGGGCTCCTGGGACTGAGGTATTGGCTTTCAAACACGCAGTTGTGTAGCCTGTTTCTGGAGCAACCACACAGAGTGTTCAGCTGATACCCGTCTTATTGGCTCCCACACAACCATGCAGCATTTGTTCTCTTGATGTATTTTTCACTCGTTCAAATACAGAAATAAATAGAATCTGGAAAGTACTGTTTTGCAACTGACGCGTAATCGGGGGTCCTTTTTCGTCCGTGCATGGTCTCGGCATTTTCTCGCTATCACTGTCCACGCTGCAAGCCCCGTTTCTTGACATTCTACTTTGCCAGTTCCACACAGAATCAATTGGCGATTTTTCTGCCTGGTCCACAGTCGTCCGTACGATACAGAATTGGACGAGCCCCCCATCCCCACAAAAAATCCGGACCATGACCCAAACAAAACTGAAGGCCTTTTCCTCCTGCACTGTCTGGAAAATAAAACGCATGTTGGGGTCAGGGGCCAGGTGGTCCCCACAGCATCGAAAAGGTGTTTTTGCCTGCATATCCGCTTCTTGTCACACCTGACTGATGTCTTCTTTTCACGGACTTGAAAATGTTTCACCTGGTTTATCAATCATGTATCAACAGGGTTCCGTGGGGAAACGACCCGCTCCGGTACTTCATCAACAGATCGATATTGACCGTTGCCGAACAAGCGTTTTTTTATCTGAAAACTGGCAGTTTATTGCCAGTCCAGCGGCCCAAATGACTTTCACAGGGTACTCGCACTTCCTACCTCACGAAAACCCTGTGCTACACATTTGCGCCCTTTTGTGGCTGGAGTGAAGGGGTCACCCCGCCACCCAGTTCTGGTTCCGCATCTGTGGCGATCAAAGAGCAACAGCCTTGCACACAACATCATTTCTCAGAATCAGTGAAAGCGTCTCAACTCAAATGGTATCCCATTGAAGACCCATCAATTTGAGTATCGATTCTGAACTTAGTTTGTATTCATGTCAGTTGTATACGCAAATACACATCAAACTGTTGAACCTGCCCGGTATGGAAATCGAAGCATAAAATTGGATGTGTGCCGGTGGAAAACCAAACATTGCGCACACCTTGTGCAAATGGTTTTAACAAACTCAGGTTATCTCTGGTTTGGTCGCCTTTTTGTGACAGCAAGACGGTCGAAATGGTCACACATACGCAACAAACTTTTCACATCGTTTTCCTTCACTTTTTTCTGCACGGTCTTCTGCAGGGCTTCGAAGTCTGCTCCAGAATCCTTCGACAGGTTTGGCGAATTTACGTTAGGGAGATTGGTTTTCTACTCTGCCTTGGGGAAACCCACCGAGACGCGGAGAAAACACAAGTGAAGCCTCAATCCGAACGTCTTCCTGGAGAGGAACGGATGACGTGTGCTATTATCATCGAACAACATGGACTCACCTTTGCAGCATCGGCGTGCGAAATCTTGAGAAAGGAATGTCCGTTCACCCCGAGGATCTGATCCCCAGGAATGACTCCAGCTTTTTCGGCGACCGACTCTACGTCCACGTAGGAGACGTAAATCCCGATTCCATGTTCAGCACCACCTCGAATACTGAAACCGAGTCCCGCAGAGGACGAAGGCGGGTCGAGCTGAATGGTTTTGATTTCTCCGATGTTTCCGGCGTCTGTGTACGGGAACTGACCCAGCTTGTGCAGGTTCTGTGGAACACTTCTCCTGATAGATTTGGCACCTCTCGTTGGGACAGTTTGGTAGTATCCCGTGGGTATTCCAATGTTTGGAGAACTGGCAGCTCGATACAAATTTCCTTTTGGTAGTCTTGGGAGTGAGTTCGTCTCAAAGGATGTTGCCATTATTTCATCAAACGCACCGATGTCTGAAGTGGGCAACACACTCCGAACCATTGTAGCCAAATGCATCTTCGCTGGGGTGTCCAGAAGATTTTTCAGTGCGTGTGCAAAATCATCGATGTTCCGCTTTGAATGAAAGTCATTCAGTGTGTCTATGAATTCGCCCTGCTCCCTGCTGTTCAGCAAGTTTGTCATTGCTTCTTTCATCTGTTCCACGCTCACAGAAGCCATCTCTCTCTCTCTTCAGTTTGAAGTTCAGGTCAAATGTTTGTGAAGTGGTTTCCTTTTGCGCATTATGACCAAATTCGAAAATCTTGAAAAAAGACTGCCTTTTGTCAACTTACATGTGAATGAAGAGTTCAGCACCGGAAAATTTTAAGTCAAGGATATCCTGATCATCAAGATCCTTCTCATGCAATGCAAGTTTGGTTTATTTGGGTCAGTACATCATCAAGCATTTCAATTTCATGCAAGCTGTCACGCCAACGATCAAACATTCCGTTGAATATCAGCCCTGCAATGTTTGTTCACACAACCAAGACCGCGCACAGAGCTTTCTTTCAGTCCCACTTGCACCACGTGTGGTCCCTCCTTGGGACGACGTCCACGCGATGTGTTCAAATCCGAGACTATCACCCATGTCCTCAAGTTCCGTGGCGTTTACTATGTCCTGTGTGAAGTTCTCGGGATCCTACCTTTGTAGGAGATCAATAATATTGACAATACACAGATGAACCGTTATGCGCTGTGCAGCTTCCACGGTGCGGTGAAATCACGTGACCCCGCCAAGTTTGCGAGGGAATTACGGACACAATTCCTTGAGCAGCTGTAAAACATTTTCGCCTTGATCGCAGATTAAAGAAGAAATGTCCAGTTTTTTCTGACCAACTGATGCACACTGTTGATTGTACAGCACTGCACATTTCAGTGCGCATATTTTAAACTTGACAAAAGGGATTTATTTTGCAATTTAAAGGCCGTGTCTTCGAGATGCGCATCTGTGGAACGGAATCGAGGCTGCGAGCAGACAACAGCGCAGAACAAGGTTTTGACGAGAGAAAGTGATGTTTTTCGTTGTAAGTCACTCTCAAGCCCTGAAAGATGAATTTGTGCAGTGAGTTGTGCAGTTCATGGCGAAGGCATTGTTTCGGATTGGTACAGATGATCATGTGCGCTCAGCTTCAGATGTAGCAATGGTTGTATTTTGCGTCACGCTTGAAAGAACGCGGTTTTGTGCAAGACACGGCGTGTTTGTGGCAGAAATGCAAAAGGTGTCTGACGATCGATGCGTGGAAATAGATCTGGAGCTTCTTGCTGTGCGATGTCTGGGCACATCCAGTGTTCAGCCTCGGTTGTCTGCAGAGTGCAGATCGAGATCTATTGAGGGCAGAGTCTGCTGTAGTGATATCACAAACACACGGCTTGGTATCTCAGGTGAGACTGGCCACGGTGGCGCGAATCTCCGTGTTTATTGAATGAACAGTGCTGCCACCTGTACCGCGGTGGTT
>JAAUXT010093701.1_pt1 | contig 23169 bp, 20 predicted proteins | sample 7278171 | NCBI WGS metagenome assembly JAAUXT01 (sample SAMN14350112, study PRJNA611818) | marine sediment metagenome | isolation source: surface marine sediment (1.8m) | place: French Polynesia: Moorea | collected 2018-08 | reverse complement strand
CTTTTGGAAGAGGCTGCCTATAGGTGATTTGATTTCGCTCACTCCGATTTCGCTCGCTTTTTCCAAAAGCTCACAAATCGGACCAAACTCCTCAAATCACCTAAAAAGACAGATGTAGCCATGCCACTCCAATTCCTGACATTCCTCACCTGTTTATGCAGTTGGAGGTTTGCGTCCGGCCCTGCAAGCCCACCTTGCGGTGTCTCTGTGAGGTCGCCAATGACATTTGACAACCTTCAACCGGTTTTGACAAGTTTCTACCTCCCCAGAACAGCTAAACTTTGGAATGCACGAGTACTGGCCACGTAACTTGTCCCAACTTTTCTGTTGAGAGTTCACGAGCGGCAAGTCAGGCGATTCTTGCCTTTGGCTCAAGAAAATAGTACATCGCCCCAGGGGAGAGTGATCTGAATTCTGTCACTGCATAGATAGATCTCTTTCCCTTTGTTTCACTCTCCTTGTCACCACAACAACCTCGCTTCTTGGTTCCTTCTCTCTCTTGGTGCTTGTCCCGAGCCGAGTCAACAGGAATGTTCTCACCTCGTGTATTTTTTCTGCGGGGATACCCAACTGAACACGAGGCACAACTCTTTTTGAAACAGACCAGACCTTAGATGACGTGCCACATTACGATTTTGATTCTGAGCCGCGCACGTTCCGCACCTGGCATCTGGCTCGGTTCCCTCGGCCACAGCAGCGCGTCCGACAACAAGTCGGGTTGAATGGCAGAAATGTTTCCCCCGATCTGCTCTCCGATGTATTGAAAACCGTACAGCGCATCTTCGGTGAATGGTATCGCATTGAAACTGGCGCAAAGGACGCTGCAAGGGAAGAAGAACCAACAGTCTCAAGTGAACTGGTGTTCCGAGCGGACTCCCTGGTACGAACATGTCACCAGGACTCAAACGGCAGTACCAACTTGTATCTTTGAGCTGGATCTGTGGCGTCTTCGTTGATGAATGGGTTTGTGAATCCAGGCAGGTCGACGTCAAACTGACCGAGCAGCCTGCAGGAAGAGAAGACCCCTTGCTGAAGCGACTCAGCAGTAGCACCGTGACTCTCCAACTGAGCTCATGTTTCCTGTGTCCAGGACGCGGCGGTCCGCCGACGGAACGAACCTGACGTTCTGAGCGCTGACGCACGCCGCCAGCGCCGCCAGCGCAGCGAACCCGGACAGCACCATTCCACTCCTACAAAAGTGCCAGTGGCGAGTTTCTCCAATTGTGTTTCTGAAGCGCGAGGAAAGACAACACCTGTGTCACCAAATTTTGCACCGTCCAGGAAACGGACCATCGTGGACATATATCGATCACCAGGTGCCACTGAAAAATTATTCCCAGGACCAAATCGAAGCGGACTCGCACGCGCGCGGTTCACACGCAGCGGTGCACATCACGCACAGAGAGGACACGTCAGTTGGGACGGCAAATGAAATATTTCTGGCCAAACTTGCACCCTATCCAGCTGATATTTGCAGTTCAAAACGACTTGAAGGCGTCACGGTGTTGCTTTCGTCCAAAACAGAGAAGTTTGAGGGAACCCCGATGTGGTTTCAGCTTTGCTCTCTGTCTCCGAAGCCTTCACTGGATGAACGATTTTGCCTGACGTTGCCTTCACCATCGCATAAACTCGGCAGAATTTTTCAGGTGAAGCTGCGCAGTCTTGTTACAAGCTGCTCGGACAGAGGGCGGGAGGGCTCTTCTCGGGGCGGTGCTTTCTCTGCAGTACGAGTTTGTTGGTCACATTCCAACCCGTTCTCGTGTTGTTGAATCACGAGCAGATACAGGAGGAAATTCACACGAGAAGAAACAATTCGAATGGTATTTACCATTTTGTGGAAAAAAAAGAATTTTGAAAAGAGCGCGCCCTTGGTTTCCTTGTTGCAAACATTGCTTGTCTCGTGTGTTCTGCTGGTGTCTCCGTACTCAATCCGACAGGATTTTCTTGATTCTAAGGAAGTCAAGACAACCACCTGACTCCATCTAGGGTGTTTCACATTGTTGTTTCATTTCAAAAACTTAAAGTGGATTCCAGGAAAGGGGTGAGAGGGCAAAACTGGGATGAAAAGTAGATTCTTGAGAAGCAAATCCAAGTAATCCGGCCTTCTTGGGCTGGCGCTCGTGCGGTCGCACATTCAAGTGGACGTTTTAGTCGTGTTTCGATTCCAAATATCTCCCCCTTTTCTTGCAATTTGTAGGTTGCGAAATGTTGTTCCACATATGCCGGGTGTGCCCGTGGTGATTCTCCGACACGAACGCTTCTTTCTGAATGTTCTGTGTTGCTGTGTGCACGGAAGAAACTTTTCTTCAAGAGGAAGCAAAAGAGAGCCAACACTCAGAGTTGCGCAGGCCAGGCAGCACGAGGGCCATCCCGCTCCGTCTTAAAGACCGAGGAAAAGTTTCCGGCCGACCTGACGTAGTTTTCCACTCGTTTTCCATCACATTGAACACGGCAAGTTAAGACATTGTCTTTGCCATCTGCTTACATCAGGATGGGTTTTGTCCTGCAATTTAAGGTCGAGAGGTCATAAGGAGCTGAGACGTTGATGAAATCAATCCATTTCTTGCTGCCCGCGGACCCGGCGGAGTGTGAAGCGGCGCAGCTGCCCCGCCGCGCCCCGGGTCGGGGATCCGCGCGCAGCGACCGCGTCACTCAGCACCGTCAGTCGTGGGAGTTCCAGAAATACGCACAAGGTTACTTTTTGAGTTTCCACAAAGTTTTGAGAGACGTTTGGGTTTTTTAGTCCACACACAAGTTTTCTTTTCGAACAGCTTTAGAAAAGCTGCGAGTTATTACCTTTTTCGAAAACTAAAGGTTTCAATTTCTGTGTTCACAATGTTTCCTTTGTTGTGTGGTTTGTGGTCACTGGAAGAGAATCGGTCTTATCTGGATCTGGCCATCCCGAAACACTTGTTCATCATCCCGCTCAGAGGCTTGTCTCACAAACCTCGGGAACACAAGCTTGGTCAGCCGAGGGGAAAACTGGATTTGCTGCCTAGCTGCCTCATCTGGATGAGGCTTTATCTTGTCTAATGATTGGTGTGGATCCCAATCCAGTGTGGCACAGAATTTTAACAAGACTGACCGGTGAACATTAGAAGTGTCTTTCTTTCCGAGGGCGATGCCATTCTCTTGATGATATGCATTAAGAGTGAAGTCCTTCCCCTGTCTTATCCACACAAATTGCTTCACTCCAACTTTCTCCCGCAACAATGACGCTGAGAAGTCTACTCTTCCCCGGTTCTTCGGACAGGGATTCAGGCCTTGACTATCAATTGTGTGACCTATTGTCTCTGGATCTCGAGAGTTTTGTCGAACAATGTCCAAAACACTTCAGTGGGTTGTGGACTGCACTTGGATTTACTTAATTGCCTGTGTCCATTTGTAAATTTCTCTTGATAATTAAGTCGAATCACACAAATGTGATGTACTCCCTGTGCGAGTGAACTTTATGGGAATCTTGTGCTATTTGAAAGTCAAATCAAGACAAAATATTCCGTTGCGACTTGTCTTTCCAATCAATATGTGTGTGTACTGCAGTACTTGACGGCGCGGAAGAGCGACACGGGGCGAGGCGTTGAGACACCGGCTCCAAGAAGCCGTCCTTGTTTCGGGGCAACAAAAGGAAAAGTCATTTGTCTGCATCTGTCCAAAACAAATATCCCTCCTTTGCACCCTTAATGAACAAATATCGTGCTAGTTGAAGAATTATGAAATATGAAAACAAAATTTTGGGGGTGTTTATTAAGAATTCATGAAGCTGTAATAGGACGTGGGTCCCTGAAGCCCAGCGTGGTAAATCACATGTCGACTCGCTGCGCAGTCGTGGCATGCCGTGTCAATACTCGGCTCTGCAGAAAAATGACATTATGACACGGCACGTCAAAGTGCTTGACATTCGGTGAAAACAAATGACCAAATAAATGAACAAAAGCAGCAGCGCATCGCAGGCTCGGAGCCGCGCACTGAAGGACACATTGCAGTTGTCAATGAGCTTCACGTTCAATTTGAGTCAAACTACAAACCTGCAGAACCCACAAGTTTCTCCCTTTCCTTCTTGCTTCTCTCGCGAGTGTGATTCGATGCAACCGTGCGAGCAGACTTCGACTTCCCCAACACACACACACACACACGCACGCACGCACGCACGCACGCACGCACGCACGCGCGCGCGCAACTAAATTTCAGTCAACGGCGAACATTTGCATCTTTCAAACATGTTTCTGTTTGCTTTGTTTTCAATACATTTTTTTCATGTTTTGTGGTTGCCTTGTGTCACACTTTTGCTGCTGGAAAAAATTTACATGTACACCAAAGCACTCCAAAGATCTCGGATTGACATTTTGTGGGCTGAGTGGAAGATTCCCGTCGGGTTGCCATTCAGGTCAGGTTCGCAGTGAGCAGAACGATCGACAGCTTCCCCCGAATATGTCGGCGAATCCTCAACACGATCGACAAGGTTTCATCCTGAGAACCTTCCATCACCGCAATAAAGAAAATTGTTCTTCTGCTGACGAAGTTACCGCAAAACCCCATTTTAGTCGGGTTTGCATTGTTGAATTGAATCAGCTTTCGCAATCCACAGCCTGGATTTGCATTCTTTGACCAATAAGGTCCGCTTCACAATGGTCCATTCATTTTTCATTTCCAATATTTATGAAGTAATGTTCTCATTTGTTGTCGAACTCACGTAAAACGTTGCAAAGCATTTCATCCAAAGTTTATTATTGATTCTCCGGTCATTAAATAAAGGCATTGTTGCAGAAAGCTGGATTTGCTGAAGCTCCCTCGAGACTCTGACAAAGTCATTTTGTAATAAAAATACGTGCACCCCATCCATCCTCAAATATGTATTCCTCGCCATATCTTGCGGAGGCAATGCTTTTAAAATTGACGGTGCGAGATGGTTTTGTTCGCTGTTTTCCTTTTAACTAGAAAGCGTTTCCATTTTGCGAGGTTTTAGCGCTCAAAGAGGCAGTTTTATGAGGCTTTCAGAGCCCGGTCTGCATGCACCTGCTGACGGCAGATAGTTCTCAACCAAAGCCCCTTTAAAGTCGCTCTCCTTGTGTGTTTTATGCTGTGGGTGTGAGAAAGCAAACTTTCAGTAATATTCTGCCAACTTGTTCCGACGGCGTGTTTTCCTTTTCCTTTGTGCAGGTTTCCCACATTTTTTGCGAACGGAGCAAATGGATCGCAAAGCGCCCTTTGCCAATTTAGCGAGCAAAATCGCAGAATTTTCAAAGTTGGACTCTTGTCCATCTGAGAATATAAAAACCCGCAAAACAACCCGTTGCTGAAAGTGCCTGTTCCGAAGAAAGCTGAACGCTTCTTGAGAGGAAGAATCGTTCGGGACAATAGGAGTTGACAGCACAAGGGTTTGGGCCCATGTCCCCAGTGCGCTATAATTTGTATCAACAGGTACTTGAAACAAACTCGTGCTTATTCCACTCAGGAGATGTGTCCCTATTAGCTGCGGTAATTTTCCCCCGGTCCTCGACAATGATATTATGTGCCCCAAGATGATGGACCCACCATCAAGTAAGAGGGTCTCGTCGCGTCCCTGAGTCCCACCCTGCTTTCCGCGCTAAGTGCCTTCCTGTGTTCCGCACTCACGCTGTCTGGATGGCTGCTTTCGCCCGGGGACTTCAACTTAGATTACTTTAAGGGTCAAGTTTGGAAGGTTCTTGATCTCGATTCATACCTAAGCGGTCAAAGGTACTTTCCTCGGGAGAAGCAGAATGACAAGAGTGATTTTTGTTCTGGCAACCTCAATTATTTCCATCGCATGTCGGTCCAAGCCTTGCAGGGAGTCTGTAAGAATACCAACCCACAAAAGCAACAAACCAGCGAATTAGCTGCAGAACCTCGCTGGCACTCACCAACTCACGAACTCGCAAACTTGAGTCCGACAAATCGCAACCCAGACGTGATTTTTCATTTTGATTCGTCGAGCCAAGACAAAGAGCGGTGGATGAGGAGGGTGCAGCCGCCGAGCGGACTAATTGTGGATCCCGCATCCGATCGGCCTCGCGTCCCGCAGGAGTCGGAACCATCACCGGCTCAAACGACGCAGCAGCTCATCAAACAGACTCTTAAGCATTGAAAGTAAACCATTAAGTCATTCTGGCTTCAAAACTCAATGCCCGAGCTGTGGACTGATGGCGTCTCTTCTGGGACCCAAAGTCCGCAAACGCTTCCAGAGAACAAGGGGATGATCACCGAGAAAAGTGGAAGCAAATTAAGCAGAAAAGTTTTTCTCTAAAATTTCGCATCGTTTCAGGAAAAATTGATGGTCGAAGGCGCGGACGACAAAATTTGAGCAGGCAAACCTCGTACGTAGGCTGTGTTTTTGGTGACGCGTGGTTGTGTGTGGGGCACATTTGTATAGAACGGATACGAGCCCCACTGCACGGATCAAGTAAGGCAGCGTACAAACTGAAAGCGTAAAAACAGCCAAGGTATCCAGATGGCCAAAAAGGGAAAGCTGTAGCTCTGAGTACTCATGGCGCAGAGAACTTCTGGAATGAAAGCGCCAGATCGAACCAACGTTCTGGCCATTTTTGGCCGGACTGGGAGACTCACACACGCAAGACGCGCGCGGCGAGAACCTTCAGACACTGGACCCGTGGTCCGCGACTCAAACAAGAGGCCAGAAAACATTCTGGCTGTGTGCTTTTTTGTAAAACTGATTGCCAAAACCAGCAAAGGACGAACCTGGCTTGTGTTTTGCAGGGTGCACCAACGGACTGTGGCAGTAGCCAGCAAGAAAAACTTGACATGGCCACAGACGAAGACTGTAAAAAAATGGATATTCAGGTGGACAAAGGAGCAACGGTCTCAAAAACACAAGGTCGGGAAAAGCAAGATAAAATAGTTCCTCGGGGTGAAAATTTTGCTTTGCTCTGTGCAAAACTTATTTGCTGGGAAGGTGGAACGCTCAGAAAATTTGCACACGTTGCGGTCTTCCCACTGCAGCACCAAACAAAACGAAGATTGCCAACGAAATACGTTCGTCAACGTTTGTCCTGGCGAAATGTGTTGAAACTTCCCAATGACCAAACAGAGCGTGTGTGCGTTGACTGCGGTCGATCCGCCCGCAGCGCTCGTCCCTCATCTCACGGCTGCGACCAGGTATCCGCGAAGAATGTCGTTTTCAGCGATCTGAACCTGAAGGGTCATCGGGTCGGGAGTTTGTGTCACACTCACCGCGCTCTTCAGTGTCACAGGAACCTGTGGGGCTTGGCCAGAACCCTCCACTCTTCATCCAACCCCAGCTACTACTGGGATGACTTCCGAGCAGAACCCTCTGGCCCAAGAAAGCCAAGGATGCCTGTGGTTCGCATGAGTGTGGTCGTGCAGGGCCTGAGTGAGAGCGCGCTGGCTGCGCCTCCTCGGAGATCGCTTCGTCCGCGCCGAGCAGCACACAAAACCTCCGCCTGGATACTCTCTTCCACCTAGTCCATTGCTGCCTTTGCGAAAGTTTCCAAAGAAGTTTTTAATAGCTTCGGGTTTTGTTCCTTCTTACGGAACCTCTCCGAATGTTTGATGCGGTATTTAGACAAATAGGATCATGGACTTAATTGGAAAAGGAATAAGTCTCAATAGCTTACAAGTGAAGTCTAGACGCTCTTATCCTTCCTTATGAAGGCCTCAACAGGGACTCACAAAAAGCTGCGTTTTGAGCTTGATCCCCTCTGCACGCCTCGAACAAAGATAAGGGCTATCCTTGCCTTGCTTTTCCGTGCATGGCATGCCTCAGGCCAGTAGATCTCTCTGCTTGGCTTGGGCTGTCTGCCCCGGGCTCTGGGGGACACTGATGTGGTCAGAGGCCCGGGCCGCGGATGGGAACCGGGGGATTTAGCTTCTCTCCCTGAGCACGTAGATAAGGAGAAGGGGGTCGGTCGCGGCACCTGCTGCCCTTTCCCTTGAGGTCCGACCCATTGGCCGTGGCGGCCGGACCCTTCCCTCACTGCCCGACCTTCCTTCACCCAGAGGCCCCTTCTCAGCCAGCTTCGATCTGCACTTATCACCAAGCATCCCAAGGCCCATTCCCTCCATCAGTACAGTCATTTCTGAGCAATGAGAGCATTTACTCAACCATTGAACCAGTGGAGATATGGCCACTAGATCTATGCTTCCCTGACAAGATACTGAGGGGCAGAGTCTTAAAGTTGGCGGAAAGGGCGAGCTATCAGTCCCGGGAGTTTAGGGCTAATGGTCTCGGCGAGCCCCTCCGACCCGCGCCTTGTTTTTGCGCATCCCAACATGTTCCAAAGCACAGCTGTGGGAAGGCAGGAAATTTGAGACAACACGAGGAATTGCGCGGTTGTGCTTTGAGTTGCGCAGTTTTGCTTCGCTGCAGCGCGACACGCGTTTATGGTCGATGCGTGTGCGACTGCCAAACTCATTCTGAACATCTTCTTCAGCTCATTTGCTTGTCAGAACCAGGATGATAAACTTTTCTGCCTGCACTTCTCAATGTACAAAAAAGAAAAAAAAAAAAAAAAATGCAACTGTATTGTCAGAGCTTTCATTTTGTTTCCTCTTGCGTGCGAATTTCCTTGGTGCCGAGTGTTGGCGGCAGATGTCGACACTGAGGCGATGCTGCTGATGCTGAGACAAGATGCGCACAGATACGTCCGAAATGGAACAGCCAGAACAAAGACAGGGGCAACAATGCCGAACCAGAACTGAACAACTTTGAAAGTTAAGATTTGGGCGCGTGCGTGCACTGGACCACCACGAACTTTGTGGAGCAGGCCACATCCACATTCTACACAAAACGAAATTTGATTGGTTTGTCCGTCGTTTCTAACTTGAGTTTTCTTGTTGTGTCTTCTGTCTTCAGAAGGGCGAATCTCCGCGATCTGAGAGCAGCACGTCAGTCACTCCGAGTTAATGGTGCAACAGTTGCTGTTTGGAAATCGGAGTCGCGAGTCGCAGTGGCATCTTCAGCGCTGCAGCCGCAACTCGCTGTAATCCTAGCGCGACCGTGCGAAAACATGAAAACCGCTGTCGAGAATCTCTGACACCAGGAAAGGGTTGCGTTTCCGCAGACAGCCTCGAATTTTCCCGACCACAAAGTGCCCAGAACAATGCACTGTATCGTTTTATCAATTTGTGGTCATGTGGCTGGACGTCTTTAATGACCAGGTCAGATTTCAACTGGCCATTTAAATTCGGCCACCTGGCCACTGGTCGACATGAAGTAGCCCTTAATTGTGCTGCCCTTCACAGGACCGCTGGACCCCACCACCTGTTAACCAAATAGAACCTCTCAATGATGATTAAGAGCTGTTCAGCACGGTTTGATTCTTCCTCAATTTTGTCACGAGCACTCAGTGTTCCTCCTGCATTGAGCCCAAGTTTTCCTGCAGTTCATGCACAGATTGTCATTGCAGTGCGAGTGCTGTTGTGATCCGGCGCACAGCACGCACACGCACACCACCTCTCTCTCTCTCTCTCTCTCTCTCTCTCTCTCGCTCTCTCTCTCTCTCTCGGTCTCTCTGTCTGTCTCTCTCTCTCTCTCTCTCGCTCGCTCGCTCTCTCTCGCTCGCTCTCTCGCTCTGTCTCTCTCTACTGCCGTGTTTTGGACTCCTCATCTCTGTACTCTGTCATTTTCTCCTTCTGTCCATCGATGATGCGTGGTTCAAGTTGTACTTAGTTCCTGAAGAATTCAGGTTCCTCCTGCAGGGTTGTAACGGGTTCCTGAAGGACAGCATCATCAACTTCCGGGACGACCTGGAAGAGGCCATTCTCGACAGGGCGACGGACGAGTCCAAGAAGTGTGACCTCTTCCTGTGCCTGGGCACGACCTTGCTCGTGACCCCGGCCTGTGACCTCGTTGACCTGATGCGGGAGCCACAGAGATACATCGTGTGTAACAGGTACGATGTTGCTTCTTGCATTCCAGGAAGGGGACAGTGTGGATACAATCAACCAACTCGACAGGTTTGTTGTTCACGCAGCAGCACGAAGCAATATTGTCACTGTGGTAGATGAATGCTAAGTTCTTGCGTTTCTTCAAAATGAATATTCAAAAGTCGCACAAGTCTGGTGGGCTTGCTGGTTGCTAGAATCTACTGTTGTGTGCGGGTGGCCCCGAGTGGGCTCTCCGTACACTCCGTACACAGCACCATGGTTGTACAGCCTCGGGTTCTGGCTTGGCTGTGGTGGAGCAAATAACTTAGTGTAAAGTATGTATGTTTATTCTCACTCCGGTAAAAAAGACTCTCCTGCATGGGGTGTCATGTTCATGGCTTAAGTAGACTAGCATGAGGTACTGTTAGGTGGTGCTGCTTTGGCTTTGCACAGCTCTGCCAAAGCAGCTCTACTGGGTGCTCATCACCAAAAGCTGGACTGGTCGTGTGGGAAGATGCGATATCTTCCACACGACACTACTTCTGATATCCTTGCATCAGGCGATGTGTCCAAACCAAGGATTCGAAGCGCCCGTTTACTGCGCTTACTGACCCAACCTGAAACAAACCTCAGCCTGAACTCTTTGTTGCATTTGCAGACAGAAGACGCCGCTGGACGACGCCTGCGCGCAGAAGGACGCCACTTCCGGTGAGACGCTGGGATCTCGTGTCCATGGAGACTGTGACCTACTTCTGAAGGAGGTCATGAAGGTCATCCTGCCGGCGGGGGAGCTGGGTGCCTGGGAGGCGGCGCGGGGGGAGCGTATGAAGCAGTACGACAGCAAGAGAGACGCGGCCAGCTGAGTGGGGTGAGCCGGCGGCTGAGAGGGGTGAGCCGGCGGCTGAGTGGGGTGAGCCGGCGGCTGAGTGGGGCGAGCCGGTGGCTGAGTGGGGTGAGCCGGCGGCTGAGTGGGGTGAGCCAGCGGCTGAGTGGGGTGAGCCGGTGGCTGAGTGTGAGCCGGCGGCTGAGTGGGGTGAGCCGGCGGCTGAGTGGGGTGAGCCGGCGTTCTCTGAAATCATTCCACCGTTTTGAAGGCCACAGCCAGTTTGGACAGGTCGAGTTGTGCAGGTCAGATTCTTCCATCAGGTTTGTGCAGGTTCTTACGGACAAATGCGTATTGCCACCGAACAAACACAAGATCTGGCAGGGCTCTCCACCAATTCTCCGCTGGATCGTGACAATCTCAAGGCGGTTTGAGTGTCGAAGACCTGCGAAAAATTCGCACAGCCCTCGAATTTTTCTTGGCTTCCGAGAGCTTGTGTGTTAAGATGTGGACGTGTCACCGGAAACCCACTGAAACTTCAATTGTTTTGGACACTGGTTGTTCTCCTTTGTGTCCTGCGCTGAGATTGGCCCTTTTGGGTTCTTTTTCAACTGTTGTTGGCATATTTATTTCCGTCGCAAAAGCCCAAACACTTTCAACAAGTGAATGAAGTGATTTTACGTGGTGCAAGGCGCAAAAGTTTTGGGCATCTCTGTTTCTGTCAGTTTTACCATTGTTTGTGTGTCTATGTGCAGCACAGCTGCACGTCCAAGTTTTCGTGCTTTAAGCCGGTTTTTCTGCGGTGTTTTTGCGAAAATTTGCATGTACTAATTCTTGTTGGTGAGAGCAGCAACGCAGGCTGGTTGTAAGGCTTTAAAAGATTTATTGCAATTGTCAAATTATGTTTATGAATCACAAAAATGATGGAACAGTTGAAATGTAGAAAAAATACGGGGAGAAGTCTGTACAGCAGAGACCGATGGAAGGTCCCTCTGGTGCACACTCCGGCAACTGAGAAAATGTTTTACCTCAGAAAGTCGAGTCTCTCCATTTGAAGACATTTCGGAGAGGAATCTCCAACAGATTTCACTTGGTGCTCCACGCTTGGCATCGTGTTCACGAATGTGCTTGCTCTGGTTCTGTGTCGGACGAGTGTCGTGTGGCGCCCTCGCACGACGTGTCTGGTTCTCAGGTTGCGTCGGACGCGTTTTGCACGCGTCCACACGCTGGGCATCGACTCACTGACGTACGACCCATTCGTGCTGCGTTGGTGGAAAGGCATGGCCACATGCGCGAGCACTGTGTGAAGCAGGGGTGGTTGGGTCTGTTCCCTTGTGCATCGTATTGTGCGTCTATGTTGGTGCGTGTGGATCTTTGGGCTGTTTCCGGGTGGAGCCAGAGAGGCCTGGTGTGTGTGTGTGTGTGTGTGTGGTGAACTAAGCACAGCAAACCGCGATGACGAAACGAAGGAAACCACGTCCATCGAGCCCAGGGTCACACTGGATGCGCCACACGTCGCGTCCCTGTGTAAAGCCATTGCGCTGTGTGTTCATTCATTGGCAACAGGTGCTTGTTTGAAGGGCAGACCGCTTGTCGCATCGAATGTGAACCTGGTCAGAGTCACTAAACGCTAAAATGTAGGAGGGACACAACAGGCAGTGGGCACAGTGTGAAATAAACAACCAAATCCCAGAATGTTTGAACTCTTCTGTCAACTGACAACAACGCGACTACGGGTGTGTCCCATAACTCTGAACCGGAAGTGACCTTCAAGCGCGAATTGAAAACGTGACTGTGGTCTTGAACAGGCGCTGCGCCTGCAGAAACGCCGACTGAAAAAATGTTCATCTGCAGATGGGGTTCACAGTGGATGCGTTGCGTCGCTCCAGAAAATGAAAGGGCGTTGCGTCTTTTTGACGCAGCGCCCGAAGTGAAGCACACACAACGCCTCCGGTGTGAATCCTGCCTCAACTGAAGACGCACGAGCCCAGCTGAAGTTTCATGGGCGAGACAGACTGGAAGAGCGTAGATGTAGAACCTCGTGACGTAGAAACGTGAAAAGTTAAGCATCGTGCGCATGCGCGTGAGCGTCCAATCGTGCGATGCGGGCTGAGTCGCTCCGGGCCTGTTTCACACTGGTGACCGCGTGCGCTGTTGACTTGTGCAAGAGAACAACGCGTGACTCGTCAGTGTGGAACAGGCCTCGGAGAAGTTGATGAACGACTCAGGTTGAGCTCCCATGTTATGAGCACGTGAATGATGTCAGAAGAACCGTGTATTCAGTTGCACCACGTTGACGATGTCTTCCTGTGTATCACGTGTTGCAGTCAGTACTGCTGGAGACAGTGACGCAGCCCTGGTGAAGAGATGCGGAATGAACGTCACAGCGTGAAACCCCGTCACTGGGCAACAGGCGAAACGTGGGCGTCACAGCGTTTGTTTGATGGCGTCAGGCCTCATAGCGACGCCCTCTAGTTGGGGCCGTCAGGCTGGATCTGCTGCGTTGCTATGGAGACGGGGAAGGAGTTGGTGTTGACGTGGTACACGGAGTCGTACGGAGGCGGACCCTGAAATGTAATCGGCGTTCGAAACTTAGCTGCTGCGAAAAAAACCGAGAAATTATGGTTTCCGATGAGAATGGTGAGGTCGGGATTCTTATGAGGTCAGGAGAAGGAGGAAACATTTTCGAGGTTCACACCGCTGCTGCGGCGTCGTTAGGTGGCGTAAAGTGCACGGGCGTGGATCGAGAGCGTTTTGGCTCACAGAAATGGGTGTGGGACACAAGAGACCCTTGATCACGGTTCACCACTGCGCCTTCGTGCACCCACCTCGTTGTTGAGCTCTATGCGATGCACCATCTCGGGCGCGCGCAGCGCCTCGTCGTACGGCGGGGGCGGCGTCGGCGCCGCAGCGCCCCACAGCTTCCCGCCGGCGGCGATGCTCAGCGCGGCGCTGTCTACGCTGAGTGCGCGCTCGCTCTCCAGGGACCCGCTGCTGGACGGCGCGAGCAGAGAGCGTCGCGACCGCCACGCCGGGTCCGCCAACCAGTTCGCCTGAAACGGGACGTGATGTGACGTCAGGGCGGCGTCACACGAGCACGCATCGTTCATGGTGTCACAATTGGTGATTTGTCGCAAAGGCGTGACAGGGAAAATAGGGGCGCGCCCAGCCAGATCGCTGGTCTTGTCTTTGGGCACCATATCGCCAACGGTGACAGAGCACTCGACTGAGAACTGACGCGAAGTTTCGAAGTCAACGTGTTTACGATGAAGGATTGGAAGGATTGGCTTGCGCACTCACCTGGCACTGGCGACACCTGAGGGAGATGTGGAGGGAGCTATCACAGAAGCACTGCTGCTGGTTGGACGAGGCGAGCGACGAGCTCGATGACGTCACCATCATCATGCCCAGCGTCCCGACGCTGTGGTATGTGAAGCGCGATTGGGGTGGTGGGGGCGGCGGAGGGGTGGGCGTCGGGGGCGGGAGGGACAGCCCGTTCAGCGGCGGCAGAGCCACTGTGTTACAGTAGCGCCAGTCTGTGTTGGCGTCAGAAGGGATTTGAACACAGGAGTGAGTGGCGCCGTCGCGAGATTTGCCGGCGTCGTGAATGACGCCGCCGCCTGCTCGGGTTTTGATGGCGTTGTAAGTCTGCAGGTTGGCATGAGTTGCTTTGTCGGGTTTATTGCTGTGGTTACTGGTGTCAGTTCGCGCCCCTTCTCTCTTGTTGCCATGGTGACCGGAAGTAGGACGCCTCCCTGCGTCCTGGTTGCCCAACGCCCTGTCACCATGGAAACCTGACCTGTTTCTGTTGATATCCACGTATGGCGTGGCCTCGGGGTCATTGGAGAGCCTCCTGCCCATGTTGGTATAGCAACCGTACGAGGGTCGCTGAGGAGACTGTTTTCTTTTGTCAAAGACTCCATACCTTCGCGAATGATACCCATTTATTCCATTCCTTGAGAGCAAGTAGTCCCTGGATGTTTTCTGGTTCTCTGATTGGCCACAAGGAGCAGCACCTGACGAGTACTCAACCTCGGTTTCATTTTCATTTTCATGTTTGGGGAACAGGTCGTCCCAGTTGAAGGGCTCAAGCAGAGGGGCCTTGGAGGACTTGCGCCTGAATTTGGCGTAGATGTCGCTGGCCGATTTCTTCTTTTTCTTCTTCTGGTTGTTGCTGTTGTTGCTGTTGTGGGATTTAGCACCGTGTTTGTTGAGAAGTTTGTTGCGGCGGTTGTTGCGACACTTGATGCGTCCGAGATCGTCGTCGTCCGATTCTGACTCCGACTCTGAAAGACGGAGAATATATATATATTTTTTGGAATCCGGTGAAAAAAAGCACACGGGATTTATTGGGGGCTGGGGGGCGAGAAGGAGACCACTTCAAAAAGCAAAGGGTGAAGATTCTTGGATGTTGATGATCGGAAGTACCGGTACGTGTGTGTACGTTTTGTTCGGGCAACACATCGTGCAATTGGTTCGCAGTCACTGAAAAAGTCACGCGTGTCCGTGTTGTTCAACAGATCAACAGACGCTGCGTCAAAGACTGACGCAAGGATGCACACAACATTCACAACAGGTCAAACCTCTGACCATCTGCAGAGTTGTGCAAATTCCCTGACACACTGCTCATCATTCCCCATCAAACAGAAAGACGGAAATCATGAGCAAACCCAACGGTCTTGCGCATGCTGGCATGGGACCAAACCCGTTTGGAATGGGAAGGCATTGAGGCCACGGTCAGAACAAGGCCTCGATCCCGATTCCCAGGCACCGACTGAAGGATTTCACGGCTGAAGCAGCTGAGCCTCAGGTCCGGCGATGCAGTATCGACCCTGGGGGGGATCCGGGCTGGAGAGGCAAGGGGGTTCATCAAGTTTGCTGGCGGCGTCCCAAGCCTCGTTCTGACTGGATGCTGTCAGTCTGAGGTCAGATCTTGGCAAGGTATACCCTTGGGGAGTGCAGGCCAGCAAGAAGGGAGAGGGTGATTTCAACTTCGGCTCACTGTAAACTAAATGATGCACTTGACAACGCGAAAAATGGGGCAACAAGAAACATTGGAGTCGGGAGTTCCCAAGATCCGGAGCCACCCTCTGGAGTTCCCCTTCGGGTCAGTGGGCATTGTGTTGTTTGACCAACCCAGCGCCTGTTGACTTTTCGCTGTGGGCGCAACACACGCCGCATCCAGTGCGCAATGATCCTGCATGACCACCAGAGAGGAAAAACAATTTTCCTGCGTGGAATAGATTTGGTGCCCCTTGGTCAATGTGGGTCAATATATAGACAATAGTGTGTGTGGGGCGCACGGGTCACCCGTGGGGTGGACGAGAAAATAGGGAGTTTTAGCAACGTGCTCCGTAGCTGCAAAACGTACACATAACACATAGCTCACAGGTGCAACTCCCCTGTTCTGAAAGAGTCCACAATTGACTTGACAACAATTTCTTTTGTTAGAAACCCCGAAGAATATCTCTTTTTTTCTTGAAGTTGTCTAGTTTCAATGGGCTCTCAAACTTGAGTTTAGTTTGAAGAATAGTGTGTATTTTTGTATTTTCACTTCTGTGGACTCTCTCAGCACAGGGAAGTTGCATCTGCAAGCTACGTGTTACGTGTACGTTATTTTTACAGCTGCGGAGTGTGCTACTGAAAGAGCCTAATACGCTCGAGTCTGTGTCACATGAACTGAAGGTTGAGTTGAGTAATTCTACGTACCCGTTGACTCCTTGCTGCCGTACTTGTCCGCGAGTGACTTGTGCGTGAGGATGCAGCACTTGGCGACGACGCAGATGGAGATGGCGAGCAGCGGAGACAGGAAGATCCAGACGCTCAGACCCAGCATTCTGCTCCCGCACTGCCGGCTCTCAGATCCGGCGGCTTGACCTTCCCGAGCAACCGGCGGCGGTGGCCGGAGACCCTTGCGAACGCTGAGTCCTTCGCTCCTCTCGTGATCAGCAGAACATCACCTGAAGACATGACAAACAGAACCTTTACCAGAATATCGCTTTGAAAACAATTGCTGAAGGTCTGTTTCAGGAAAAGTGCCACACGTCTGCCGAGGATTGAAGCGTTGCCTCAGATAAGTCAAAGGACAGTCCAGGGCTGACCAGTGATCAGCGGGAAAATAACAGAGTCCATAAGCTGTTGGTCTGTGTTCCACGGTCTCAAATGGCAATAGTCTCAAAGTAAACGGGGAGGTTCAGCACGGCTTTCGTTTTCATACAGGTCTGCGGTCCCCTAACTGCCACCTTGGTGTAACACGTCACCAAATTTGCTCTAGTTTTACTCCAAAGGCCGATGGCAAGTGACCAAATTACTGCGTCGCCGATCTGGCAAAAGGAACATCGAAAAAGGAGTGGACGTGTTTGCTCAACCTCCGTTTTTACACAGTGCCACCCTGGACCAGTCCCACCCTGGACAGCGAGAGTGACAAAGAAATAGAGACAGCGAATTCCGACGGACTCAGCAACAGACCTCAAGCTGTATGACTGTGATCTGTTTTGTTCTGACGACACACAATAGTCAAAATTTTGAAAGACGTTACTGTGCATGGAAATGAAGAAAGGGAGCGTGCCTCTTGAGGCAGTTTCACACTGGACGCGTCACAAATGGCGTCCTGCTGCACAAGCCAAAAGACGCTGCGTCAACTTTGGCGACGCAGTACGTTGGGAGGCGTGCAGAGGCGCAGCTTGTGCCGCACCTGGTGTGAAATACACCAGACAGTACCGCAGACATGAGTACAGGCCAGAGCGATCATTAGGACAGCGTGCTGCCTGCAGATAAACCTCTGTGTGATTTGCTCAAAGAACATGCTCAGCAGAATTTGCATCACGCTGCCCCTGCAGAGCAGTTTATCCTGCTGAATTAGGCTCCCATCACTGGAGCCAGTGGATTTTTCCCAAAATAGAGTTTGCGTTGGGTGGAGACTGGTGTGGTAGGAAAATTTGTTTTCGTTGGAAATTGAAATCTGTTTTCATCCTGCACCAGATCCCGATCTATGTGCAGCTGCTTGCGGTGTGACGCAAGACTTGTCTCCACATTTCTTCAAATTTCTTCTGGCAGCAAAGCCACGAGCCTTGCATTTTTCATTGTCCTCCTGTGTGTCCTGCAGTGTCTATACACAGAAATCCCATGCAGCCTGTCCCGGTCGTTTCTGTGACGAAAGAACGAAGGGCTGTTGCGCTGCTATTTTCTGCTCCAGGCCCCTGTTTCCCTGTTTTCCACCCGACCACTCCATCAACATGGAGCTGGTGAGATTAATAAGCATGGCTGTTCTTCATCCGACGCACAGGGATGTGGGACGCCAGGATGTTGATTTGAACGGGAAATCCCTGCATGGCTTCTTGCTGGGGATTTCCATGCAGCTTTTCTGCATTCAGGGCACACGGCTTGGGCAGGGCTCACGACAGGCTCACCATGGCTTGTGGACGGAACTCCGACCCCGCTGCCCACCCGGAAGTCAGTCAGGGAAGGGCCATCGCCTCTGCCGCAGGACCCACGGGCGCACGAAGCTGTTCCCTGCCTCCTTGCGGAATCTGACCCACTTCCATGCACAGCTACATCGATCGGCACTCGACTGTCAACAGTCCGTGCGGTGCAAACCAATAAACCAGGCCCCACAGGCCTGAATAGAAAAAAAAAATAAATAAAAAAAAATGCCCACGTACACGCGTCTGAAATACGGAACGAAACGGCAACGTTGGTTCGCATCTCGTTGACGCGAGTCGTGCTTTAGACGTCTGCATGTTTTGACGCAAAACGCCTCGTATGGAATGCACCTCCCCTCACAACCACCGCAGACACGCGTCTGTGTTCATGTTCGCGGCAGGAGAACTCACAGTCGTGCCTGACGATGTTGGCGGGTCAGAAGTACCCAGTGTTGAAACGTAACTGTGTACTTTCCACTCGACGATCATCCGAGTGAAAACTTCCGAGTGAAAACTACCCAAATACCAGGGTCAAAAGGTCAACATGTAGTACTCCAAACAACACACCACACAACATGACAGCAGGTACTCCAAATTGCACCATGGCAAGAGAGTTTTTAAATTTAATATAATTTCAAACAAGGATTTTGCAAAACAAAAAAGAAGAAATATCTATACAGTTCTGAAGAGTTTCCAAAAATCTACTTTTGATTGAAATATCCACTGTTACTAAACCTGAGTGGTGTGTTGTTTGGAGTACCTCATATTGACCTTTTGACCCTGGTCTTGGGTAGTTTTTACTCGGACAATCGTCCAGGGCATTCTGACACTCCGACAACGAGAACAGAGCCGCACACGACGTGTGACGCATTCAGTGTGAAGCAGCCTCCCTCCCACAGCAGTGGAGCGAACGCCTTTTGTGTTTGTGACACGGCATCGATATGGCCCTTGTGTGTGGCAGAAGAAAGTGCAGTTCGCAACAGCTGGCTTATTGCAAAACGCTCATGTTTTTGCCAAGAAAACCCACAATGAGTTTTCAGTGTGTGCCATGCATGTGCGCTGACACTGCGTTTTGTCCAGCTGTTGTTCACTCCGCCTGAATCTGAAACAACAAGTGAGATTCCAGCATCTGTCTGGCTGGGTGTACCGCTTCACCAAACGGGAAAATCAACATTCCATTAAAGACATCAACAATTCCAAGATTTTCTGTATGCAACCGTCGCACGGAACTTGTGAATGTTCAGCGCTAGGTTCAGGTGTGAGATTCGATTATCTGACCCCGAGCGCCAGAACAAACTGACTCATTCATCAGAACCTGTCGCCCTGAATCAAGCCGCGTCCCGTCTCACGGAAAAACCGACAGAAACAGGCTGACAATGGCCGGCAGACAGCAGCAGAAAATGAACACCCGCGGAAGGCCAGCTCCCTGCGTGCGGAGTTGGGGTCAGTACAGCGGAGGTATTGCTTTGGCTGGAGGTGACTTTGGGAACGCTATACCGAGAACACATTTCAAGACTTGTTCTGAAAGAACTGAACGTGAACTAGTAACTGGTACCCACAAAAGGAATCGAGTCTCGATGGCTGTGCTACACATGTGGACAACCTCCAAAACGTGCACACGCTGGACCAGTTCTGCAGTTCAGGAACACACCATTCAAGCGACCCCGAAAAAATGAGGTACCTCTGAGCAGAATATAGGTGTCATACAAAGATGATCTCGTGAGGTATGTACTGCAACCAAAGCGAAGAACCAAAGAAGAACACAATATTCATGAATTCAGCGAGCGCAAATCAGATCTTGCCGCTGTCTCGTCGTGACGCCTCTTGGGCGCCACACGGAGAACCTCGCTTTCTGCTCCACTTCCTCGTGCATCTTGCAGGACTAACGCAATGTGAGCGCGAAACGGTGCGGCAAACTGACCCCGGCACCAGTGGATCCAGGGGACCTGGGCACGTGATCCACGCGGGAACCTTGGTCAGACGCCAACCTTGGATTTGGAGAATTTTTCCAACCCTGGACCCACAGCAGCCCTGGTTCCCTGGACCCACAGCAGCCCTGGTTCCCTGGACCCACAGCAGCCCTGGTCCCCTGGACCCACAGCAGCCCTGGTCCCCTGGACCCACAGCAGCCCTGGCTCCCTGAACCCACAGGAGCCTGGAGCCCTGGATCCACAGGAGCCTGGCTCCCTGGACCCACAGCAGCCCTGGTCCCCTGGACCCACAGGAGCCCTGGTTCCCTGGATCCACAGGAGCCCTGGTTCCCTGGATCCACAGGAGCCCTGGTTCCCTGGATCAGCTGGAGCCCTGGTTCCCTGGACCCACAGGAGCCCTGGTTCCCTGGACCCACAGGAGCCCTGGTTCCCTGGACCCACAGCAGCCCTGGTTCCCTGGATCCACAGGAGCCCTGGTTCCCTGGACCCACAGCAGCCCTGGTTCCCTGGATCAGCAGGATCCTGGCTCCAGATCCGCTGCTCCCTGATGGGAGTTTCATCCTGACTGAGCAGCGCATAATCGGATGAAGCTGAGCTCAGCTCCCGGGGTCCAGGGATCCATCGCTCAACATCCTCAACACCGCACGGCTATAGGGGGGGGGACTGAATTTGCCAACTGATCCAGGGGGCGTCCCTCTGACAACTGAGTTTCTTCCCCCACCTTTGCTTGGTCAGATGCAAAACACTGTTCTGAATGCCAAACGTGTTCAAAGTTGGCATCAGGGTCGCCTGAGTTTGATAACCACCACGCCAACTGTTGCGGCTAGACCAGACCAGACCAGACCAGACCAGACCAGACCACTGTATCAGGCCAGGTCCACTGCACCAATTTGTGGGGCCAGATCACGGAGGCTCTGTATTGGGTTTCAATGAACAGGAATTTTGTCCCCAAAGGCAACTCGCATCAATACGTAGCCTGAGCAATATTGGAACGAACTTTTTCACCTCAGCCAAACCAGCTTCGTACGTATAGACCAACAGGAGCCGTTCCAACTATCATGGGGAAGGCATTCGTCCGTCGCCTGCGTGGAGGGGGTTGGGTGCGCAAAGGTACATCTTGAGCAATCTCGAGTGCGCAGAAGCAAAGAGCTTTTCACTGCTTGGTCAACGTTTCTTTGACAGCTGATGGTGGACACAGTCAAGTACGAGTTGATGGTGGACGAGTGCTTCCAATTAGTCCGAGGTTCTTTTGGCAAACTGGATTATTTTTCCAGGACATTTGCTTTGACAAAATCTGAATGGCTGGAAATTACAGACGTGCACTTGCCCCTTCCGGACACTTTCTTGATGGACGGCGGCACAGTTGGACTGGACTTCTCATTCAGGTTCAGTGACAAACACTCAGTGACGGATGTGGGTGGGGGAGGGGACGCAGCCAAAAAATCCTTGTGGGCCCCACTGTCGTCTCAAGAAACTTTTCTCAAATGTGGAATCGAGCCGTTGGTTCTGTGAGGCTTCCTTCAACCCAGTCTTACGTCCGCCCCTGGATGATTCCGTGTCCGGAACTACAGGGTAATCTGAGACCGAAAGTCATCCGGACAATCAAGCCGACGCCCATTCAGCTGATCCGACACCCAAGTCGATTCCGGATGAGACCGGATCTTAATTAACAGCGGAGTCCGGACATCATCGCGCTCAAGTGTCGAAGGAATCAAATGGAAGGGAAGTGGACACCATGCACGGAATTTGCGTCGTGGGTGTTTTTCATCTGTTGGTTTAAAGTGCTGTACGCAGCGTGTGACGTTAAGGCGGTTTCACAGTGAACGCGTCAAACGGTTTTCACATTGGTGACGCGCGGTTGTCTTTTTGACGTCGGCGTCAAAAATTTAACATTGAACCCAATGGTGGAATGTTTGACGTCAACCCAGAAAATGACCGCGCGTCACCCAATGTGAAAACCCCTTCAGGTGTTGTGTCTCAGTGCGGCTGCCTCAGCGATGACGCAGCGGTACCACGTGCGCACGCCGCACACAGCATCTCGGGACAACGTACGACGTTTGAAAAACATCAACCCGCCACGTCACGCCGACGTTCAAATGTCACGTCACGAATAACGGGCGTTTGACGTTTGATCTTCACAAACGTGGACGACGCGACGTTGGCGCCAATGGAAATTTTGCAGAAACTCAAGGGATGCAACGAGCATTGTCAAGATGCAACGCGTGACGCCTCCGATGTGACCCGTCCTCACCACGCCTGCTCCGCCACGTCACGCGAAACGCGCATCTGTCAGCGCCAAACGACGCGTCGCGCTGTGAAGCGCGAAACAGCGTCAGTGAAGCCGAAAACACCGGCCATTGTTCAGTCGAGATCAATTCACCAATAATCAGTGGCGCTGGCTTGGAGTGTGTTCGCTCGTCACTGGAGTGTGTGATACGAGGCCTGGTTCACACGGGGTGTGCGTCAGGCGCTGCGTCGCTATCCACGTCAAGAGGCTGTCAAGTCAACGTACAGCGCCCAAAACACGTCATCTCAAACCTTAGTGCGTGATTGAGACGAAGATAGACCGAACACAATCCTGGAGACTGAACGTTCAACGCTCTGTGGGGTGCACTGCGAACCTCGTGGGGAAGCCCGCTCAAAACGGGGTGTCTCAACGTAGGTCACCAAGCGTGCTTCGCACTCAATACTGCACTCACTGACCCAGGTGCGCTACGTGTACGTGTCACACACGTCCAGCGTGGAACATCCATCTCACCATTCGCGTGGCTTCCTGCTCCCATAAAAGTGAATGGATCTGAGCGTCGCGGTCTCCGCGGTCTCTTCACCGTCCACGCGCAGAAGACGGGGCCCCAGCTGTGAGGCGGGGCCCACAATCCACCGCGGCTTAATATCGCACACAGCGGGGGAGGGGCTCCATCAACCGTGCTGACGTACGCAGCGGTTTTCACGTTGGTGACGCGTGGTCGTTTTTTTGACGTCGGCGTCAAAGTTTAACATAGAACCCAATGGTGAAATTTTTTGACGTCAGCCCAGAAATTGACCGCGCGTCACAAAATGTGAAAACCCCTTGTGGAACCAAAACTCAACAAGAATGCTACGCATAAAAAGCGTGTGGTCTATACATTCGCAG
>JAAUXT010055151.1_pt1 | contig 23182 bp, 20 predicted proteins | sample 7278171 | NCBI WGS metagenome assembly JAAUXT01 (sample SAMN14350112, study PRJNA611818) | marine sediment metagenome | isolation source: surface marine sediment (1.8m) | place: French Polynesia: Moorea | collected 2018-08 | reverse complement strand
TATGGAAGATAAAGGTTATCTCTTGGTTATTGCCCAAGGATTGGTCAAAGTTTGTACCTGATCCACACGAAATGCTGCTGAATCGGTTACTTAGATTGCATGCCTCGTACTTTTTGTTGTTCTCCAATGTTGACTGCGGGCGCAAATCTGGGTTTTGGTTTGTAGACGCTTGCAGATGATTTCAAATATTTTTTGATGGCCACGAATTTTGCTCGGAAATTAAAGCTGTGTGTCTGTCCGCACGAGTTTGTTCCCCAACAAGTGCAACATTCGTGCCTGCGAGCCCAACAAGGTGCTGGTTGCCAAGCCACGCAGCAAGCATCCAATTGTAGCGCCATAGCCCAAAGAGACTCCTGATCCGCCACAAGAAAGGCATTCTGCCACGAAAAGGGGATTTTGCTCCACACAGGAGCACCATGCAGAAAAAGCCTGTGTGAAGCCTGTCTGACCCTTGCTGTGTCGAAATCTTTGGGCTAATCCTTTTCTCCTCGAACCCTGCGGACAAGCACTTACCGTAACCACATTGCTGATATCGCCACGCAATCCTGTCAGCAGGACTCTGTCGCGGGTTGTGCACTCCAGACAGACGACACGGCTTAAGGGGTGTCCAGTTGGACAGGTCAATGTTGGTTATTGCGCCAACAGAAGAACGGAAGGCATCGGGGCCAATGATGGATGTTGCTGTTGTTCATCAGCTTTCTCGCATTGTGTTGATGATGTGTTTCTGGAGATTTGAGGGCAATGTGGAAGCACGCTGCTTCGCAGACTTTAGAAGGGCACTTTTACAACTCTGAGATCACAAAATTGGTTGTATGTACTCGCATCGTGGCAGAAATAATGGGTTCTCACTTTACAAAAAGGGTCCCTGTTCAATCACACAACTCTTTTCTCGACCAAAGGTCTCAAAAAGTCATTGTGCGATTTCACAGGAACCAGTTTTGTACAGTCCTGTCCTGTCCTGTCTAGGACTGTGGGCGTTATGCCTGCTTCACCAGTGTTTCCGAACAGGATGATTTGTGTGGTAGAAAAGAACAGAGAACTGACCAATTTGGGATTCTGAACGTCCGCTAACAGGACGGGCGGCGATCAATCGTGACCAGTTAGTGGTCGAATCTTCTTCAAAATCTCCAGTCTATCTTCGAAATGTTATCTGTTGCTTTGGAGAAAAAGACGAATGAGTGTCAAACAAAACCACCCTGATTGAGAAAAGGGAAACTTGCTGCGATGTCCCTTTCACATCGGCAAAGGTGGGGTTTCCTTCTCATTCGCGCACACTGAGGAGCATCATGCAGCTGAAGTTTTTCAGAGTTCCCCACAAACGCGTGTGCACCGCAATGCTGGTGGCCTGAAGTCTTCAACCTCTTTCCCTCCCAATTCACCATTCCACCGTTGAACAGCATCTTGCCGGCCGGCAGTCAATCGCGGCACAAATCAGCTTACCTCCGATTTACCTCGTAATGTGTCCAGGGTTAACGCAGTTTATGGACGATTGGCAGACTAAGCCCCAGCAATGCTCCAAAAGACTGTGACAAAGAAGCGCGTGTCCGCCGTGGGTGTCCGTGACGCCCATGAAAAGATCACGGAGTGTATCCTTGCTCGATCAGAAAAGGCTTTACGTTCTCAAGAATTTGGATATCTGAGCCAAGGGCCTTCCATAACATGTACATTTCAATGATGTCCGAGCGGCTGATCTAGGGATGGCCAAAATGGTGCAGGGATTGCTGGAATTCATTCATTCCAGGTTGAGGGCGTTTTTTGCTGCTGATGCCACTGACGACAGGTTCGTGTGTTAAAAAGATGATGAGCCCACACCCGCCCAAGAAACATCCAAATCGTCTCCGAGCCACATCTAGCAGTCTTCCAGCATCTGGTAATATAGTATAAACGCCCGTCAATTGCACGGAATCTGATTTGGACAAGCAAATGAAGGAAAATTTGCTCGATTACGAATCTAAAGGAAGGGTCCCCTGCTGTCTGGCAGCTCGCGGCAATATTATCTGTCATCAGTCAATCTGTTTGCACACAGTAAAGCCTTCAGTTTGTTTGCTTGAGCTGTTTGAGCGACAAAGTGAACTGGCGAAAGTTCTGCAGGAGCACCCCAGAAACTTTGGTGCCATGTTGCTTCATTTCCGCGCACGCACGAGACTGTAGAACATTGAAAACTTTCAGAAGCTGAGTGGGAAACGAAAGAAGTAAACACGAACGAAGCGCTGTGACGTTGATTTGACACTGTCGTCTTTTCTGAGATGGACAAACCATCACCATGGTTCTGTGGAAATGTGTGCGGCACCGTGCGAGTTTGCCGTCAGTCCAAACTGCCCCAGGTCTGGTCAGGATGAGCCGATTTCACTGCGCGAAGTCGGGTCTGGCTATTCTGCCGCACAACAGTCAAAACGGTCGCTCTTTACGTTTCAGCACATTGCTGAAGTGAGCCATGGGAATCTGACAAAGAACAAAATCGGACAGCAAGTGTCCCACGAGGTGCAAACTGGTCGTGTCGGTGAGGAAGGTTTGATTTAGATTCCACACCCTTTTGTTTTGATTTTGCCGTTGCTCGATCCCATTATTCACCCTCTTTCAATGCACCTGTGCTAGAAACCTAAATGAGGTGGTTGACGTCTGAAATGGGAGCTGTTCCTTCCGCGTGCACCCACCGCGCACAGGAGAGTGACCCCTGGTGGCCGCCCGTCAACACGAGCCCCGGGACCACACGGCGAGGTGACTGACCTGCGAGATTATCATGATCATGTTACATACACATATGGCTGAGAACAGAAATACAAGTAGAATCCATTAGCAGTTGGGTCAGGACTATTTAGAGCCTGGTTCCCTCCCTGAGCTGATCGATGAGTCGGAGGAGATGTGAGTGGGGCTCTCCTCCGTCTGCTGACGTCTGCTCTGACAGCAGTCGAGATGGAAACTCGACAGCTCACTCATCTCTTGAATCCGTGCCACTTTTCTGTTCTGATGTGTGTGTGAGTGTGTGTATGTGCACGCTCGTATGTGCATGCGCGTGCCTGTGTGTGTGTTTGCAGACGCAACGTCTCAACCCAACTCTCTGGAACTTTTCCTGAAGCTGTTGTTTCGGTCTGCCTGTGACCCACCCTCAGTGAAGCCGGTGAGTACTTACTTGAGTACTCAACTGTGCATGTGTGGTTCTGCCATCTAGCAGACCACCCGTTCTTGATCTGGTCAACAACTCGAGTGGCTGCTCACCGTCTCCACATATGTACAAAACGTACACCATTTTGTTCTGACGAAAAGCACCAAAACTCGTAGGGGTGTGTCTTGCACATGGTATGAGATGACACTTGTTTTTGTGGGACCTTGACAGTCTTGCTCGAAGCTTGGTGGTGACCAACCCAACTGCTGCACCTGCTTCACCTGCGACGACCTCTGCGCAATTTGGGAGGACGTTGCCCTCTGTAAACAACAATGCTTGACATTTTGCGTCTTTCCACATACAAATATCAAGTGGCTGGGGAAACGGACATCTGTGCGTTCATACACAGGCCTCGTAGTTGCAGAACATGTGTTTTCCGGACCCTGCACGCCACCACATTTTGTCTTCACACAACAAGATATATTCAGAACAAAACAATCCAAGCTCGTGGGCTGGTCGGGTGGGTGTTGGGCGAGCTGATCAATGGGCTCATTGAACCACAAGATCTCGTTGGAAACAACCGCTTCAATATGTTTTTTGATATTGTGTTGCGAAGACAAGAGAGACAGAGAGGCCCTTGTCGGAGCCCCGATCCGAGTTGAGAAGTTTTACGTGACAGCAGCCGGAATGGGAAGCGCAGATTGCGACGTCTTCTCAGTTTCCCCGTCTCCTCGCCATCTCTCCCCAGATGAGTGTTTACATGAGGCCAGCCAAGAATACAGATTCTGTGACAACCACAGACAAAGGAAACAGTGCCGAACAGTCCACGGCTTGTCTCCTCCGAAGATTGTGAGGCTCCAGGGCGCTGTCGTCCGGAAAACACACTCACCCCAGCAATGGCAGAGAAGTTTTCTGCGCAATCTGCGAGGGATGGAATGTGCATCCGAACGTGAACTGGCCTCATGAGACTCAAGTCATTGGCCAGACCCACAATCTTGATCTTCTTCGCTTGGAATTTGTAAAAGAGGAAAATTGATGTTTTGTAATTGTGAATTCCCGTTTTGTAATTGTGAATTCACGCCAATATGAGCTCTTTGACTGACAGAGTTCTCAAACTCACAGTCATTTCCGTTTTCAATTTAAATCTTGCGCAAGTTGTGCCTGTGAAAGAAAGAGTTCACAAACAAATGGAGGGAGCAACGAGTGGGAAATTCGATCTGCACTCCACTTTGTCAAATCACAGAGCAGTTACGACTGAGGGGAATTCGACACTACTTGTTGCAGCCAAAGCAATTTTAAAGTCTCTCTCTAAATGGGTTCTGCACTGGAAATGTAACCTTCATTTGGAGTCGTGTTGCTCTCACGTGCGACCTGAATCGGCGTCAATTCTCTGGATGATCATTGACCAGTCGTGGTGTGCGTGCCGGACGCTCCTGTTCCTGCCATACAGTCTGAGACAAGTGGACCCTGAGATGGGTACTATTGCACTGTTGGGGTGGCACCCAGACGTGGTTTACCAAAGTACTCGAATGCTCATTTCAAGATCCACTTGGGCAGTTGCACCCGCTCAGCGAAATCTTGGATCCGCTCCTGCGTTTTGCCAGTTCGAGTGAGGTGCCCTTCGTCCGCGAGACCTTCGCTGAAGTCGCGCACATCTTCAGAAACTTTGATCGCTGCGTGAACTCAGCCAAACTCTATTGGCCTCATTATGAGTTCCCAGGAGGGGCATAAGCCGCAGCCTGTGGACAGCCAAACTAGCAGGATTTCCCTTCAATTCCCAGCCAAGCGAGAGTCCAATCAAGACCACGTGGGTTGTGAACGGGTCGTCGCCTCCAGGAGGATCCACAGCGCTCCGTGCACCAAGGGGTTGGGTCTCAGATGGTCTCAGTTACGAACTCCGGTGTGGTTGACCTGCCGTCAAAAATGAGCGTGACTGTGTCACCAAAAAGGGTTTGGAACTTATTTTGGTGTCTGGGGCGCATGACCGCGCTGCAACGTGGACTGAGACGTCGCGAAACTTGGTCGTCAACCTGGAATTTGGGGAGTCCACGGGAGTGGCATCCATCCCTGGGTGGTGCAACGCCTACCAACTATTCTCCGTCGTCACTCACTCACTCACTCACTCACTCACTCACTCACTCACTCACTCACTCACTCACTTGCTCCCTTGCTCACCCACACACAATCACTCACTCATTCGCTCACTTATGCTCACACACTTGCACATGTATGTGCACTCACTCACTCACTCACTCACACACTCACTCACTCACTCACTCCCACTCACTCACTCAGGTGTCACTCAGGTGTACGTTGACTTCAGACAAAACAACACAAAACAACCCAGTTCTTCACAGTTTGCATTTGGTCTGATTTCAAATGGTCGTTTTATTGCAAGCTCACGACGTCTCGATTGTTATCGCTGATCTGGTAACCAGTGGCAACCGGGGATAGGTGGTATCTGGGAACAACACGGCTCTCAAGAGACCAGAGATCATGACCTTCACATGTTTAACCCAAATAAAGGCAATTACTCCGACTTTGTAGTTGGAAGCAAACCATCCTTTTATGTCTTTATGACGGTCATGAAAATCGAGCGAGCCAGCGGAGTATGTATGAAACATACATGACTTACTCCCATTTTCTGCATGAAATATAAGCAAATGATCAGGATTTTATTCGCGTTGAGGGGGTCATAAAAGCCTTGCGTTTCCCTGGATCTCGGCTAACACTGGCGACGCAAACGGCGCGCGGTCTAGTACACGGGGAGTTTACCTCCGGAACGCATCGAGTTTGTACAACGTTATTCCTCGTGGAAATTATTTTCCCACAAAAAAAACTCAGACAAATGAGGGAGGTCAGGAGAAGGTGATCTTACACCGCCACACACCGGCCCAACCAACATATTTTAACTCTTTTTTTTTGCAGCAGATGTAATTTATTAGAAGCAATAAACGAGTCGGGTGTGTGTGGCTCCTTGTCTGGGAGACCGCAGTGAGACGCAGTCTGGAGTTTGCGGCGGACCTCGCTCCACATATGGTGCGACACACAAAAGGATACAACAAACACCAAAACGCCTTGAGAGATGTTAATGTTCAGTGTGGATCAGTCCTGCAGGCTTCTACAACAGCCAATATGGAGATTTTCACGCATGACACAGGATTTACGTCCTCTTACGTTATGCCTGTCACGTTTTGGATTACATACACAACGTTGCCATGGGCAACGGATGACGTCATCAAGGTGTCTCGTCTCTGCCGGTGATTCCTGACCGGAGGACACGGAAACATGACAGATTCTTGTGTATTTCAGACACCATACTCCAGCTGCACCTCCAAACTCTGCAAGTCCTGCAGCATCACTTATCTCCGCAGCGAAAGGTAGGTTCTTTCCATTGTGATGTCTCCCTCAACTGTTGAATGCGTGACGTCTCGGACATACGGACGCCATCGGAGCTCATTGCCGTTCCCCATGTCTGGCTCACTGTCTGCGATGGACACACAGAATCGTAAATCTGGTCGCTGAGACATGCTGTAGTGGCTGCAGTGTGGGCTCCTTACGTCACAGGCGTCTGTCGGGTGGAGAGAGGCAAGAGAGACGGATTCGGAAGCAGATTCGGGGGCGGATCCAAAGGGCCCTGGGACTTGTCCCCCACCGCAGCAAGTTTCTTTGACGATCTTTGTTGTTGGCACGTTCGTGGGATTTCAGTCGTCACGCCCCCCGCCCTGAGACGACTCTGTTCAATAATTATGTGCAATGATGTTGGATGGAGATCAGATTTGACACAATGCGCACAACTTGCTCTTGTGTCACTGATTTTCATGGACCCTGGGATTCTCATGTTTACATTTGCAAATACAGAAGCTGTTTGCCTGACTGGGTGCAGTGAAGGCCACGTGCGTGGCAGCGTCACGTGTGACGTGACGTGTGACGTGACGTGGGCGTGGACGCACGTGCCTCACAAACTGACTTGCAACATTTTGTGCAACAATGAAGCGAACTGTTTGTCCAGCTGCTTTGCTCTGTGTACACGAGTCCGCTACAAAGTACAAGTTGGTTGGAAACCTTGTGCGTATTTCAACACAGGCTCCGGGCCGTACACGTGCAAAATCAAATTGCTGCTTTCAGGAAATATCCGTGTTTGGGAAAAATTTGCCTCTTGTTTCAATTGGAGCATTTTTTTCCGACAGATTTAGTCTGTACAATCACGCACACACGCACGAGCACGCACACACACGCATACGCACACACACACACACACACACACACACACACACACACACACACACACAACCTTGCCTCCAGGGGATTCAGGGTCCGGCAGAGGAGGACCTCGCGCTTGTCCAACGACTGGTCCTCGTGGGCTCAAACAATATGAAAAAAGAAATATTTTTGCAGCTGAGGGGTGGGTTGGGGGGAGGGTGGAGTCGGACCCCAACCCCCAACCCTCAACCAGGATTTGGGCAAAGTTGAGGTGTGTGGCCTGATTGTTCCCCCTGGGGTTTCCTGGATCCGCCGTGGGATCCAGTGATTCAGTTTGTGTTGAGTGGGAAACAGAGCGCGATGTTTGGGTACATGTACTGCGCACGTTCACGATTTCAAACATGTGTCATACACGTCATTGGTGGTAACGTCTTTGCCCCTGAGAAACTCCGTGCATTTTACGAAAAACGGCGGGGAAAGATGTCTGCGAATGGGGAAAGAGAAGAAAAAGTTGGCGGAGGCGGCGCAAGGCTCGCCTGTGTCGTCATCACAAGGTCAGAACACAGGTGTCGGCCGCCATGTTGTTTACATTCTGCACACCACGGATACTGACTCACCTGGTTTCAAAGAGAAAACTGCGTTTTTATGGATGTTTTGGTCACGCTATGTTTGCATTTGTTCAGCTTCTTACAGAGTTCGTTATGTTGTGCTTCGACCAGCATGCCAATGGAACACAAAAAGACGCATTTTGGACGGATTTTCACTCGTTTTTCGTTTACACTCAAGACAGAGGCTTGGGCATTTTTCCAAAAGGACGCCAGAAACTTTTGAATGGACTGGACTGAGAAAGTGGCTATTTTTTGCTTTGAGCTGCACTGCCGACGCATGCTGTGACGTCATAGTATTTCGTGCATGACGACGTTGTTCCTTTGTGCTCCTCTACAGATACCCTGTAGATCCGAATTTGTTTGTGATGTTGAAATTCACAAATTCGAATCGGCAGTGTTGTGTAGTGGTGACCATGCAGCAAGAGCGACGCACGAACCTGATTGGTTGAAAATTTTCTGTTGGCGCTAAGTATGACTTCGTTTGCAAACAGGACAAGACGATTTGGCTTGGCTGCTTCGTTGTCAGGGTTACTTCTCTGGTGGATGCAGGATGGTCGGCTCTTCCCCCCCCCCCGGCCAAACTTTGAAAAAAATGGACGCCCCTTCCAGATTTGTGAGAGAGCTGGGTACAATTGTCAGCTGCACCCATTGGGCAGGGAAAGCCTCACTTCACTGGGTGACCCACCCCGCCCCCATCCTGAATTCACCATAGTGTTTGTACACATTTCAACAATGTACCTTTTTGCACAAACGCACTCACATTTTATTCACTAAACTAAGATGCATCTTGAATCCATAACCGCGCACTTCGCCATGACACGTTGCACTTCCCATTCAGTTCGTCTCTGTTGTCTCAGTCTCTGTGTCCTTGGGGGAGGGTTGTGGCAACCTTCGCAACAGTCCCACCCTGACGGGTTCCAACTGGAACGTGAAAGAATTTCAGTCTGCAATGCAAGTAAAGACATTTCGCGCGAGAGGTGAGGCCAGAGAGCAGGCCTCACACCCTTCTGGATCCTTGAACGGGCACACATTGTCCATTTTCACGTGTATTCCATGGGTCTAAAGATAAGTTGAGTCCTGCAACATTCACACCTGAACCATACACAACGACTCGGCAATTTTCCCCATTTGATCCGTCACGTTTTACCACAGCATTTTTTGCATTCACCGCTGTCTCCCCAGTGAAATTTTCCAAATTGACCAGTGGAAGTGAGTTTGGAAACGACGCCTTCGTTTATTTTCATTAGCACGTTGAGATCATTATGGATGTATTATTGATATGGGCGCGTCCGTGGATCCGTCTTCACTAGCGACGCGCCCGACGCATAGAAATCCAATTTGCAAATGTAACGACGTCATTAGTTGTGGGACCGACCACCTGACCGTAAGTGGAAATAATGATTCGTTAACGAAATCTGACCCTGAGCATTCGCGTTGTCCATTTGGTCGGGTCTGTTGGACCTCGAGTGGATCCAGGGTTGAGGACCACTGGGCTGGGGGGGGGGCAGAAACTTGGAGGAACCGAACTTCCAAGACCCGGTGTCAAAGGGAATTTTGAAGCTTTTTCACCTGCATCACAGTTGACAAAAGGGCTAAAATCCGAGTTTGAGTGAACCAAATTTCCTTTCGTCGGAAAATTTGTGAAGTGAAAAGCAAAAGGCCAACGGAACCTGAGGCACACGAGAAAGAGCAAAACCATCCGATTTGGAGTTGGGGGTGGGGGTGGGGCAGGCCCAAACTCTTCTGCCCCCCTTTCGTGAATCCGCTAGTGCCTGAACCAGATTTGACAATTCAACAAGAACTTTTTGGGATATGTTCTTGCACAGACAGACAAGTCGTTGGTACAGTCTCGTATTCTCCTGTCGGCTTGCCTTTTTCACTTGGCACACGCGCGAACGTTTTTCAAAATGTAACAAAGCCCAAGATCACCCCATCGTCCTCTAAGTGAGGACGTTTTTGGTGGAGATGGTAGTGCGGACGCCGAGGGTTCTAATCACGGAGATGTGTCATTAGGTCAGCAGGACCATTACTCTCCAACTGCTCAGTGAACTGCTCATCTGGGGAACGCGCTCATGCGTGAAGCTCTGCACCCGGCGGGGTCTTTAGCTCTGTGCATCCAGGGTCGAGGAACTGGTCAGGGTGTTGCAGATCCAGGGTGAAGGAACAGTTCAGAACACTGAAAGGTGGCTACAAAACCAGAAGTTCAGCCCACTGCACAGGGTGGACGCACAGTTCAGTGCTGCAGATCCAGGGTGGACGTACAGTTGAGAGGATTTCACGTCCAGGGTGGACAGCAGAAGGTGCAGGTTGGATGATTTCACAGCGACGCAGAATTAGGGATCTTTGTTGGTCTTTGTCGTCTCCTCTGTTCAACCTGTCTTTCTTGGCGGCTCGTTTCTTCTTCACCTGAAAATGCAAGAACAAATCATGGAGTCGGAGTCAAGGGAACGATGGTGTTCGACCGGTGCGGTGCACATTATTTGTAGTCTGTTTGCACGTGCATCTCAAACTTGCCAAGCTTTGACAAGGAGCAGCATCAGGGAAAAAACCAAACTTGAAGCTCATTGACGTTTACTTTTGGCAGAGAACTAAATTCAAATCGGTTTATTTTTTTCAAAACTTTGTGCAGCATTCAGGGAAAGGCTGCAATTTGAACCCATTGTCACAAGCACCGATTGTTATTGTAAACGAGACAGTGAATATTTCCTTCACGCTGCAACACACTGTTTGCATAAGCTGGATTTGAATTGCTCCAAAACCTTGTTTTCAGAGTATGAGTTGCTTCTGAGTACATTTGCGTTTGTTTGTGTGGACACAGCTTGTCACTTGGACAAGTCGCCTGCGAATATCAGCCAAACGTATGTTTTTGATGACCTTTTCTGATAAAATTCACAACATGGAACAGGCTACTTTCTGCGCGTTTCTTTCCAGTTGGAGTTGGGACCTGCGAGGATGTTTTTGTGGGGAACAGAAGGGGTGGAACAGTTTTGAAATTCAGTGTCACTTTTCCACACGACGCACGCACGTCTTTCTTGATGTCATGGAAAAATTCTTCACGACAAAAAGTTTCGGGAACTTTTCAGTTGCTCACTCAGTTTGGTTCTTCTTACTCTCCAGGCCCCTCATCTGGTTCTTGTTGTTGTGGGGCGGTGGTGAGCCGATGCCACCCGGGCGGTCCCCTCCTCCCCGCCGGCGGGGGTGGTGACCAGCGCCCCTGACCACCCGGCCGGCCCGCTCGGCTCCCAGCTGCGTCCCACCGCGGTCTGACCCAGTTCCTGTGATAGTGAGGGCTTCAAAAGATAGCAACAACGAAATGGACAGAAATTGACATGTGAGGGCAAAAACATGTGCAACTGAGCAACAGTCAGAAGTCAGACAATTTTGGAGTGAATTTTTTGGGGAAAAATTTGTCCATATCCACGGATTGAAGGAGGCTGTTGGATGGAGTCTTGAGAACCTTTCAAAATTTCCCAGATTTTAAAAATGGGGAATATAGTGCACGGTTGACATGCTGGCCTCAAAACGTGAACATGATACGTTTCTATGGTAATTTTCTATGCACAAATGTAGAAAATTACAGGTTGTGTTTGTGTGGTTTACAGCCTGCTCTGTTTGACAATCTGATATTCGCCTCAAGCCAGGTTCGTGACCCACTTCGACACGAAAATCGAAATTGTGGGAAAATGTCTCAATTTTTGGTGCGTTTGAAAATAAAACTTTGAAGCCAGTACAAATTTCAGACAAAACGTTTTGCCAATCACCTGAGTTTTTCTTTCTCGCATCAAGGTGTGGTAGGCTTATTTTCCAAGTTTTCTGAGGTCTCAAATTTCGCACGACTTTTACATCTTGTCAAGAAAGTTTGTTTGTGGTGTCAAAAACGCATTCAGAGTAAGATGAACAAATCGCTTTGCACTTGATCGTCTTTGCAGTTGATCCAAGAAGGTGCGACAACTCATTGAAATTGTACCCGAATTCTGTCGTCCCCTGGACGCGACCTTTGCAGTGGACGCGTCTCGGGTGTGATGCGGGTGGTGCAGGGGTCACTGCGAGGGGTCACTGCGAGAGGTCACTGCGAGAGGTCAAGCTTGACCCGAGGCTGTGGCTCGGCCCTGCTCCATCCCGCGCCGTTGCCCCAGTCCGCCCAGCTCGCTCCCCCTGACCCCCTGACCGAAGCACCGTCGGCCGGCAGGGGCTCGCCCGCTCCCCCCGGAGTGACCCCTGTCCGCCCCGGCGCTGACCCCTGCATGCTCGCGCGCGGCGCGGCACCTCCCGACCCCAGACCCCGTCCTGCTGATGTCTCCGCGAAGTCACCTCCTGTTATATAAAAGGGGAAAAAGTTTTCAAGAGGTATTTTCGAAGTCTGTCAGGGACCCTGACCGTTAAAAATAAGACAGGGAAAAGGGAGAAAAATGTGTGCAACTGGCTAAATTTGGACAGAAAATCTGTTTGTTGTGGTCAGGATGGGAGGGTCTCTGGGTGAGACAATTTTTCCAACTTGACAAGCAAAAATTGTTTCATATCTGATACAAAACTTTTTAATGTTGTGTGCCAGTGCACAATGTTCCGAGAAATTCGTTGGCAATTCATGTGAACAGACAGTGCAGCTGTGTTCCAACAACATGAGCTTCAAGATTTGCTTTCAATTATTTCTGAACATTGATTTTCTTGGCTGGAAAACTACATGTTCACACGCTTCGCATTTTTTCGATACTTTGTGTGCTGAAACAACTTTTTTTTTCTGGGCCAAAAATAAATCATTCTCGAGGTCTCTCTCAGCTGGCAGCACTGGTGTCTGACCAAGAACTGACCCAGAAAAAAATGCCTCAGATAATGCCTCCACCTGGTGGCAAATTTGGGAACTGCAGATTTGTCGACCTATTTGCACCTGACAGTCCAGCACTTTTTCACACAAGGCGTTTCAAAGCACTGGACACGAGAAGACGAATTTGAGTTGAATTATGTCAAAGAAAAAGATCTATACACAGAAAAAGAACAGATCTCTTGTCAGTTTGGTGTAAGCCCTTCAAAAGGGGCTGATCCAGGATCATCTGGTGTTGACTTGAACCTTTGAAACATTGACGAGTCAACGTTTGGAGGAAGGTAAATCTCAGGAGCCTTGCTCTTGGCTCTGGTTCAGTGTTTTAGTTCACAGGGATTCGTGGTTCAGACTTTTGAACAGCGAATTGAGAACTTGAGTGGGAGGCACAGCAAGTTCCAAAGATGTCCTGACATCCAGGCACGGTGAAACTCATCAGGAAATTTTCACTTGTTTTCAAGACCTATTGAATTTGTTTCAAGCAAAAGAAAATCAGGAGTTCTGGCACCTGGCGGGTCCACAACTGAGAGCAACAGAATGCAGACCTTGAAAACTTAGCTTGTGATGACGAGCAATATTGGGGAAAAATTATTTTGATTTGGCGTCAGGTGGGGCGTCAGGGGTTCGGACCCCCCCGGGACCCCTGGATCCGCCGGAGGACAGAACGAAGCTTGCCCCCTCTGCAGTTGAGTGCGGTTGCGCCGTGTGTTTGACGAGGCTCGGGCTCTGTTCTCGACAGGGATTGAGCAGAGTGGTTTGGCTGTGTTCCACGCGCTTCTCCGGCGGAATGTAGAGTGAAGCCCCCCCCCCTACCCCAAACTCTCCTCCGACCCCCCCCCTACATCTCGATCCGACTGATCAGCTGCCAGCGCCGTATCTCACACAGACCTCCGCGGAGAAGACAAGAAACAGAGTTCTACCTGAAAATCCTCTCACAACACCTGTGATACAACGTTCTCTATTCACAGATATTGACACCAACCAGTGAATGGGTCTGCAGATTAACAACACAACAAAACAAAAGGGAGGGGGTGATGAACAAATTTCAACTCAACAACAGTCCAGTTTTCAACAGCCAATTCTCTCAAAAACCCTGGGAGGAACTCAATTCTGCTTTCTTATGGGCTTGGGCAGTTTCTGCGACTCTCCTGGTAGAAAGCAGAGAAAGCCTGGCTTGACCTACATTCGCTGGAGTTATCCCTAGGGCAGGGCTCAGAAGAGGACGAGACTCTAATCCCCAATCTCGCAACCGCCGCTGCATTTTCTATTTGCCAGCGACACAAAAGGCCAATCTTGGGCAGATTGTAAGAGATACCCTCGGATCCTTTGAAAGCAGCTCTGCTGCTTCGCTGAAGGATTTTCTGCGAGGTCAGGTCACTCGCATTTCCTCTCTTTTCTTCTCTGTACATTTCATTTGCAAGCATTTGTTGTCAGAGGCTAATGCAGTATGCAGGAATGCTTCAGAAGGAGTCGGGTTCCTTCTGCCTGCACCTGACTTGCCTGCAGCGAAGTTCTTGAAGCCGCTCGCAGTGAGGCGGAGCAGACGGCGCGGATCCAGATGCATCTCGAGTCAAACTCTGTTCACCAATTGTTCCAAACAGACCACTTCGCCCCACTTCAAGGGCAAAGTGTTCGTGCACACTCAGTAACACACGAACTTTTGTCGCCTCCTCCCCCCCCAAAAAAAAACCCCAAAATTTTAAATTACGGTAAACGTAGACGTAGAGAAACTGAAGGCATTTGCCAACACGCAGTCAAAAAGAACAACAGTCAGTGTTGCGCGCACCAGTTGCCTCACCCAGAACGAAATAAACCTCACCAATGGGGCAAGGGTGCGTGTACACAGGAGTACATTGAGAAAAGTTGTTCTTTTCCCAAGAAATTGAAATCCTGTCAAATTGACGTTTCTGTGAGTGTCTGGATCCCCGAGCCTCGGCTGGGCTGAGGAGATGAGGCAGGAGGAGGTAGAGACTGTGGAAGGGGACAAGCAAAGGACACGAGCCTCCGGGGATAATCTTTCAAACGACAACTTCTGAAAACCGGAGGGTGGAGGGGAGGGAGGACGCAGGGAGGGAGTCAAGGACGACGGAGGGAAGGGGCACGGCCGCCCGCCCACCGCCGCCCTCCACTCCATCATCGCCCGCTGAACCCCCCCCCCCCGGCGAGTCGCGCTGACAGAATCTGCGCAGAGCTTTGTGTTGCTTCGGTCGGGATTCCATTATGATCCTGGTGTTAACAGCAGTTTGATTGGCTTCATCGCTTTCCCTGCTCCTCTCGCATTCGGCCCGCGCTTGTCAGGTGCCTTGTTTGCCGTCTCAAGGAGCGGACGGCTTCTAATGAACGGAATGAAGGATTTGCCTGAAGCAGCAGCAGCAGCAGCAGCTCGACCTGACCAGTGGAAGAAGAAAGGAATTCCGCACCCAGAGATTAGTGAGGGAGAGGGGATGAGAAAATCCATCCCATACACCGCCTTGAATGGATTTGAACGAAATAGCTCCTGGTTTTGTGTTGGTTCATTCGCTGAGCGTTGAATTTGGAAAAGCGTCGGTCGACAAAACTCACACACGAGCAAGCACACACATACAATCACACAGACGTGCACACACACGCACACACACACGCACACACCAGTCGTTATCTCCTTGGCGCCATCATTGCAAACTGTCAAGCTTTGAATTGGTCGAAGTTCAGAGGCAGCAAACAGGTTGAAAATTAGCGAAAGGTCCAAACACGAACGTAAAATGTTGACCGAATTTTTTCTTGAAAAGGGAGAAGACACAAGATGGTGAAAAGATTTTCTCTCCATCAATTTTAAAGTTTTTACGTCTTCATTCGCTGACAATGCAATTGTGCCCTTTGGCTGCCCTCTCTCAAAACGCACCTATTTATCATTCACGGCAGGTCGAGGCAAAAACCGAACTCAATATTCCAACAAGAAATCAAATTATCGGGGTCATTGGGAGATAAATTACCAAATTTAGTTGAGGCATTTCTCGCATTGGCTCATCGCCCCCCTTCTCTCGGTTCTGTTGAAAGACGTCACCGTAGCTCGTAGCGTCCTGGGCTGCCGGGGGTTGATTTGTATGCGGGTGGGTGGGCGGCGAGGCAATGCGGGGTGCTCCCCTCGGGCGGGGTGGGTCCCGGCTCGGGGAGCCCCGGATTATCGTAGAAATTAGGCGTGGGACTCGGGAGGAAAGAAACTCCGCGAGGCGCGGGGCGAGTGAGTGAGCTGCTGCTGCCGAAGACGCTCAATGCATCTTGATTACGATCAAGTACAAGACTCGTTCGTCAAGCGATCGACGCGGCTGATCGAATTGGATCTCTTCGGCTCTCGGCTCGCTCGCCCAGCGGTGTGGACTGGGCATGCGCATCGCACTTGTAACCTGGATTCTGAACCGGCCAGCAGCGCACAGCACAGCACAGGCGCACCCAGATCAGATCGGTTCAATCCCACGTCACAGATCTATAGGGGAGAGAAAGAATCGATGTTTGCTCCAGGGTACCAAGTCCAGAAAACTTCTGTCGGCAGCTGCACCAAATTTGGCACCGCATGTGCAGGGTTTTTGTCTCGCCTTTTTTTTTTGGGGGGGGGGGCGCAAATTAATTTTTGATCCCATTGACTGGCCTTTTGACTTGAATCCTGATCCTTTGGATGATTATGATATGATTTTCAAACGCCCATTCCTGACCACCAGAACTGACAAAAAAACTTTCTCGTGGACCTTCTCTTTCCACACAGCAAATCGCCTCAGCAAAATTGTTCAGGCAGACTTTCTTCTCCAAACAAGTCTCACACATTTGGCTGTGTTTGTCCCAAGTGGAATCTTGGATCCGCCTCGTTGCCTCCAACCATTCCGAGTTGATCAAGTCTGAATAACTGAGTGAGATACTTAGTCTCCGTGACAGGCCCATTCCTCATCCCCCCGCGCCGTTCATACACACATCCGATGCATCCTTTTTTTCTGTCAGCCCCACTGCATGATCCATCATATTTTTCTCCATTTGTGAACTTGTAGTGAGGAGGATACATCTCACGTTTCACGCCCCTCGCGACAGTGAAACGAAAATTTCCCCCTGAGTTGTGGAAAAAAGTGGTGATGTTCTCTTCACAGCCGATGAATAGGTTGGTGTGTGTTGAAAATAGACACTTCAAAATTACTCTGACACTTTGACATTTCAAAAGTGAAAAAAACGAAATAGTTTTCACCCCAATAATTCGCTTTCCAGACTGGTGTTGTTGCAGTTTTGAGTTTTGAGTTTTTGAACTCAAGGTCCGTGTGACAGACACACAAGAATGTGCACGGGTAGAATTTGAGTTGCCTCCATGTTGCACAGCAAAGAAACCAATTTTTAGAGTTTGCTCAAAGGCAATTTGCTTTCCTCTCATTGGTATTAAATTATGTATGCCTTTAACAACTGGCGCTCCGTTTTTAATTTTGCTCCATAAATAATGGATAGGAGTTAAAACGGTGCTAATCGACCTAACTGAATATGAGGCCTCGTGATACGTGACTCTGCACGCAGCCATGAGCGATTGAAATAAACACGAGTTGAACGAGACGAAATGAACGGAAGCGAGGATGATGCATAGTTTTGCATAAAATAACATGTGTTGACAGGTTTCTCAGGGAAAAGTGAAATGTCCCTGAATGGGTTCTGCTCTTATCAAAATGTTTTCTGAGAGACTTCATTTCTGAGAGGAAACAAGGTTTTCAAAATGGATTTCCCACAGACGAGGGTTCCATGTGTCATCCCTGACATTTGTATCACGAAAAACGCAAATTCCACAGCTCAATGCCAAACGATCGTTGAAATAGATATTTGGTGTGAAATAACGCGCAAAGAAAAGAAAGAAGCTTTACATTTGTACCTCCGGGTCCATTTGTAACTGTCAAGTGTTGTCAAAATCGATACCTGACCCCATTCTTTTATTTTCGCAACATAATCTGGGTTTTCCTGGAACTGGGCAGGCGGGCTTGTAGCACAGAGTTCCGCTCTCTGCCACAGAATATTGAACCGCTGATCACACAGGGATACAGCGCCCGGAGAATGCCTTTGAAAATCCACTTGAAAAGATCTAATTTACCGCTGAGTTGTTTTGCAAGAGGAGAAAAGTGAGTGGTCAGAGCGTGTGTTTGACCGGAGGAGACGCGTCGCGACCCCTGGCGGTTGTCCGCTCAACTACCCGGCAAAACAAACCATAAATAAGAAATGGCGGACATTTATGTTGCTTTTATGTGCAATTTTGCTGGCTTAATGGCTATCAAACATACACGGAGAGTGTTGAGGTCAATTAGAGAGAGCAAACAGAACATGATTGCATCAAAAAGAGCACACCACTTAATCTCTCATTTGTTATTTCGTTCACACTTTGTCGCCTGTTGCTACTGGGAGCGAGACCTTTGTTTTTGTTTGCAAAAAGTGATTTGCTGGCAGAAAAAAAACACACAACGTTCAAGAAACTTTGACGTATGAAAATCTTGGAAAGGTCAGAGACAAACCAGAGGAACTCACAGTGACTCAGTTGTGCGTGTTTCTTTCTCCAAATATTTGGGAATTGTTGCCTTTGTTTGTCTGCGAATAGAAACAAAAAGTTCACAAACTAGAACTCGAAAGTTGCCTGGCAATGTGGAAACATTTGATCAACTTGTGGTTTCGGTGTATTTGCTGTTCAGTAATTTGACCCTTCTGTTTTTGACAGGAATTGCCGCAAAATTTAGACCTGAAATGGTTTTCTATTGCGAAGCATGTCACTCTGCAGGGGAGCGGCCCTGACTGACCTGGGGGTGTTCACACCTCAGGGAGCTGCTACTGCTGCCCACTGATACCCCAGATAGGGCACAGTTTACCCTCTGGCCACAAGGCCATCAAACTGCAGTGAACCGCAAAACACAAGTGCACAATCAGTGCAAGAAGACGACTGATCTTGAATTCAAATTTGTGTTCAGTTTCTTTTGAGAAGGAACTGAGTGACTTTGCAAGGCTTCGTAAAGGACGTTTCGTTTGGGTGTGCAAGAGGTATTTTGCGCTCGCTGACTGAATTTCAAAAGCGCAAAGTTGGGGACAGGACGGTGATGTGTGTGTCTTTGACTTCCTTTTTGCAGTCGCTAAACTTGAGTTGTTTTGTGAAGAGCGCACACACAGAGTCCTCCCACTTCCTGCGGTGTATTCACTCTTCCCTCCCGGCCCCTCCGAAGCCTCCATGGCCGCTCACACGTTAGAATACCCCGGCACAATGGACTCCAAACAGAGAGATAAAGGCTGAAACCCACATCAATCTTTCGCTGAATTCACCATCCAGTTCCTCTTCTGGAAATCAATTCTGTCTTTCGGAGGCGGATCGATGACTTTGGTCTTCTCCAGTTGAAAAAAGTGAGACACGTTGAAGAGTGATGGCCCTGCCAGAAGCTGGGTCCGAATGAAGGATATTGGATCAGCTCCATTTGAAGAAAATTCCACTGGAAAATTGAGGCAAGAGCACCATAATCTGAGGTTGTGGAATTTTCACCATTTTGTTTCCAAATTTTCGTTTGGAACAAAGTCAATGTCTGACTCAATCCATTCTTGTGGACTCCATTCTTGAATGCTTCGCTGTTCATTGAACAGTCATCATCAATTTCGACTTGCCCGATTGTGCTTTCATTTTTCGGACAAGACCAACAGACGCTGAAGATTGCGCGTCCAGATTACCCTCGACTCGAGATTATTTCTGTCCACTTCAATCTCCAATCAAATAAAACTGGTCGAATTATTGGCAGAATAATCCATATTCCTGTCACACTTGATAATTGGATGATTATTAACCGGCCAATGCAATTCCTGCTCGACAATGCATTGAATATCCATTGTGTCTCTGGCCATTAATATTCGTCTGATTTTTCTCCCATTTCCGACTGAATTCTGAAGGCTTGTTATTTACCATTCGCACAACACTCAATACTTGTCAGCGCTGCAAATTTACATTTTGCACTGGAAAAATGCACCTGCGAATAAAACGTCAATTGCCTCCCTCAAACAGGTTGAATTTTTGATGATTTCGTTGTCAGAAAAAATATTTATGCAATTCATCTTTGTTTTTCAATGCACGAGAGGCAGCAATATTATTTTCGCCATCTTTCTAACAACTGTGGACAAATGGAGCAAAATTGAGGCGAAAGAAACAAAGGGGAAAAAAAACAATAGAAATAGCTGCGGAATGCAGCAGGACTGGACCACGTGATCTGGGCGTCGTCGTGGTGACGCGACGTCGCGCAAAATGACGGATGAGCGTAAGACGCTGAGATACGAGAGTTTGATAGGGTTCGCTGCGAGGTGCCGTCCCGTGCTTCTCCACATGAATGTTTATCTCTCGAGTGGAGGCATGCAAACAGCACCCCTCCCTTTGTTCCCTGTCTTTTGTTCGTGGTTCCTCCAGGCAGACACGAAGCTCGCGTGCATCTGCAGGAAGCGTCCCTTTTTGTCACGATATGACGCGTCGAGGGAGCCTTTCCTTTACGCAAGTGCTTGTCGGAAGCCACAATTTTCAAGAATCCAAAGGCCAGTTTTGCCCATGTACGTGTTGGGACTTACAAACACACAACATCCATATATATCTCATACAGATGGAGAACAAAAGATCACGTCTGGGGCCGCGGCGGCCGTGGACGACAGCTCAGAAATCAGAGAGAGAAAGAACAATGGCCCTCAAATGGACAAACAATATTGTCATCCACGACCTCTGTGTGACCCACACCGCGGGACTGTGATGGATATTGATTCGGATGTTCCCAAACATCGCCCAACGAGAAAAATGGGTCATTTTCCCTTCTAATCTGTCCCGGGAGCCGCATGATAGGAACGGGACCATTTGTGCGCCAATTACAAGTCCACAGTGGATCAGACCGACTCGGAAGGAAGCGAAGGGACTCGGCTGGTCTCGCCAGAAAAATATTGCGGTCGAGAAATGGTGGACGAGTCGTTCGAGTGCGTTGCTGTAAATCACGATCAAACAGAGCAGCAGCGCGGGGCAGATCCATCCTGCGTACGGGACACTGGCCTTGGCGTGGCGGCCTTCAACTGAATGCACTGGAACAGAATAGCACACGTGACCTCAGTCTCAAATGATGTTTTGCAGTTGAGATTTCCCTGTATTCTTTTCAGCCAGACGTGTGTCACACCGACAGGTTTTCTTGTTTTTCCTTTTACTCTTCAAGAAACTTGAAAAACAGTTGTGCTGTGTACTTTGGAACTTTGGTTCCTTGGAACGTTCGTTTACAACGTGACGAAGGCAAAGTACTCCAGATTGGAGAAGTGCTCAGAAAGAAACTCCACTCAGATTTGCCTGACGAAATAAAGAACAACGCCGAGAGTGACTCGCCCGTTTGTATGCAATTATGCAGCAGCAATATCCCCGTTGTCCACTTGCGCCAAATCAAGTGCGAATTCCGCAGGCCTCGCTTCACGCTTCCGTTAATGCTTTTCGCCGAGGCAATTTGCATAAGATTATGAGCTAAACGCCACGTTTCACACTGAGTGCGGCGTGCGTTGTGTCCCTGTGTAAATCAATGGGGGTTACGTGGCTTGCGAGGGACGCTGCGTCTGACGCTGCGTCCGTCGACGCGCGCGACGCGTCACGTGTGCGCCGAGCCTCACGCCTGCGGACACGGCGTGTTCTGCGGGGCCAGTGCAGGGACTGAATGGGATTAAGGATCTCGGGCCCACTCCCGACTGCTGAAAATCCACCGAGCTCACAACTGCAGACGGGCTCTTGTGACTGCAAGGGGTGTGTCCCTGCGCGTAGGACATGAAGGCTGCGTCACCAAAGGTTGCAAAGCCATTCGCCAAAGAAAAAGATGAAACCCACCTTGTGTCACCTTGTGTCTCTGAGTATCGAAGACAGGGTGTACACAAAGCTGTGGATTTTGGTCTGGGTGTCTGTCCAAAGTTGGTGTGCGTTTTTTTCTCTGGTGTGTGCTTCTCTTGAGAAAACACAACAAATTTGAAGTCACCGTGTCTGGCATGAACCAGGGTCAAGGGTGAACCCAGAAAGACCCATCAAATCTGAACAACACTCACGTTGCTGTGGTCCTATTTTTAGAAAACACTTTTGAATGACGTCTTTTTCAAACTTGAAAGTTCACCGTACAATTGTGAAAAAAAACCCTGAGACGTTTCTCGGGAAGATTGAGCGTTGGAGATCTCCCTCCCCGGAGTCCCACTCATCTGAGCCGTGTGTGAGGCAGGCTGCGCTGCGCAGACGGATGACTCTCAGGATACGAGCCCTTTCCTCGAGGTACCCGGGACGCACTCCCATTGCAAGTCAGATCCCGGGGGAACAATGAGAGGAAGCGTCTGAAGCGAGGAGCCAGACGTGCATCTCTCTCCTGCAGGGGAGGTTTAGCAACCACAAATTTTTCTGAACGTGCGGTGCCCCAGTTGCCAGATTGGTGGCACAGAGAACCAAGTTTGCACTGAGAGCCAACGACACGTGACCAAACGGAATCTGTGTTTCTTGTCCAGCAATTGGCACAGTGGGACAAGGAGCGGAATGGTCTGCGAAAACTCGCCACTGAAACAATTTCCAGGTGATGATAGTTTTGAACTGGTGAGAATTTGGTTGCGTCAGACTTGCTTCACAGTGAACCCCTAAATGCGTTCAGCGACGTAGTGTCACGACGCATCCAGTGTGAAACAGGCCTGGATGATGCGCGCGCACGTTCTGTACCTGGATCCAACGCCCCAGGGACCAATAAGCCTCATCCCTCCCTCCCCTGCGCTCCAACCCGTCTCGTGAGAACAGACCCAGCACAACGGACCTTCAGACAAAAAATTGCTCTCTGATGATATGTCAAATCGCATGAAGTATGGTGTTTAGCTTTCACGTTCCCTGAATGGAATAGCGTGCTCTTTCTTCCTTTTGTGGCGCAGTCAGTAATGGAGCGTTACGATACTTCGTCCGCATGCAGGGTTCTTTGGTCACCACTATGTGAAGCGAGGAAGAACGAACGTTTTCAGTGGGGTCATTACCAGGCCCATTTACCAATCGAACACCACCGAGATATGAAAGAGAGTTGTGTGTGTGTCAGTGTATTTGACTCCCGTCGTTCACTCGAGTCTGATTGAAGAAATTTTGTTTGACTTTTTTCTCCATGGTAATTCTGGGCTGCAGTGATCGAACCTCACACGCGACACAGTGAACGCTCAAAGCATTGTGGGATGAAGGTCGAAGTATATGTCACATCGTCAGTTTCCAGAAGCGCCAGTGGGTGTAGGGTTGAGGTTCAATGGCCCATGCCTTTGTACAGTCCTGGTTTGCAGGATTTGCTAATTTGAACATGAACAGATGGCGCGAAGGGCGCAATGCTGGAGAAGCTAAAATTTCGTGTGTGTGTGTGTGTGTGTGTGTGTGTGTGTGTGTTTGTGTGTGTGTGTGTGTGTGTGTGTGTGTTGGAGCTCCTGTGGGACCCCCAACAC
>JAAUXT010067107.1_pt1 | contig 23187 bp, 22 predicted proteins | sample 7278171 | NCBI WGS metagenome assembly JAAUXT01 (sample SAMN14350112, study PRJNA611818) | marine sediment metagenome | isolation source: surface marine sediment (1.8m) | place: French Polynesia: Moorea | collected 2018-08 | reverse complement strand
TTGTAGTATAGTTTATTGTAGAGTAAGAGTTGGAGCTCAGTGGTTTAGGCTACCTTCCTCTATGGTGTCTCAAGCTATTGTGTGTTGGCAGTCTGGGTCATGTGCCCAGCTTAGGATAGTGGCTCCATCTAGGGGAATGATATGATTGGCTGTGTCTGTTGCTGTGGCTATGGAAGGCCATGGCAGTACTTAGGGGGTGGTCATGGTAAATATATATAACAGCTTCGAAGAAATTGACATCTCAGGATCAGTGCTTGGAAAGCTTTTTGACGTCACAATTCTTTGCCTTTTCAAATTTTTATTTCAAAGAGATTTATATTTTGAATTGGACTGACCCCACTTGGGGTGTCGGTCCTGCACTTTTCCTGCAATTGGCCATGGTCATGGCAACTGAAAGTGTATTTTACATAGGGCAATGCAATGCGAAAATATGCAGATATTGTTTTCTCAACTGCGGAACACTTTCGTCGGGGTGGGCCAGATGCGCTGTTTCCAGCATGTGTTCATGATAGACTGCCATGCGGCAGTGGCCGAATGCAAAAAATAAGTTTTCACACAAAGTGGATTCTGACGTGCCGCAAGATTTTGCCATTTCCGAAGTTCTGGTTGGTTCTGCACAGGCACGAGCAAATGGTCGCCCACATTGGAACCAAAAGCCAGAGTGCACTCCGCTCAACAGTAAGAATCGTTGAGAAATTACAGACTTGCACAAAGGATTTTGTGTGAAAATATGAAACGCTCTGAGGGTGCGAGTTCTATAAGTTTTCGGTTCACCTGACGCTTCTGTGCGGAAAGTTGTGTTTGGACGAGAAATCGAGTGCTGAATTGAACTCAGGTGATATGAGGTGCTCACACATCTCAGGCGGAAAAATACTCAAATTGAAAACCTCGAAGCTTGAGTGAAACTTACGATTTTGCACACACCCAAATCACAATTGGTGGCGAGTAAGCCTCGGAACCACGATGAGCTGGTTGATTCGGTCTCAGATCGTTCAATGTTTCACCGAAGCAAAAGTTGCGGGGTTTGTGCTTTGCATGCTGACGGGTTTTCATTGCTCAGTGAAAGATTCTCTCGGCTGGTGTAAACTGGGATTCCGAGTGAGAGGGTGCTCACAAAAATTCACATCTTCCTGTTTCTAACAGCGAAGAAAATGTAAACATCAGGCCAGTCAGGTGGAAGCGACGCAACATGGCAGAAGATGTCAAAACACATGACCACAATGTGTGATTACACCACATAATCTCCTCAAGATTTGCTTGGAATCCACTTGCTCACGGTGTACACGAGTGAGCTCAAAGTGATGTCGAAGTGGTGCAAGTAAATTCAGAAAGTTGGAGAATTGGCGTTGTCATGAGAAGATACGATTTTCGTTGATTAGAGTGTTGTTCAAAACTTTGTTTTGTCGTGAAAATTTGCCAAGAGTTGGTGTTGCGTGGAGATTTCAATTTTCTCAAGTTGCACTCGATTCGGCCCCAGGCTGCTTCAGCAGACTCATTTTTGCGTCAACAAATCTTTTGTGTAGAAAATTTGTGTTCACAGATTGTTGTCAGCTCTTCTGCGCTTGAGCGACTTGCATCTTGATTTTCAACAAGAGTTTGCCAAAAACAATTTGGGGGTGGAGAATTGGGAATGAAATTGGATTGTCACCTCCAGAACAGAAACAAGAAGAGACAAATACGGAAAGAGTCAAAGAACAACAATTGGATTTTTGATCGATTCTCTAGGTTGTGAATGCGGGGGATGTGTTTTTCTTTTTCATTGAAAAATATCGCATGTGTAGAACTGATTCTGATTTTACTGTTGCGTGCCGGCGTCACGAAAGAGCATCAAACTTGGCGATGGATTGCAATGATGGGTTCAGCCTTGACAGCTCCTCTCAGCACCCGCAACTCCGATCTGTCTGGGCAATTTCTCAGCAAAAACACAATGTGGAAACGAAACGTAATCTGACACAAGGTGTATTCTCCAAAGTTCTCCCAGGCTGCTCTCGGACAAGCGACCGTCGCTGCGGCCAAAAACATGCTCGGATACGGGCTCGCAGATCTATGCCTGCAGTGTGTTGTTGATTTGTTGCAAATTTGGCTCACCGAATGTGGCACCCAGTCTCAAAAGGCCTACGTTCGACGCACATGTAACGGACACAGGATTTGAATCAGGTGTGTCTGTTTTGCCTGTGGACATGGACAATGTTTTGTGACTCAGTACGAGTCGTCGCAGTTGCTTTGTTTCTCGTTCGGATTGGCGTGACTTGTTCATTTCGACAAAATCTTCCCTCTTTTTGGCTTGCTGGTGAACATTGCCGCTTTCAGGCGATTTGAATGGTTCGCACAATTCCGTTCGCACATTTGGGATTGAGAAATTAGTCAAGACATTGCAAGGCAACGGCATTGGTTGGAGTATTTTGGGGTTGAGGGCAAAAAGGGCCAAAATGTTGTCAGTGGCCAAACTTACAGCAAATGAATTCAAATTTTTTTCATGTTCCTGGCGTGAGAGGGTTTTTGGTACACGTGATAGCTTCAAAGAATTTTGGAAGGTTTCACAAAACTTTAATGCTTGATAACCTGAACAAGCAAACCGAATTCTGAGTTCAAATCACCGTGAGGTCCAGGACCCCTATTTTTCGCGTTCCCTTTTGTTCAATGACTGTGGGAGGAAACAAACAGATCACAAGAAGGAGTTTGGGGTGAACCAAATCGCCCTTCCACCTCAGGTCACAGGAGGTTGATGTGCTTGACAAAAAGATATTCTTACTGGATTTTGCCACACACTTTTTGGAGGAAACTGCAATGCAGGAATGTCTCATGAGCTCATAAGTCTTAAATGGTCAATTTACCCCTTTCAATGTGTTGTTGAAAAATGCACTTTGCGCTGTTTTCACAAGTCCTTTTCAAAATAACCTGTCATTTGCTTTCATGAGGTGTTTTATGAGAATTTCAATTTTTGAAAGGTTTTCTGCCCTGGGGTGAAGGCAGTTTACCAAGCGGGACACTGGGACAAACATATCTGATAATCTGAGGTGCGACATGCCAGACTGATGTGTGAGACCGCCCGACCATGGTCACTTGACACAGATCAGAGCGCGTTGCAGTCGTGTCAACTGAATTTCACCAGATTATATATTTCACTCAACTTTCAAGGCAGGAAACTGCTGATAGAAAGTTCAGGTTAGAAAGCCTGTGTCAGAAACTGTTTCGACGATTTTACGTTGTCATCTCCGTCCTTCAACACTTTGAAGTTTACGCGTGTTCTGACCGGGAAGAATTCAACATGCCCATTGCGAGCAAAACAAACTCATCATGGAAGCCATAATTGGGCTGCACTATGGTGGATCTAGGCAAGACGCTTTTTCTCAGTTGATTCCAGCTCATTTCAAACCGAAAAAGCCGATCTTCGACAAATACATCCAGACATGCCGTCGCAATTTTGTCGCATTGGAAGATTCTGCAAGCTGTTTTGTGGATGAATGGTCCACATGAACTCGGTGCTGGAGCTTCAAAGCATGATCTGAGACGAGCCATGGTGTCCTTTCTCACGGTGAGGGGGCCACATCAAGTATTGTGGGCATCCTTTTCTGGCGTGGGGTGGGGGCACACCAATTTCGCAACGTTTGATGTACACGTGTGTGTGTGTGTGTGTTTGCGCGTGTGCGTTGGCGTTTGTTGTTGACAATCCAGAATCTCCCTGTGTTGTGCTCCGGTTATGAGCTGCTGGTTTCTCCGAAGCAGTTGGCGCGGTCAGGTATTTAGACCTGCTGAGATTTCCAGCGAACCGCGGCGGGGTGAAGGAACCAACTTGCCCCTTATCTCAGGTTGAACGGAGGGGCGGAATCACATTTTGATGGAAGAGTCGGGAAGCAAACCTGAAGCATCCTGTTGCTTTGTGCGTCTGAGAACACGCGGTGTATGTGCAGAGGGTGGGGGCAGGAACTTTGGAAAGGAGCTGATGAGTGTGCTTCATTCTCGTGTGCGAAAACGCCACCAGGAAGGTTGGGTGAGCACTTCGTTCAATTCGTACAACGAGCAGATGATTGCGCAGTGTTGCACCATTGACCAAGGCTTTGAATCACTCAACTTCACAGCGAGAATTTCTGGGTTAACTGATGACTGGAACTCAATGTTTGAATCAGACAAACGGATAATACATTCACAGTTGTTTGTTAATGAAGAGCAGGTGGTGTTCCAAGGGCATAAGTTACACAGATTGTGCAAAAAGTACGCAAAATTTTATCAACACCTGCAAGCACAACTGGACTGGCAGTGTCGAGACCTGTTGAATGCACGGACTGACAACTGACATCCCTTCATATTTGAGTGGCTTTGTGTGTACTCTGCACGCAGAACACAGATGTTTCCACTGGCTTTCTCCATGAACATTCACCTTTCAGGTCCCAAGCAGTAAAGCTATCAGTGCGGCCCCTAATCTCGGAGTTCGGACGGAGCGGCCTCGCGGATCAACGATCTGCTAATGGGACGGCGCGTCACTTCAACTCTTCTGATTGGCCAATTAAGTGATCGCTGGTTCTCAACAGTCACGTGGGATGTGTCCAGGATGGGGATGGTTCAGGGGCTGAGCTATGAAGTTTGCAGGGCTCTGTTGCTGCGTCGATGCCAGGATTCTCAGGCTGTTGGTCCGAGATTTCTGGTTCTTCCACATCCGGGTTGCTGCCCAAGGAAACTGCACACGAGTCTTTGAAGAAATTGGAAACGTACCAAAGCTTCTCTTGGGCATTTGGTCTTTCTGGAACTGTGGAGTGATACCTTCCCCAAAAGTTCTCAAGCACATCACCAGGCCTAAACTGCAGCATTGTTGTAGTTTTCTATCCTGAGCTGAACAACCACGGGGATGAAAGCCGTGGTTGTCGAACTCTAACGCAAGAGTCTTGAAAGACAACAGACACTGTTGTTCCTCGTGCAGTTCATGCAGGATCCACAATGAAGCTGCTTGGTCTGCGTTGAACGGGGAGTTCCAGAGATTCTTGCATGCCTCCAGTAAGCTTTGTTCATGCAGGGGACGAAAAAACACGGAGACTCACCACAAACCTCTTCAATGTAGAACTGCCGCGAGTGGAGGCAGATTCTGGCAGAGGGTTAGCTTGGCCCTCAAAAGAGAACAAGTATTTCTTGACTTTGCAGTCAGTTGTTTTGAAACCATTGCCTTTGGTGAGGTGGTGCTGTGTGCTGATAGCAGAAGTACTCGTACACCTGTGATGCCTTTGTGCAATCGCTACCAAGAGCCATTGCTGTCACAACCTTGGGCGAACTGGGATGTCTGTGAACTAAAGATTCTTTTGATTTGCACCCAACTCAACAACATTAAAAAAACACCAGGTTTGGACAGTGAGACGAATGGAAAGTGTCACATTTATTTACACGGTGCATCATTCAGGTTTTCATCGCACAAAGAGCGGAACACTCCAAGACTTCATATCTCTGTTAGAATCGGTTTCCTCGTTGTCTGAACAAAAAGTTGAAGACGTATCAGAGGTTGCCAAGTGCAACTTAATTACATTTGCTGGGACAAGACACCCAACTTGGCAAGAATCGCACTTTCTCACAATACAACTCCTGTGTTCATTGCCAACGTCGAGTGAAAAAAAGGCACGAAACCATATTGTCACTGTTTGGTTGAAATTTCTCCACAGAACGCCAGCGGATTCCACGTTTTCGTGTCTGTAACATTCTTCCCGTTGCAAAGTGTGTTCTTTCTTTGTTCGGCTGGGAAAGAACATGATTCATATCGAGCCTTGTCAGCAAAGACTTTCAAGTGTGCCTCACCTTTGCCCTGCTTCTGCTCATAAAAACAAATTAATTGAACAGAGCCATTTCTTTTGAATAAGAAAACCAACTAATGACCACCCAAAATGGGTTTAAGAGTTGAAAGGAGCCTGGGGACTGTGGGATGAGGTTCAATCCCGCGCATGGCTGGTTTTCTATCAGATCTCACAGCTGGTTAAGAAGTCTGCCTCGGTACCATAGCAGGAACTAATGTCATCACTCTTGAAGCCCCTTGACTTTCTTGGGGATCAAGATGCAATATCCCCTCTTCAACGATTTTCTGGGATGTGAGAGGCTTGAGTAATGTGAGCGTCAAACCTGCGTTTGCTGTGCACAAGACGTTGCACCGGTTTTCACATGCTCCTCCCAAAACGATTCAACCAAATTCGAGCGAGGCCAGGACCCAAAGATGATGGTCTAACCATACGCAGTTGTCTCGTTTTGTTGGTACTTTTGCTCCATCTGACCGTGGTCACCAATCTTCCGAGGGATGTCATCATGCAGAGGGAAAGTCCACCTCAAATGTCAGAAAAATATGAGGACTGTTTTGTAAGTTTTTCTACACACATTGATGCAAGCAGAAAGAAACCGAAGAAGATCATGCAGCAATGAAAGGTTCCAGTGTAGTCAAATTGAGTCTGTTTTTACTTGCGTTTGCAACGCAAAGATTGAAACCATCGAATTGAAAACTTCAGTGAAGGTGTTCGGAAGATCCTGCTTGCTTTAATTGTTTGTAACGTGAAACGTACTCTTCACTCTCAGGGTGGATGCACACTTTGACAGGGAAGGTTTGGTGTTGCGCAGGAGCATGACGCAAAAGCGTCGAAAAACTGCCAAGTTGGGGGCTGGACTGACAAATAATCCTTCGCCAAGGCCCATTCGGAATCCAGTGGTGAAAGATCTGACTCTCGGTGGTTCTTCTGGTTGAACTTCGACAAATTCATGAGTGAAAATCCTCTTTCTCTGTGGTTGCTTCCCCTGAAAACTTTGCATGCAGACCGAGCGTCGAGAACGGGGAGGTTAGCCTGGGGTTCCTCACAACGAACTCACTCAGGCAGCTAAGCTCTCCTTCAGAGAACCGCGGAAAAGGATAGGAATACAAATGCCTCAGGTTTGCTTTGCTTGTCACTTTTTCTTTTCTCACCTCTGACCTCACTCCAAAACCGTCCTTACTTCTCAGCCCAGATTTGGATGCCAAATTGATGCGAGAGAACCAAGATTGCTTCGACTGGCTCCGTTGGAAGCATGAAATGCTTTGGAGTGAACTGCTCCCATATTACCTGGGGTTATTTATGCGAGCCTAAGTCTTAATTGATTAGATGCTGCAAAGTCAAAACCCGCAAAGGGTAAATTTAAAGGGAGGTCGTTTCCTTCGTCTCCCTATTTGTTGTCAACTTTAGAAAGACTTTAACAAATTTATGTTCTGTCTTAAATACTGCTGAAAACGAACAAGGATGGACAGACATTGGCAACTTCACCTGATTTCTTTTTTGATCCAAGTTTAGTCGCTCTTGAATCTTTGTCTGTGACAATTATTCAGCTTTTGACAGATGCAAAAGCTACATTTTACCACCTGTCATCATTAAAGAAATTTACGCATTGTAAATAACGAAAAAAAAAGTTGCGAAAAAAGGAAGGAAGGAGTCGCCCGCGGTGCAGACACAGAAGGAAGTGCAAGTTTATGGACAGAGCCACAGCACAGGATTTTCTTGTTTGTCTCGCGGTAAGTGGACGCTGATTGAAAGGGGAGGGAAGCAAACGCCCCTTCGGGGATAATCTTTCCAGTGTTTGCGGAGACATTCTTGGTCAGATTGAGTCTGCTCACATGCAATACGGGAGCACGGAGGCTTTGATACAAAGTCGCAATATCACAAGTTTTTTCCGGCTTTGGTCTGGTCCTCTGGGGAATTATGATTTCTTCCTCCGGTTCTTCATTTTGCTCTGTTCTCTTGGTGCTGTATCAGTTCAACACCACACAGCGCAACCAGACACAACCTGTGCATAGAAAAGGCCTTCCTGTGGAAGTCTGAGACACTGAGATTTTATCTTCATGTGGCTTCACTTCAGTGGCAAATCTTCATCAACCGCCTGTGTATCTCTTCCGCAGTGGAACGCACGCCAAGCTAGCAATTCGCAGAAATTCAGACAAACGATTTTTGCTCCACGATTTCGTGCCAGAGTGCCATGGTTGTGATTCCAGGCTGCACACATGTAGGAGGAGAAATGGGTCCGAGGTTCCAGATACTTCCAAGGACAAAGGGTCATTCCGGCGGAGTCAAATGTCAGCCAATGAAATTTCACCACAACTTCTTTGAAACCATCTCTTCAAAGATAAAGATAAATTTATCATCTTGTCTGATTTTTTCTCACTCATCAAACCAACCTCAAACAGGCCACAGGAGCTCAAACCTGTCACACTCTGATTGATAGAATTACACACCACTCAGCCATGAGGACCCATCTTCTTCGTGGCTGATTCTTGAGTTGTGGTCAATCTACAAATTGAGCTGCAGGTAGACCAATGCTGAAAAACAAACATTGCTGACAGACTGAACACTTAGTAAACAATTTCATTTGCCAGCTGAAAAAAAAATTAGTTGTTCCACCTTTGGGTTTATGCAGAAGGCACACGCAGTGGGATTTGGCTGTTCCTCAGAAATCGCGGCATTTTCTGAACAACGCAAAAGCGAGATGCATGTTCACACAATTTGACCTTCATAACGCAATACTCAAATTGCTGGGTGGCAGTGGGAGAGCTAAATCTGTGGAGAATGCACGAGCATTGCGATGCAGAGGCTCAGTTTGCACAGTGCGGACCCACGGCGTGTGTTGGCGGTGTGCGCAACAGATCAGTCCCTGTGAGAGCCGTGGGTACAAAAGCGACAAACGTGGAGACCGACTCGCATTTCAACACTGCCATTCATTCCACATGGGCGTCAATTCCTGCGCGAAGCGGAGACCTGCGTCATACCGGGAGTGAAATTTTTGCTCAAAACTGGACTTCAACTGTGGAGCTCACAACCAGTCCGCTTTTTACAAACTCGAGTTTGGTTGACCGTTTTCACTTGGATACATTCCCGTGTTGGTGTGGGACAGTGAGGTGCAGCACTGAGGATCCTGAATGTTTGGACGCGTTGTCTGCGCAGGGTCGTGTCACATCAAAGGGAGAACTCGATCCGAGTGGACTCTGTGACGTATTTAGATGAGAGATCCGGTGTCATGCAGAAGACAGGTATTTACGCTTTCAACTTCAGTCCCCGTTCCTTGCTGCTGCTTTTGTGTTTGAGCTGACTTTGAAACGCAAACAGCAACTTGAGGTTTGCAAAGGAAGCAATTGAGACATTTAGGATCAAACTTGTTGACAGAAGTTTTCATTTTGTCTGACGAACGAACAAAACAGCGACTTTCCTTCAAACTTGCCGAGATGGTGGGTTTTGCACTCGGCACGTACGTTGCGCAGCTGGATCTGAGGGAGGAAAAGAAAAGTTCTTGAATTTTAGGATTCTCTGCAATGTTGGGCATTGTTGACGTTTGCCTGTGCGGTGGGCGTACTGCCGAAGATCATCAGTATAGGACCACAAAAGCGAACGGAAAAGTTGGAACACGCTAATTGTTGCCTCCCGTCAAAAGTTGGTTCACAAATTTCTGCTGCGTTCTGGAAAGACAAGGAAGGGCAAAGAGGAACTCTTTGAAGGGGTGCGCACCAAATTTTGACTGCGTTGGTCCTTGATCAAAATTTTTGACAGAGATTTTGAGAGGGTGCAAAGTTCAAGGGGTTTCAGCGTTGTACCGAAGGATTATCAAAGTGCGAAGGTCTCCAAAAGAGATTTTTGTTGTTGTTGAAGCATTTTTGCGAAGGAGCTTTGACACCGTATCGTGCGCGAAAACGAAGTTGGTGGGCTTTGACAGGCAATCATCTCGATGTTTCAAAACTTCTTTCTCCAGCTGGAAATTCAATTCTGTGGGCAGAACATGTTCTCCTTCGCTGTGAACAAGCTTGAGAAGTGGCGGAAGTCAGCGGCTCCTGGACCACTTTTCTGAAGGGAGTATACAAGACCTGCAGTTGCTCTCGTGTTTTTTTTCAGTGCGGATCACTTGACATTCTATTTCTATTTCGTCCGTTGTTTCAACTTGGTTGGAACGTGAATGGACACGAAGCTCCGGACGTCTGTGCTTGGCTTTTGTGGTCGACACCACAGTCTGCCACCAGCGTGTTTCCTTGGGAGGTTGCGCAAGTAGCAGGTCTTGAGTGGAACCCTGAATCCCACAGGGCGACGACAACTTTCTTTTTGTGGTGAAAGTGAACAAAGAGAGCTTTCTTCAGTTCAGATAAGCATCTTCTTCCCACACGGCGGGAATGTGGTCCCCTCCTGGAAAAGCTTCAGGTGATTCCCATGTCTGTGCTTGGCTGCTGTGTTACGAAGGCTTGAGACCAACGATTGTTTCCAATGTGGAGACATCTTACGTTCTGGTCAATTTGAAAAGCTCAAGAAAAACCGCTTGTGGATGTCTTGTCACTTGAGAGTGAGTGGCCTGCCCCGTAGGAAAGCTTGAATCAATAAAACAATGTTAATCTGCTTCTTCTTTCTCGTTTCAGTTGCGTAGCTGAGCAGATGACAGGCGGCCCTACTGTGGACTTCCTGGGACGTTCCTGCTCGGCCAGTCCGTTGTTGGATCAGAAATCTTGACACATCTGCGGACACGTTTCCTTAATGACAACATCACCGATAGAAACATAGGACAACAAGCACACTCATTATGAGGTGTCTACCAATCACAGTGGGGAGCACTGGAACACAGACGATGACCCAGTCATTGACCGTGGCTGTTACGTGGCTGACGTTGACCCTGACAGTGATCTTTCCAACTGGGACAGCGACCTACCTGGGGTGGAAACCGGACGAGAGTCGACTGCACGAGAAGAGCAACCGCATCACTCCGTCCAAGAGATATGGACCGAGCTTCAAGTCTGATCAGGTAAGAAAGAATGCTGTCAAGGTTGCTTGTCCCCTGTTCCGAACAACCTTGGAGGCTCTCGGAAGGAATCAAAAAAGACTTGTGGGCTTTGCTGTTTGAGACCAAAGAAGCACCAACTGCTGCATCCACACATCTTGCTCCGTCTTGAAGCAATCACCACATTGCGATGAGGTTTCTTATCTGGTGCGTCTCAGAGACAGTCATTCATGCGAGAGAAGTGCCATATCTGCAAAGGAAAAGTGACAAGCGTGATCATGACGGGTCAAGAATTGACCACATGTTTTGCTTGGCCCAGCTTCCCTGATTTATCTGCTCAGAAATGATTTTGACCGCAATCTTTGCTGAGGCTTTTGTCGCTTTCATGCCCACAGCTTTCAAGTAGATTTCCATAGCAAATCAGCATTTCAAAACATTCACGAGAAGTTTTTATCCACCAAGGGATGCTTCGAAACTGAATTTTACATCTGATGTTCAGTGCCAAAAACACACAAGCAAGATTTGGTCATCACTTGATATTCGTTTACCACTTTCCTTACAAAACAAGGTACAGTCAGACATGTTGCCCAAATTTGAAGTGTATCCAAAGTTGTTATCAAAAGGCCTCAAGCCAAAAAGCTTATGGAAAGTTGACAGTCAAGTCGTGCGATAAACACGACGCCCATGTCGAAGGTGACACTTTCGCAGTACTTGATACTCTAATTATCTGCCACTTGAACTCTCAGCTTCCGCACTGAGTTTCGACTCGAACAACTCGAAGATTGGTCGAAACATGGATGCTGACTGAAGGCAGTCAAACAACCGACCAGCGTCGGATTTGAAACCAGTGCAGTTTGTTGAAGTTTGCCAGAACGTCATGGCACCTGTGGAAAAATTCAAAGCAAGTTTGTGTTGCTGTTTTGTGTACGAACCTCTTCCAGCGACCCTGGAATGAAGCACCTCGAAATTCTCGTTTCCTTCTCATTCACCTCGACAACGGCAAATGGAGGCGTTTCTCTTCTGTTGCGGGAATTGTCGTGCCTTTTCCCGAATGCTGTTGGGTATCGGTGGTGGCAAGTGCACTGTGACAATGTCAGTTGTGTGAGCGCATCACAAGGAGCATCTGTCTCCTTGCCCTGCGACTATTTTCGCGTTCGTGAAGTGTTGATGGGCAAATCTGAGGAAAATCTTCCGAGAAGCCAAGTCACGCCAATGATTGTAGAAGCTCTGCCTTGGAACCTGGGCGAACCTTGGCAAGTGCCTGCATCTCAGACGGTTTCAATATCTTCCACCCCTGCACCGTTCACCCCGGCAGATTGCATCAGAGAGATCCGTGTGCCCCTCACTTCCCACGAATGCAGTTGTTTACACAGGAGATACTCAAGCCGTGTTCAGGGTCATTGTCCCGAGTAGCTACTCAGGTGTCTGTTCTGCACAGTCTGGTCATGAGCGCCACTGTGAGGCATCGTGTGTGCTCACGAACGTCAGAAAATGCAAGACGGTGTTTCGTTTTAACTCCACTCAAGCGAAAATTGAGACAGCTGTCAGGAAAATGTTTTATTCGATTCGTTTATCCCAGGAATCTGTTTAGTGGTCCACAATAAGAGAGTCTGTTCACACAATTGTCACCATTTTTTGTTTGAGTCTGACCATTGGGTGTCTAAATTATCAATTTCTGCCCAGTCCCTCTTCTGATAGATGTTGAGAAACCTGACAAAGCTCAAATTTTTTTTCAACTGACAATGACTTTGAAAACTCCACACTGACAGTGCACAACTGTTGGTTGCACGGAAATGTGTTGGCAAACAAACAAAGGCAAAAACTTGTTGGATTCTGAGAGTTGAATTCCACAAATCCTGGTGTCTGAGCGGTTCTTTGATACCGGGATGCGCAGAGCAAGGTAAACACGCAAATAAATACCAAACAGATCATCCACAGAACGAGGTGTTCTGCCGCGTGTCTGTCGTGTCGTATTTTTAACACGGATCCAATGATTGCATTTCTAAGACTGAAGCGTGAAAGTCTTGTTCCTGCATTTGTTCGGAATCTGCGTTCAAGCGGGGACCAAACGAACGATCTTCCTTTCGTAGTTTGGTTTGGTGATCAGGAGGCGGTCGTGTCGTGACGTTCCGTGCGCAGAATTCAGTGCGAACCTTCTTTTGGGAAGATCAGACATTGAAAAGCCCGGTGCAGCGCTGATAACAATCTCTCTTTCTGGAGTCTACCGGATCCCGAAAGCCAGACTCCTCCGGAAAATTTAAGCCCCTGCACTACTCCCACCCATGCAAACCAAGTTCATCAATTTCTCGGTGGGCGCGCAATCTGATGAGAGTGGGTGGTGTTTGGTTTTGCAGGAGAAATGATGTAGAGCCCTAACTTCGAACAAGTTTCGACATTTCAAGTGGAAGCAGCCAGCCTCCACGCAGAATCAGATCTCTGCACGCTACATGGTGTCCTTCGGACGATTCTGCTCCAAAAACGAACGCTTTTGTGCAGGAGGAATGTCCATTTGTAGCCAAGTGCCTTCACAGCACCGCGCATCCACCGGGTGATTCGCGGCCGTTGCCCCCGACCAAAACAAAGTCGAGATAATCAATGGATCCTGGATCCTTTGAAGACAATAGCCGCGTATTAACCACGTATCTCATCACAGAAACACAGCCATTTGGCAGCTGTCAAGGGATGATGGCTTTTTGAATGGGATACACAGACGCCGTTTGTGGTGGTCTCGATGAAAATGTAATTAAAATTCAAGTTGCGATGTGGCGAACTGGAATTGGGATCCAGGGAATGGTCCAGATCACCGAAGATGTTGCGATTTGTATTGTTCCCCTGAATTCCCGCGCACTTCGGTTTACCTCCTCCAAATGCGTTGATCGCTGAACTCAAGCAGTAAATGTCATGAAACCGCACAGCAAAACTGAGAAAAAAAAACTGAAGATCTTCTTGTGGAAGAGCATGTGAACTGTACGTTTCAGCGGACATGTGTAATTGCGATTGTCATCTTTGCAAAGGAGAATAGTGACTCTCACAGTACCTGTGCACATTGGTATTCACACAGATACATATCATAGAGTCATTTCAGTATTTTCTATGCGCACAGTGACTCGTTGACATCCCTCGGGTAATTATAGACCATACTGAGAGCACTGGGCTCCACAGTGCAGCGCTACATGCACTGTCAGAAATCTGCGGTGTTTCACTTCGGTGCTTCAGGTCTCACTGGAGTCGAAAGCTGCAAACTCCAAGAACAGTTTTCTAGTTTCATGATCACTTTCGCTTCCAAGTGGTCGCAGATGATTTCACTACCTGACCACCTTGGCTTCAGAAGCACAAATTTCGAAGTTCTTTCACAACAGAACAAGGAGCTCAGCATCAAACATTTGGAAATATGCCTGGTGGTGTCATCGCCAGACTTCAGGTCAAGAGGCAAAGAAAAAAGAACGTGGTTCGTGAACATCATTGTTCACAACAGTTTTGGTGATATTCGGCACAAAAAATGTCGGCAATTTTGGAATTTGTGTTTGTTTCGAAAAACAAGGTTGTTTTGTCTTTACCAGGCGTGGAAGCACTTCTTCAAGACCCTTGCTGTCTTTGTACTTGTTGCTGTTCCTGTCCTTGTTGTTTTCAACGAAAATGGACATCCTGTTTATGCTCAGTGTACGATTTCCAGGTGATGGAATGAGGATTTGAAAACGTTTTGGAGATATTTCAAGTGATTCTGATGAGACTGATTTGTGTTGAACACACCGAAAATATTCATTCAAAAAGCACATTGAATGAAACAGCAGCGGAATTTTCAAAACACCTTTGTGCATTTTGTGCGTCCACAAAACACGTGAAAGGCAGGCAGACGATTTTGCTCAAATAGGTTTTGACTTTAGAGCTTCGCTTCGCCTGTAGGATCAACACTCTAAAGTTGTGCAGAAATTTGTGATTCATTTTCAATTGGGCAACTGTTTTCTGTTTTGGCCTCTGTTTTTTCAGAGTGTATGCGAACGCTGCTGTCTGTCGTTGTTCCTGCCGTGGGGTTACATTTTCAAGTTCTTTCAAAACTTTTCAAGTATTTGACTTTCGTGTAAAAAATACGCCTTTTGAGTGTGCAAAGTGAACATACGTGCGCGGAAAATTAATACCATGGTTGGTTTTGCCAGGACTTTTTGGGGCTAAAATATGTCCTGAATAAGTTCCAAAGTTGCAACAAAGCTTGTGATTTTGTGCAATGACACGAAAATGGCTTGTGCAGCCAAAAAGGAGAATTTCACTCCAAAACATGACGGGTTTTGCTGTGCCTGAGACAAAGCAGGAATCTCTGTGGTCCACTTGAACAGAGTGAACAGAAAAATCTAGACACCAAAGGACAACACAGGTGTGCTGGTCTGACAGCAATGGAGTTTCAACACGAAACTGACTCATTTACGAAAAATATTTGCGTCTGGTGCAAACAGGAAAACAGAAGGAAATGCTTTCAAAAGTCCTTGCCAAGCAAATTAACCGCACAAAACTTGGGAACAAAAACAACGAGGGTACTGTGCCATGCCCTGTCGTGTGTTCGACTGGGCGTCACTGAAAGACTTTTTTTGCCAAAGAGGGACTTTACCGCCGCGGTGAAATTCCGTCTGACGACGGGTCAGTTCGTGGGTCAAGAAGGCCTTTCTTTTCTGTTGTTTTCCCATAGGGGGGCACGACACACAACAAGACCAAGAAGGCACCCTCCAGATCAGCAAGGGTGTTTTTTTGAGAAATAAGTGCCAAGTGTCTCTTCACAGGCACACCAAGGGATAAATCACAAGCGCCCGAAATGCTGACGGGCAAGGATCTATGGGTATACCTTGAAAGTATTTAGAATTTCATTCAGCCACACGCAAGGGCAACCCCACAGACAGCCAGACAACAGACAGTTTGTGTCTTCTCATATGCATGCCTGCATCGTATCAAGATTGTGAACATCATAGCATCATGAGACGGGTTGCAAGTTTCATTCATGATGTGATTTTGTGTTGCCTGCCAACACGGAGAAGATATTTTTTTTTGCAAATTCAGACAGCACAAAAACCAGAAGTTTCGTTGCACTCGAATCGCACAAAATAGCTTTGCTGCGACGAGTGCATTTGGACACTCGCATGCACTCACACTTACCTGGAAAACATTTTGAAATTGTCAGTTATTGTTTGCAAACACCCTCATTCACACTCGCTCAGCAAATTTTACGTTCTCGTCTTTGATCTTTGATATCAGTTTCCTCGTTGTTGGTCGTTTTCTTGCCCAATTTACGATCATCATAATTTGTCTGCTCCACCACATAATTAAAGGTTTGTTCAGAGGTTGTGCACTGTGGCTCGTATCTTGATGCTAATGTCTGGGTTTTTTCCCACCTCAGCTGAAAGCACCATCGTCATCAACAATAGGGTTGCTTTTTGTGATCCCTCACAGTGTAATTTTGCAGCCGCCAATACGCTTTCAAAGATCTCCTTTGCACAGAGGCCCACAGGTCACTTGGTCCGTGCGGTGACGTCCGGCCAGGGAAGTAGCCCACCTGTCTCTGTTTTTTCTTTGGCCTGGATACTTCCACCACCCACCGAGATTTTGGACACTTTGGGTGAAAAATTGATCTGAGCTGGGGATGTTTTCTGGTCGATCTATAATTTGGGCCCTTTTTACCCACCCACTTTTGACAGCATACAGCAATCCTGAAAACTTTTGTGTCAAAAACCTTCCAAATTGGTTTGTTTGGTGTCGTTTCGACCAATTTTGTCTTGAGACATTGGAAATGGATGAAGTTCCGAGTCAGGGTGCATAGTTTGATCTGTGAAAAACGGGTGGATGCCTGACAGATATTCTGTCACCCCTTGAAGCAATGATGGTGTAATTTGTGCACATGACACCGACCCAAGCAGCGGCTGTTGTCCTTGTCCGGGTCGTTGTCTGAAAGTTCTGGTTGTTGTGCCTGTGTCTGTAGGTTCCGTTATCCAGCTGACTTCTCAGTTGGACTCCATGGGACTGACTGTGGCAAAACTTGTTCTGCCTGTGAGTCTTTCCGGGCGGTAGTTCAACGCTGCTTGTCAAGGGGGAAACTTGTAAAGTTGGAGGTGACCCCAAAGAACCCTGTCAGCACCCTGCGGTCAAATCCTGGGCCTGCAAGAATATAGGCAAATGCAAACGTTGTCAATTCAGAACAATTGGAGATGTGTTGTTTCACCATACACACGTGTGCGCAAACTCAAATTCAAAATTTTACATGGAATTCTGCCAGGAATGGATGCGAGCAGGCAGATGCACAGATCATCTGCACCTGTATTGGCAAAAACACCAAACAGATTTTGTTTGTGTCTGGCTAGCCGGCTTGAAGATACTTTTTCAGGAGTTTCCATTCACTTTCGTTGGAATATCTACACACTTTATGCGGACAAGCAGGACAAAGGAAATAAAATGAAATATGAACTCGTATTCAAACCCTTGCAGACATGGGTTGGGCAACGCTCTTTTGATGGTGTCTGGCAGAAACTTGTCTTTTGGTTTTTCAATAAATCACAATTACCAAATCGTTTTTTGAGGCTTTTGAGAGGAAATGGACTGAATGACAAATTGTAACGTCAAGACGCAGTTGCGCCAAACGCCTTTTCAAACAATAGTGGCAAGAACACAATGTGCTGTTGACGTTATTGTGGGAGAAGCCCTGCAATTTTGACATGATTTGTTTCCTTAATTCTTTTCGTCAACAGCAGACAATTTTGCGAATTTTTTTTTGGCAAATCGCTGCAGAAATAGAGAAACTGTGGACAAATGAGTTTTCAAACCTTCATTTAGTTTTTTGCGTACTGTGACAAGAGTCCAGGTGGGAGCGTCTCTGTTCGCTGTTTCGTTGGCGCGTCCAGTTGTGAAGTCGAAAAGGGAATATTGTGAAAGTATAAACTTCATAGAGAAGAAAGGCAACAAAACACAAACACCGCGGCTTAACTGCCGCGCAAAGTTCTCAACTTCCTTGGAAACTTCACCTGGCAAGGCTCACGAGGGGCCATCTTGATGGCTGTGAATGACTGCCACAGGAAAGTATTGTCAGAGTCGGAAAGGTCAGGAAACCGAATCGTAGAATTCATTGAGATGTTGCGATCTTCGAACATCTGAGTTTGTTTGTGAACATCTTGCACTGCCTATTGGAAGGCAGCGGCTAAGTTTGACAGTCCGGTCCCGAGTGCAATGCAAAGAGACTATACAGAACACTGCCGAAGTTTTTCTTGACCCACTGAGGATGCAACTGTCCACTGGAAAAACGAACAACTCAGGTGTTCTTTCTACTTCGTTTATCCACAAGCACATCATTCGATGGAAATGTCTTCGTCCGAAACAAATGGTAACACAAGGTTCAGCGAAAGCAGATTTGTGGGAGCCCTCGCTGTTGAAAGCCAGAGCTTTTTTGGAACACGTGAGAAGTTTAGCAAACAAATAAAAACGCTAAATGCCACATGAGGAGGCATGCTTTAACAGGTCTTGCATTTAGATATTGAGTTACTCGCTGAAGACTCTCTCCAAAACTTGCTTCAGCAGAATGTGTTGCTTCCCGTCATTTGTGCATAGGATCTCATATGGGTTGGAAAATCAAAGACCAAAAGAAGCAAATTCACACAAGGTAGTGATTCAGTGTTTGAACTATGTGAATTCTGTGCCGGGGCATCGGATATCGAGATTCACTTGACTCTCATCAGATGTTCAGGCAGGAGATGGATTTCTGTCTGTTTGATCTTTTTTGGGTTGTGTTGAACGCCAAAGATATGATGGTCCTGCAGACCAGAGTGACTGACCCAAGTCGTCTCCATCCGCAAAAGAGATCGAGAGTCCTTGCATCGGAGTACACGGCCCAGGAATTTGTGTGCGGAGGACACTCATGGTTTGTGTGGATGAACAGCCATGTATGTATTCGTGCATGTGGCCCTGGTATGTTCCCGATCACCTGACGTTAGAGAACACAACGCGGTTGAAAAACAGAGGGCTTTCCGGTTGAATCTGCTTTGTGGTTCCCCATGTTGATTCTCACAAAAATAATTTGTGGCAGCCGTTGACGGTGCAAGTTTGGTCTTGTATTCTCAGACCAACGGAGATGTGCAACGTAACGTTTTGTCACCTTTGTGGGAAATTGGTATTCAATGTCTGGCAAATGGAAAATATGTGTTGCAGGTGAAAGTGATCTCTTTAAATTTCATTAAATACAGATCAACTCGGCCATCTTCCCCATTACCTCCACATAAATCTCAACCCCTTGGGGGTATGCTTCTATCAGGGTATTTAGTCAACAGTTTAGTGAAACCAAATTGTCATGCCAAGTCACGTAGCAGAATTAATGCTGAGCCTTTGATGATTCTGCCTTTTCTGGTGTAAATCCAATGGATCTTTAGCAGTTGTGGTACTTTGTAATCCTAATCCTATCTTTATGATTCATGTGCTAAATATAATATGTTTGCGAACGTTTCGCTTTTTGTTGTGTTCTGATGTGATTTAGGTTTTGACAAGACATAAATTTGCACCAAACACAACAAACACTCCCGAATTATGTGCGTCGTTCAAAGTTTTGATTCAACTCAAACACTCGGATCAATGACATTTCTGTGCATGGAATCTGCAGCTGTCAAAGACATGACAGTTTCACAATGGCACAGATCGCGCTTTGATGCCAGAAAGGATTGTGCAGGAGGATGAAGTGAGGCACAGTTTTTGAGCGACGCTGTTGTGCTGTAAAATGACTTCTTTTCAGCAAAATTTATTTTGCCTTGAAACGGGATCTGGCAAAAAATGGACAACACAAACAAACATTCCGAGCTTTTCTTGGCCGCCTTAATTCAACCCCTCCAAAAGAACGGTACCAAACTCCACTTTGAACCCAAGTGAGAGTCGTGCTTTATGTACCAGTCTTTGCACAAATGTTCATCACCAAGGTCGGTCTGCTTCAAAGATCTCAAATTTCTTCTGGATTTTTTTGTGCACTTTTTGAAGAAATGCAAACTCGTCGCTGTTCCTTACATGCAAAACCCGCCCGCTGTCAACTGTGAAAGAAAATTTCTTTTCCGTCTAACCACAGCAAAATTTGAAGGATCCTTCATCAAACAGTGCTGCACTCGACCACAGGTTGAACGTGAACGCACTGACGTTTCATTTCTGTGTGTTTCAGGAGGTGAACAATTATCTGAAGCTGTATGGCTTGGACATGATGTTGTGGAGATGCAAAAACGTCGTGCAGCCATATTGGGACTGGAAACCAATACCAGTGTTGGGTGAGTTTTGCAAAATAAAACTGAGAATAAGGTTATCCACACAACAATGGAACGAAACATGGCTTGCTCCGTCTTTCCCCCTTTTCTGTGTTTCAAGCCAGACGTGTGCCGTATTTAAGGTCCGTTTTCAGTCGGTACGCATCAACAAGTCCTTTTCACCAAACTCAGATTCCCATTTTCTCGCATTGATGCCGATTGAATTTTGTATGTCTGCGAGCCACAACGAACTCAGCGAACAGTTGCAGCCCTGTCATTGGTTTGCAGAGCTCTACTGTGAGGCGATAGGGCGAATCAGGGATGTGACGTGGACGCACAATGGACAAAAACTTACCATTGGACGAGGTAATTGTGACCAACCGAACGTTGTTGTGTCATAAAGAATGTTTGGCAAGTCAACTGTCAAAACTTTTCTGGCAGAAAATGGGTGCCGTCGCCGTCTACATGCAATCAAGCACCAGAAAAAGATTTTGTGGGGCTTCGTCTTTTCCACTATGGGTTGGTAGGATCAACTACAGACTGTCTGCAATGTTGCCATCGAAGATCTTCGTGAAGGGACAAAGAGCAAGAGTTATTCTGCACGTCCCATTGTCACTTTTTGGGACACCTGAACCGATCATCACAAAGACTGGCTTTGCACATCCGGCAGAGACCAAATCAGAACAACTGCCTTCGTTCAATCCCAGGAACGCCTCGCGCTTGCGGGAGACAGACAAAGTGTGCACACTTCTTGGCTTGCAAATTTGAAAACAGATCTTTGCAAAGAATTCCTCCAAGACACCATTGTCCCAACTGAAGAGATTGTAAACGCACACCTCACGCACACACACGCACACTCGTTGTTCTTCCTTCTTTTTCCAGGCAGCCACTACGGCCAGATCGTGAAGCCGCACCGCTCGGGCGGGCGCTGGTTCAACAAGTGGCTCGACTTCCGTCTCCGCATCTACAACGCGACGCAGCAGGACTCCGGGGTCTACACGTTCCGAGCCATCGGAGCTCGCGGAACCGTCGAGGAACAACACATCTACGTCGACATCTCAGAAAAGAAGAAAAAGAGGAAGAAAAAGTGGAAAAGGAAAGAGGACAGAGAATTGAGGAGAAAACTGAGAAGGGAGAGGAAGCAGAAGTTGAGACTGAAGTTTTGGAAGCAGCAATACAGCCCACGCTGATTCGGTAGCAAAGCGCGTGTGCAGGTGAAAGCGCGCAGCACAGCGAGCGAAAACATTGCTTGCGCACTTGCGCACAAACCGCCTGGAAAGTCGAAAAGTTTTCAATGACACGAACCATTTGTTGTGAAAGAGGCAACAGATTTGCCTCAAAATCCACGCAGCGAATCGTGTTAATCTTTCAACGTGCAAGTTTGATCAACTGTACCGTGGTGCTTGTTGGATCTGGCCACAACTGACAAAAACAATTGGTGCATGAATTACACAAAATGAAAGCAAGTTTCAGAGCTTTGTCTGGATCTGGAATCTGAAGATAAAAGGATTTTGATGTCAAAACTGGCGACCGCTTCTTCGGCTGGTGCAAGTGTGGTTGCTACAGCCTTGGGCTTTGTGCGTTCAAAACAACTTCTGGGCAATCCTGGTCAGGAAGAGGGCAACTGGTAGGTTTGTCTTTGTCTTCTCACCTGGCTTTGCGAGGTAGGACAAGAACTAAACTCAAAAAGAACCATGAAGAAGTACGGAGCTGAGGTTGGTAGTGGGTTGCCAAACCATTGCCCTTTTCCTGAAGGTGGGGAAGGGGTGTCAGCCACCAAAACAGAATTGTGAAAACAATTGTGAACAATTGACCACCCACAAGTTTTTTGCACATCGTACACTTCAATTCAACCCCTTGCTGTTTCGAGGGTGCTCTTCATGGAAATGCTGCCCGTCACAAAGTTGGCTGCTGTCACCCATAAAATAGCTGAATGGTCAATGAAACTCATGGACAGGTTTTCTGGTGGCGAGTGTGGTGTGGCGTGGTCCCAAGATCCCAGAAGAGGCTTGAATTGCAACTCTTCGAAAAAAATTTGTTCACTTGGAGTATTGTTTTGGGTGTCTGGAGGTGTAACTGTTCAGAGAGATTCGTTTGGTGGGGCTCAATAACCGACCAACGATGCCCTCTGGAGGTTTCAGTGCTGTTATTGCACTTCAATTTGAGGCTGAAGTTGATGCCTCGAGAAAGCCGGACCAGGTCAACCCCAGCATGAACCTGTCTGGGTTCTGGAATTTGAAACTGAGTTCCCTCGAAATTGTATGACGCCCCACGTTCCTGCCAGAGTTTCACTGTTCTGCGCAAGAAACCAACAAACCCAAATGAACTTACACGCTCATGTGATTGACTCTCTTCTTCGAGGTGTTTGAACACGGACCTCAGAAAAATCATCCGCATGCACTCACGTCAGCAAAACCTCAAACTTCTTTCAGTGCATTCTGTGCTCCAAAAGGCTTTTCTTTCTGAATCTGCTTCTGTCCCTTCTATTGTCATGCCTTCGTCCAAGCTAACACACACACAAGGCTTGTACGACGTAGCTTTTCTTGCGCAGGCAGCGTGTTTGTGTCAGGGTGTTTGGGCCGAATGTACGCGTGTGTGTGTGCGTGTGTGTTTCGTTCTTCCATGAATGATGAGATTCCTTCACGTACGAGTAAATGTCAGCGTGTTGTTTGTCCACCGAGACGCTTCAACATGCAAGGCCACACCCATGACAAGGTGGGGTGTTCTCAGTCAAATCACGGTTCCGCTCGTGCAGAATGTTGTGTTTTTTGCACAGGTGAGTCTGTTTTTGTCAAAGGTCCAATCCAGTCAGAGAACCGTTGTGCATGTGGGTGGAGCACAAAACTGAAAACGTCCGCAGAAAGGGTGTCAAACGTGTGGTTGCTGGATGTGCGAGATTGTACTTCATTGTATTCGTAACAGAAAGCCACGTAGGATTTCACTTCATCGAATGTTAGCAGTGTTTCATGTTTGCAGACGAAAGTGTGTGCGTTTGTGCATTCCAACGAAGTTTGGAAGAAAAACATCAATTTCATGTTGTGGTTGGACTCCTCGTTGACCCAACGATTGCAGCAATGACCGTCGTTTTGTGTTTGTGTACGAGATCTGTATACGGGGGGACCTCCAAAACTGACTTTCCCAGCGATGTTTTTCAGATGAAATGAAGCCCCTCTGAGTTGAATATTTACACAGGTGTTGTCTATTATCTCTACTCAAAATA
>JAAUXT010018632.1_pt1 | contig 23191 bp, 19 predicted proteins | sample 7278171 | NCBI WGS metagenome assembly JAAUXT01 (sample SAMN14350112, study PRJNA611818) | marine sediment metagenome | isolation source: surface marine sediment (1.8m) | place: French Polynesia: Moorea | collected 2018-08 | reverse complement strand
CTCAATTGTTTTTATATTTTAGTGAGAGTAAACTTCCAAGTCTGAACAGACGACAGCCCTGACTGTGTTTTGCATTTCTCTCTCTCTCTCTCTCTCTCTCTCTCTCTCTCTCTCTCTCTCTCTCTTCCCTGTCTCTCTCTCTCTCTCTCTCTCTCTGTTTCTCTCGGAACTGAGCCCTCTTGTAATTCTTTCCCTAATTCTGGGACACAAGGTGAAAAATTATTCACTTCTTCAGACGAAAGCGTTCAAGATTGGAGTTTTGCGCCAACCTTGGATCCGCCATTGACTCCACAGGTGGAGAATGAATCTTTCGTTCAATGCGTCTTTTGGGGATGAGAACAAGAGAAAATCTGACATTGATGCTGAATTACGGCTGGGCTCACAAATTACGATTATTTCTGCACGGGTTTGCACAAAAGAACCAACGGTACGACACACAAAAGGATCTGCTGTGTCACGTATTGTAAAACACCTTGTTCTGCTCCCCTGCCTCTTCAGATAAGGATTTACAGTGCCACCGTATCAATTTCCCAAATTGCGTGGTAAAAGTACAGGTAACAGGCCAATAAACTATCATTTGAAGCGAATACCCGCATATTATTGAAGCTTTATCCTCAGACAATCCTTGTGTGAGGTGCTGCGCAAAGTTTCACAGGACAATCACCTGTGAGACCTGTTTCCACAAAATTCGTGGGGCCATGCCTGTCCCCCGAAAAGTAACGCGGTGTTGCCCAGCATTGGTGCTGTTTGCCAAAAAACATTTCAGAACCAGATGCAAAAATATTCAAAGCCAAAGTAAGCCTCCCTTCCAGCTGTGACATCCCTGGCTGTTGGGGAGATCACGCGGACTTGCAGTCACTGAACACACACGCATATTATTGTGTCCATGTTTGTCAAAAGCATGACACCATTAGTTGATTGAACGCAACAGGCCTAATGGAAATCCATCGTTCCGTTGTGTGACTTCGTGCTGGGATGTGTGGGCCTCAATTGATTCGTTCTTGGACTGGGCCATTCGCCAGGTGACAAGACTGTCTGTCAGCCCGACAGGTCAAAGGCCCCTCATCCCCCCCCCCAGTCACGCGAGCGAGCGAGGGAGCTCCTCGCTGGAAGCAGCCTGGAAAATTGGCAGGGAAAGGATCCAGGTCGGTCGAAGAAGCCCTGACCCTTAGTGGGCCTGATTCTCAACTTGACAGAGAAAAGATTGTTCACTCATTACCTCACGAAAGTTGGGGGCAGTTTTGTGGTGCACATGGACCGTTGAGCCTGGCTGTGGATCTGCAGCTGGGTCCACGATCCACGACCCAAGGGTCCCTCCATCACTGTGTGTGCACCTCTCTGAGGTACCCAAGGGTACCCCTGCCTCGTGAGCATACCCAGAGGACCTGCTCCTGCCCTGCTTCTTCGCCCCTGCCCTTGCTATCTGCCCTGGATCTGCCCCTGCCCTGCTTTTTGCTGTACTGTACTTGACAAGACTGATCATTTCCTCATTGATCCTGGATTGGCCATTCAATCACAGGGTGACAACCCTGAGTCAGGCTGCCAATAGAGACGTGTGAGTTGCCAGACCTGTGTACTGATGAAAAGGGTGCTGCTCGGGGCATTCGGGATTTTGGTCAGGTTTGGTCTGGGTCAGACAAGGGAGTCAAATCTCTCAGTCAAAACATCATGAACACAAAGGAAACACGTGAACTGCATGTTTAATAGCCAGGAGACTTGGCAGAATTGGCCATTTCAAGGGACAAGGATTTCAGACCTCTCAGGCTCATTTCATGGGACAGGGAACCCTTGGGCCCCCTGGATCAGCTGAAGAGCTTGACGGAATAAAGTCACGCAGACACCTTCAAAGGGAAACCCGACCTCCGTGCTGCCTCGTGTTGGCACTGCTGATGAAAAATCCATTGATCATGGAACAGGCCAATCGCGAGGTGACAAGCCTGTCTCACTGCCAACGTGCAGTCAAGTGAAATTGCAGGGGCGTGGGGTCTCACCCGAGTCAGACCCCTGTGGGATCCAAGCTTGAATTGTTTTGACAAGCTGTGTTTGTGCTTGACAGCAGCAGAATTGGTATGAAGGTCAGCTCCTTTCTCCCTCACCTCGTCCCCTGGTATTTGCCGCCCGACCTCAGAATGCTCATCGCCCTCGTTCAATTTTGCACAGACTCTGCCCTTCTCACGAGAACACAGGGAAAACTTCCTTCTGATGATGATGATGGGCGGCCAGGTAATTGGAACACAGTCGCAGCAATGAGCGAATGACCTCACTGAGGCAGGGGCGAATCTCTGAGGCTGGAGGCGATCTCAACGTTGTGAACAGCTCAACATGAAGGAAACAAAGTGTTTCAGCGATCCAAAATCACGACAAAATGACCAATTTTTTTCAGTCAGTCAGCGGGAACCACGCCCATGCAGAGGTGTCTCCTCCGCCATTCTGGATTGGCCTCGCTTGCACGGGACGGGAGTGTTAAAATCTCCTCGATAAGTCACGTAGACAGTGTCAGCAGACACGTTCAAAGGAAACGCGGCCTTCGTGTTGTGTCGCATTCGGCACGCCAGATCATTACTCCATTGATCACTGTACATGCAGGCCATACTCGCGAGGCAAGAGACCTGCATGGCCCGTCTCAGGTGGCTCAAGGAGAACTTAGTGGTTGTGAGCGATGGTCTAATCTGATTAGCTTGTCCGTGTGTCTTTGTTGGGGTGGTAAGAGGTCACCCACAATGCGGCAGATAAAGGACTCTTGTTCCCGCTGGCTATATGCGTATGTTCAGGTGGAAATGGAGGCGAGAGGGCACGACAAAGTCCTTCGCTTTGCTCACAGCCGACACAGGAAGCAGAGACGTCTTCCCAATCCCCTTGGACTCCCCAAGACAATGAACGCCCTCCTCTCACTCCACCTCACAGTAGCATTTTTTGAACACCTTCATATTTTCACGTTGGCCACGTGGTTCCGGTCTGTCTGTCTGTCTGTCTGTCTGTCTGTCTCTATCTCTCTCTCTCTCTCTCTCTCTCTCTCTCTCTCTCTGATTTTCATGTCTGAGATCATCCTACGGCATAAATTCGCTTGTCTTCTGTGTGACACTGAGATGTCTACGTGCGCAGGTATTTGGTTTCATGTCTGCACTTTCCGGTACACGAAATCCGTATTCCCTGGATTGTGTGAAAAAAATCCAGCCACGCCTCAAGTCTTACGTGACAGGCTCAGAATAGACTCCACCGAGACTCACGTCAAACGACTTATTTTCTGCAAGGTGACTTTGCAACCACTCACTCACGAAAAGACAATAGCGAGCGAAAGAGAATGGAAAAGCTCGGTGATTGCCACACCTGAAGCGGGGGTGGATCCAGGATTTGATCCAGGGGAGTCTGACTCCATGGGGAGGGGGGCAAATTCAACTTTGAAAAGACATGTTGAAAAGAAAAACTGAGGCAGGAATGTCAAAAATCTTGCAGAAGTGTCCCTGTCCCTGGATATGCCCCTGTTCCTGAGCACGACCTCAAACCCTGACAAACTGATTCAATTTGAATTTGCTCCCCCCCCGCCCCACACCACCCAGATTCAAAAGACTTCCAGTATTTTTGGCCTCTGTGGGTCAGATGTCAGCAAAGACCAAGTCGCCCCCCATCCTGGATCTGCAAACGAGGTGCGCCTTCAGCACAACATTTCAGGGACAAATTAGCTCTTCAGTCCCCCCCTTGGATCCCACCCTGAACACAAAGAAAAAGACAAAGGGTTCTGTGCTCGTATCACCTGGAGCCTAATTCCGCCTTTGATGCGTGTGTCACGAGGGGGCTCTGAGCGAAGTTACCTGCATCAATGGAACATAGCGACCTGCAGGGCGTTTGAGAAGTAAGATCTAAGAACTTGGATGGGATTCATGGGCGGATCCAGCATTGGTTGAGGGGGGATTGGGTCAGGACGTCCTGGTTTCAACAAGAAAAAAATACTGGCGGTCATCAACAGCCCAGGGGTCCGAAATTCAGATGTGCATGACAAAGCCCATGAGGGTGTTCGGTCTGACTCCCCCCGAAATCTGGTGTTGCGTCGGGGGGGGGGGGGGTCCGGAAGGTTGTGATCTGTATTTTGGATCACTCCACACTCACGACAAACTTGTGAATAATAAAGTTTGCACACAAACCAAGGGCATTGTTGCACCTGGTCTTGGGTCTGCCACTGCATTGGCATGCAGTAGATTACACGTGCACTGCAGGGTTCCGGGCAGTATCAGAATCCAAGGATTCAGATCTTGTTTCCTGGATATGTCACGCGTCCAAAGAGACACAAGTCAATAAAGCAGATTTGACAGTCGTATCAGACTGTGCCAAGTTCTGCATGGAGAATGGATGCAGCTGTATGAGAATGATCCCCATCAGTGCCGAGAAGACTTTCCTTTGGCTGAGTCCGAGTTCGAGTTTTGGGTGTGAATTAGCCCTGGATGCAATGTGGTGCACATGTGAAGCATCCTTTCGCACGCCAGTCCACGTGAAGTAAAGAGGTTGACAGCGACAATCTGGACCCTTGGTGACCCACGCACGTGGACCAATCCGCATTCTGAGAACTGTGTTGACTGTCCAATTTGTGCGCCACGCATCCAGTGTACTGAGACAATTGTTCTAGAAACTGCTGTCTGTCGAGACTGGCTCAACTTGTCAGGTCAAGAGGCGTATCTGGGTTTCCAGGTTGAGAAGAGTTCGGGGTCACACGTCGAGCGGATTTAGGATTGGGGTGAGGGGAGAGGGAGGGGAGACATGCAGGACACATGCACAGGACGGGACAAGGGCCACCCTCTGTGTATAGAGGTGGGAATCAGGTACTGACGCGTCCGATGCCTCACCTGTGTGCATTCTTCCACCAAAGTCTCCAAATGAAACTAGTGGTCGTTCATACAAGCCCAACTTGGAAAGAAGAACTTCATTTCAACACGACATCAAACGCATCTTTCGTCAAAAGGACCCAAGTCACCAACAGGCGTAGTTCACAATCAGGTGCACTAGAATTAGCAGGGGGTCAATGGCTGCAGGTGAACATCCATTCTCTGTACACGAATCCTGAAGCAAATCTCCCTCCCTGCACCCGAGCACACGCATTAAGAGCGCAGAATCCATTGACGAGACGACCATTGGAAAAGCCGGCTCAAGTCTCCGTAATGTCGACGGCTTTGATTCATCAAGGTAAAAAATGAGTCTCCTCTGCGTCTCCTTTCAGAGATTGGGGCCCGGTGGGAGACATTCATCAGAGACGGTCTCCGAGCCCGAGGAGCGTAGTGATTGCTGTTCTCCAGCTCAGCCACTGAACACTCACGCGGGTTGCAGGGGATTCAAGGGCTGATCAATAACCTGGTTGAGAAGGGGGCGTCGACTCCCTGAAAGAGGCCTGACTTTTTACCACAGAATTTCATCACTGAATTGAACACATTTTTGAACAAAGGGATGGAGGGGTAGATCTACTGTGAGGGGCGGGGCTCAAAAGATCCCTCTCAATCCGCCCCTGTCCATTAACCAGGTGACATGGAACATTCGCAAAACCTTTTGCTGGAAAGAAATACATTGTGCAGCAGCATGCAAGCTTTCAGATTCGTAGCAGGAAAATTTGCCCATTGAGAAGAATACTCAGACAGAATATCTTTGATTGAAAAATGTTTTCAGAAGAATCCCCTGCTTTCAGCTTCCAAGGAAATTGCTCCAATTGGTGCGACAAGAGAAAGCCTCTGTAAAGAAGTTATGGATGCGAATTTGCTTTTGTCCTCTTCTCCAAACAAAATCCAGCCTTTTTGTAGCTCTGATTGCAGACAATAGAAGATTTTTTTTCCAATTTGTTCAAAAGAGGCACAACCTGTTTACTTTCCAACATGTCACGCACGTTTACACACAAACTTGGAGGGGGGGTTGGTCTCCTGATTCAGGTTCTGCTCAGCCGAGTCTTGCGTCCGCCCCCTGACTGGTGTCTTGGGACAAAGGTTGACCTCACGCGAGAGATTAATCACTCCGAGATTTGCATGTGAATAAATGGGACAACATCGCGTCGAGAACTCTAATCTTATCTGCCAATCAAACTATAGAATTGTAGAGTTGTATGTCGGACAGAAAAGCGGATGCAAGGTGAGTGGTTCACAGGACGGTATAAAAGAGGGGGGGGGGTGTCCGTCTAAATTTCAACAAATGCGGAAAAATGATGGAACGTCGTCTGAAATTTGGCTCAGATGGGTGAGATCTCATTGATGTACCCCTGCGTCAAGACTGCATGTTTGCGTTCATAAGTTCACAACAAGTGCCCCACCCCGTCTCGCCCCCTTACGATTTCATGGATCTTTGTCGCCCAGCAAAGAGGGGCGGTTCCTCTGGCCCTGGGACCTCGTGCCCCTTGCCACCCCACCCCCCCCCCGATGAGAAATTTCCGCTGCAGGGATCTCCTTCTGCACACCGTCTCCTCTCAGCATCCCCAACATTCAGGGCACACCTCAAGACACAGACACCTTGCAACACTCACTGCCTTCACAAACGTTCCCCCTGTGGCAAACCGCAACAACAACCCCTGCATCATCCCGTCTGGAAAACACACAGACTGTGGTAGACTGCTGGGCAAAAAGACGAAGACAAATACACAAGTACGCTTTGATCCAAAACAAACTGCCAATGTCAGTAATACAAAACCCATGCAAACAAAAATCACAAGACAACTCAGAGGATTTTTTGTACGTTTGCACTGAAAAAGTACTCTGCAGTCGATGGCAGCTGTACGCTGTTATGAATGAGGATTATCTAATTCTATTGAGCCACCAGCCTCACACCTCATACAAAACATCGCAATAGCACCGAGCTGCAACAACAACAACCTTCAACATCTGCAGTCAGATGTTTTGGACCCAGATCTGTCCCCGTGCAGGACCTGGGCGTGTGGTCCGATGGGTCCACGGGACTTCGACTTCCCCTGGGTTCGGGGGACCTGACCTAAACTTTGACAGGTTTGACAAGCAAATGAACACAATTGCGCAACACCCCGTGGCTCCCCCACCATCAAAGTATCAAAACCTCATCAAAGCTCAAAAAATACTCACAGTTTGTTTTCTGGTAAATGCTCCTTGTCATGGTTGCTATACGAAAGTCTCTTGTCTCGTTGCTCTCCTCTGGTCGCTCAGAAGATAATGATGACGAATGGCTTTTCGTCTGGGTCACGGGTCTTCAGACGACGCTGCTGCTCGAGATACACACACGTGTGAACCACGCACCATCTCAAGCACTATCACACTACCACTGTTCAGCGGATCCCATGATGAGCAAATGAATGAAAGTCAAAGATGCCGGCTCGTCCATCTCCTGTTCAAGTGGTGATGTGCTGTGTCCCCGCCTCCATTGTGGTCGGTGCCTCCTCCGTGCTGCCGCTCCCTGTGTCGGTGTCTGCGGACGCGAGGCCTACATGACTTTGATCACGTGGTTTCAAAGTGCTGCTTCCATAGATTCGAGGCATAATTTAGCGCGTTCCGTTCCCACGAGCAGCGAAGCTATTCGGCGGTCGGTCTGCTCGGCGGTGGCGGCGCGGCGGCCGCGCGCAGCTCCGTCTGGATCGATACACGGAACGGGCGGTGTGTCAGTACACGCAGGTACTTACTACCTGCAGTCTGAACCACCGCCTCCTGTATGTCAGCACTACCTGCAGGCATGCAGGCTGCCAGTACATCAGCATGTGCGTCCAGAAACGCGCAGGTTCAATTCTGCGGGAGGTGTGTGTGCACTGCAGACGAAGAGGGAGTGGTTTGAGGCTTTGGTCAACCTTGCCCTGGGTTCGTTGTCAGAACTCTTCCCAACGGTGATCTGGACATAGCACATCTTCTGCCGCCCAATATGTGCAGGCTTGTGGACAGAGGTACGGATTGGGAACGAGAGTGTTCCAATTGACCATCCTTACTCTGGGTCCACCACCACTCCTCATGCACCTGAGGGCCTTCGCACGCCAGGCCCAATCTTGTCTTACACCGGGTCCATCCCTCCGCACACACCAGGCCCTTCCCTCCACATACACCGGGCCCTTCCCTCTACACACACCGGGCCCTTCCCTCCGCACACACCAGGCCCTTCCCTCCACACACACCGGGCCCTTCCCTCCCCGCACACCGGGCCCATCCCTCCGCACACACCGGCTCTTCCCTCCCCGAACCCACTGACTCCCCCACACCGCACCGCACCGGCCTTTTTCCGTCACGGTGCAATCAGCTCTCACGAAACCGGTGCGGCGAGGTCGCATAAATTAACATTGACCTTGCGCATGCTCACGAGCGTTGTTTACCGGCGGATCAGCTGATCGCCGCGTGCCTCGGGCCTGGGTGAGCGCTGCGAGGCCGCGTTCACGCCGCACGCGCTCTGCGCGTGGTTTTCTGCACAGGACGTGGGTTACGTGCGCGAATTTGTCTTGTTGCTTGCGTCACGCGCTGCGTCAAAACAGACCCCATCCGAATTGACGCAAAACACGTTGGACGCGTCAGTTGGGGGGGTGACGTCGCTTGATTTTGCGTTGGAGGCGTCGTTGCCGTTGGGTGCGCAAGTCAATGGGTGCTGCGTCGCCATTGCGTTGCAACGGAAGCGTCATCGTGTTACGTTCACGTCAACGGAGCCTTGCGTCGTCACTTCTGACGCAGCGCCCATTGACCTGCACAGTGACACAACGCATGCGCACTCAACATGAATGAGCCTTATCCTGCCTTGTTATCCGCACTGTGGGACGGGACGGGATAGGGAGGGGGGATGGGCCTATCCTGATTTGTGGCTTCTATCCAATTGCCTCGCTTGTATAACCGGCAGAGACACGGGTCCTTCTGTGAGGAAGACACGACAAAGCTGGTGGAATCATCACTTGCTTCCAAATGGATTTTTGGTGCACGGGCACAATACTCGGAGGGGGTGGGGCGGGCATGGGCCCATCCTTCCACGGCCTTTTGGAATGTTTTGTTCCAATTTCAGGCTGACAGGCCTTCTTGTTCTCTTCTCCTTCCGTGCACCATGGCCTTCCTGAGGATTTTAACAAATTCCAGGATCCGCCTCTCGTTCCACTTTGCGGGTCGGAAAGACTCTCACGGACTCACGGTTCTGTGTATCCAATTGACCTGTTTCCCAAATTGAGGAGATTTACCGTCCGAGGAACGGGGCTGCGAATTATTCATTGAAAGGAACCAGGCACTGATCGCAATGCAGAAAAAGGACAGGCATTGAGTGAATATTGAATTGGTGACTGCAAGGGGTTCCATCAGTAAAAAAAGACAATTTTGGTTTGGGCCAAGAGTGACGGCAAGTGCAGTTCCACTGGATCCTCCACAGAAATTTTTGAAATTCTTCGTCCAGATCCGTGACTTGCAATAGTTTTGTCGAAAAACTGGCGGGTCAAATTCTGTGTTACGGACTGACTGATATTTATGTCCTTTCGTCCCCATAACCGAGTTGCCATTGCACTGACCGTGTCCCAGAACCAGGCCGGCCACACCGCCCCGTCCCGCAACGATGGTGGGCACACCGCCGCTGCCGCTGCCGCTTCTGTGATGGGATCATCAGCAGCAGGGCGGCTACGCTGCAGAGATTGATGGCCTGGGAGCCTCAAATCAGGACTCGCTCTGTGCTATTATCGGGTGAAGATCCAGGCGGAGGTTCATGGTATGGGTCCAGGTCCAGAGATACAGATCTTCCTGGCAACAGACCCATGGGACAGGGTTGGTTCATGGGGATGAGTTCAAGTAGGTCCAGGTGGGTCCAGAAACAGGTCCGAGGGACGGGTCCAAAAGATGGGTCCATGGGATGGTTCCAAAAGGTGGGTCGAAGGGATGGGTTCAAAACATTGGTCCAAGGGATGGTCCAAGGGGTGAGTCCAGGCATGCGTCATGGGGACAGATCCAGAGGGAGGACCCTGGGGAAAAGCAAGGGGCAACACCCAAGGGGATTACAGCTCTGGACATTCAATTTGGGAAACCGAATTCACGATACCGTGCAAAATTATGAGGTAAATTGTCCGTTCAGAGGGGCTGAGTACACGTCCCTGATCCCTCCCCCTCCTTCCGGCCGCCCCCGCCTCCCCCGCCCCCTGGACCCCCCTCTCCTCCCCGCCGCCCCCTCCTCGCCCGCCCCCTGGACTCGCCCCCCTGATGAGGAGGGTCTCACGGATCCGGTCGCCTGTCGGATTAGATTCTCCTCACGGAGACGAGAGATGGAGGAACAGGCTCACAGCGCTCGCCCACATTCCATCACTGCCGCGAATTTGATTTCAGCCAGAAACACAGGGATTGCGGCCCAGGCCTCTGGATGTGTGTGTGTGTGTGTGTGTGTGTGTGTGTGTGTTTATCTGAGCTTGTGTGAGAGTGGTGTGTGTGTGTGCGTGTGTGTTTATCTGAGCGTGTGTGAGAGCGGTGTGTGTGTGTGTGTGTGTGTGTGTGTGTGTGTGTGTGTTTATCTGAGAGTGTGAGAGAGCGGTGTGTGTGTGTGTGTGTGTGTGTGTGTGTGTGTTTGTGAATACGCTCAAGTCAAAATCTACCATTGAGCGAGGCCCAAAGCCCCCATGACAAAACATTTTTTCCGTCTGCGGCGCAAAACGTTTGGGGGTGTATTGTTACAGGCTCCTGGGGATGGGGCTTGGGACAACGCCTGGGTCCTTGCAGGTTTCGCTCTTCGTTGGGGTGCACGGTAAGTCGGAATTCACACTCTGTGGGTCGCACCCCAATCAAAGATGGCCGGACCCTGTCTCGCTGTCCCAATCCTGAAAGATCCCATTCTTCTCTTCTCTCAAAACATCTCAAAATAGAGGATAATTCCGTGCTTAATCTCCCGAAGAAAACACGGAGGCTCTTCATCACTTTGGCTTGCTTTCAGACAACAAGCCCACTCCAGCATCAAATTCGACTCCCAAACAAAACAAAAGCGTTCTTCATCTCCCTGGTTTCTGTTCCATTACATCTCCAACGGTTCATTTCACTCTTCCAAAACCTGGGATCACGCCCAAGGGAGGTGAAACTGCGGGGGGTTCAGCAAAAAGGAATCCAATTCCTCTGGCGGATCCATGAGGGTGCGACTTCTGTCTCAGCCAGCGACTCACCCTGAAATGAGGGGTGGGGGAGGGATTGGGGGGGCCCTCTTCAAACTTTTAAAGTTTGGGAGAATATATTTTTCTGGGTTTGGAAAGTAACAGACCGAGGGGGCCAGTAAACCAGTTCTTTGAGGCAAGCCAAGTCAACTTTGTGTCTAAGACGCAACTTGTTTCTCCTTTCTTCGTGTCTTGTTGTGAAGGTGAAGTTGCCTCTCTGACCTCCAAACAAATTTACCCTCCAAGGTTTGAGCACCCCAGAGTCCAACGCTGACTGAGCCCGAGGTTGAGGCCGTACACCTGATTCTGAGGCGGCAGGACTCCGGCAGGAAGAACCCTGCGACACAGGAAAGACAACAGAAAAATTGTCTAAGAAGTTTTCATGGGAGAAAAGAGCTGCAAGAGATATCTTCGGAGACCTCCACTGGTTTGGGGCCGGGAGGAAAGCGAGGGGGGGCGAGGGGGGGGGTCCAACCCCTGAATCTTCTCCGAAAAATTACAGGGTCCGGAAAGCTCCTGATCAAACAAGAAGAGGCAGAACAATGTTTCGAGTATTGTCCCATTTCGAGATCAACTGGAACAGAATTTTGGAAGCAAGAAAGTTGTTCGTTTTCGCATGCCGGCGCGACGTTTTGCAACATACCCCGTGCGCAATCTGTTCTGCCATCGCAAACCTCTGATAAGATTTGGGTCAACCCGTTGACACGCTCAACTGGTCATAAGATTTTGCTTTCCGTGTTTGTTCATGTTGTTATCGGGTTTTGAGGCTTTCTGCACCAGGACATGGAGTTCGAGTTGACAAAGGGAAGATTCGAGATCAATTTCTGATTCTCATCCGACCCCCTCAACTGGTGAAATCAGACCGGATCTCGGGTGTGGCCGCTCGGAGTGAATCAAGACTTCCAAACGTCAAAACGAGCTCCTGTGGCTTTGGTGTGAGGGCAGCAGCACTGCAGGGAGGAGGTTGGAGGATGGCGGGCGTTGGAGACTGGTATCTGGATCAGAAAAGGGTACGGAGTCTGGTTGTGTGCGTTTGTGTGTGGGTGTGTGTGTGTGGCTGGAAAGAAAGAACAGAGAAACCGAGAGGAAGAAATCTTGATTTCTGTGTCTGTGTGAAAGACGACCTGTAGACCTAGGGGGGGGGGGATCTTTCTGAGCTTTCACACGAGTTCGTGAAAATGTGTGTGTGTGCGTGTGTGTGTGTGCGTGTGTGTGTGCGTGTGTGTGTGCGAGTGTTTTCATCTGAGCTTGTGTGAGAATGATGTGTGTGTACACACGTGTGTGTTCTAGTGTGTGTGTGTGTGTGTGTGTGTGTGTGTGTGTTCAAGTTCGTGTGTGTGTGTGTGTGTGTTCAAGTTTGTGTGTGTGTGTGTGTGTCTTGAGCACCCCTGCCCCTCCCCCACCCCCACCGTGACCCGAACCTCATGAGAACTGTCGGTCTCTGGTCCCACAGATCGCGCTGCTGGCGACGCGCATCTCCAAACCGAACGTGCAGAACATCGCGATGGCGTTTCTGGACGTGACGCCGGCCATGCTGGGGAGCCTGGAGGCGGCGCATCGAGAGAACGCGCACGGCTTCAACAGGGACGTGCTCCTCAACTGGGCCTACAAGAACCGGGGGCCAGACCAGACGCTGGTGAGTCACGCCCCAACGCTTCCGGGTGATTCAGCGCGACGGGGTTGCCTTTTGTGTGGTTTTGAGGAATTTTTGCTGACGATGTGGATTTCTGTGGTGTTTTCTGTTTGAGTTCTTGCTTTTGTACGATTTATTGATAGCCGTCTGTACACGGTTCTCACACACATACAAAACAAAAAAATAAATAAATTAAACTGGAAATGGGTACATTGGAGTCAATAGGGGTATTTTTGGGTGCATTTATACTTTTCTCAGTTTTGTATGATTTAATAAGCAAATCTGCCTGTTGTTACAATATATAATTTTATAAATTGGTATATATTTTTATATATATTGTCTGATATTTCTATACTTCTATCACCCTGAATTAATTGTATCAATTTTCTATTAGTTAGATTTTGCAATTTTGTATGCATTTGTTGTATATTGTTTTTAAGTATTTGTCTTTGTTGACAATAAGCTGTACAATCCATGAAGTAATGATGTATAGTTTCTTGTTTATTTTTATTACAAGTCATACATTTAGAATTTTGTGTTAGATTAAATTAAAAATTTATCTGCATTTAGTTTACTACATTGAAATCTTAATTTTAAATATATATTATCTATCTCTGTGTCATAGTGAAATAAATTTATTACTTTATATTCATGTATACTATATTTTTTATGCATATTTTCTAAGAATTCAGGGTAGCTATTTATTTGTCTAACAGTATTGGGGAGCATATTCCATGATCTTATCATTTTAAGATAATATGAATTATAAAATTTGTTCTTTTTTGAAAAGATTATTTTCAGCTTTCCCACATTTCTTCCAATATTAAAAGGTAAGTCTAAAAAAAATTTATTATAAATAATTTTTGGTGTTTGTGTTAGCTTTATTTTTGCAAACATTGTTATAGCTAAATAAGCTGTTCTGTCTTGAAAATTATTCCAGCCCAATTCTTTTAATAATTTATTCTCAGATATAAATCTAGTTCCTTTTACTACAATTAGAGCACAGTGATATATTAATCTTGTTATTCTTTTTATGTTTTTTTGTGTTGCATTTATATAAAACATACTGCAATAATCAATGATTGATGCTATCAGCCCTTTATATAATTTTTCACTAGTTTTAAAATCTATTTTATGTCTTATTAATTTAAACATATGTATTATTTTATGTGTTTTGTGTAAGGTGTAATTTATATGTGTCTCCCAATTTAGAGTTTGGTCTAAATATAAGCTTAATTGCTTGTAGGTTATCACCCTTTCTAATTCTTTGTTTCCCATCTGAAGCATGGGATATTGTGGATAATGACTGTTACTAACTATAATATATTTTGTTTTGGTTTCACTAAATTCTATTTTGTTATTTTCAGCCCAAATCAATAATTGATCAATGTCAAATTGTATTACATTAAAAGCATTTTGTATATCATCTCTTTCAATTTTTTCAACAAGTGCAGTATCATCAGCAAATATATAAGGATTACTAATTATATTTTCAGTTATATCATATGCAAAAATACTCCATAATAAAGTAGCTAGTACTGACCCCTGTGTTACTGAGCTTTGTATGTGATATAATTCTGATTCATAGCCATGTATTACACATCTACTATATCTATCTGATAAATAATTTTTAAACCAAGCAAAAACTTCCTTTGTGACACCCATGTAATTTATTTTTTGTAATAAAATTTTATGATCAACTTTATCAAAAGCCTTAACCACATCTAAAAATAAAATAATACTATCACAATTTTTATCTAAATTTTCATAAACATTGTGTAACATCATAGATAAATTATGTTGACAGGATGATTTTCTCTTGAAGCCATAATTATTATTATTGAAAAGATTATTTTTTTTCTAAGTAAGTGTAAAAGGTTTGAAATACTATCTTGTCTAAAAGCTTTCCTAAATTATTGCATAAAGATATTGGTCTATAATTTTCTTTCTTATAGGGTGAATCTTTTTTATGTAAGGGAGTCCAATTGGATATCTTCCATTGGTTAGGATAGGTTCCATGTATTAATGAATAATTAAAAATATATTCTAGTGGTATTAATAAACTCTCTTTAGTTTCTTTAATAAATTTATTGCTTATATTATCAGGTCCATTGGCTGTATTAATATTCAAATTTTTTATTATATTGTCTATTAAACTTTTTGTTACATAAGGGAAATCATATTTATTATTATTATGTATAAAGTATTCTTTATAATCAACCTTGTTATCATAAACTCCATTATCAGTGGTTACTTGTTCTGCAAAGTAATCACCTATAATTCTTACCTTGTCTTGATCATTTTTATAGATTTTCTTATTCTGGATTATGTCACCTATGTTTGACTTAATTTTCCTTTTTAATAATTTATTACAAATATTCCAAAATTTTCTACTACTGTAATTTTTATGTTTCAAATTTTCAGAAATATTTGTGTAATAATTCTGCCTGGCATTTTCAAACATTTGATCTAATTGATTTTTTGTATTTATATATTTCATTTTATTATAGTCTGTAGGATTTTCTTTATATTTTTTATTATATCTCCTTTGTAAGATGATATATTTTTTAATTTTATAATTTATAAGTGGGTGTTTTCTTTTGGTATTACTTAATATAAAAGATGGTATATTGGTATCCATTTCTTTATATATTGCTGTTTGTAAGAAATCCACCATTTTTGTTATATTTTGACATGAATATAAATTTTCCAACCAGTTAATATTCTTCAAATTTTCTCTTATTTTATCCCAATCTGCTTGATCATATTTATAAATCTTTCTAGGAAGTATAGTGATAGGTTTGTCTATATAATTTATTGTAAAAATAATAGTGTTATGATCAGAGTTTTTAATTGGAGGATTAATTGTTATTTCACTAGTAAAACCAGGTGAATCAGTTAATACTAAATCTAATATATTTTTTTGTCTAGTGGGTTCATTAACTAATTGGAAAAGGCCTAATTGAGTTATAGCATCATAAAAAATGTGATTATTCAAATGTGATTTATTCCATGTAATTTTAGGAAAATTATAATCACCTAAAAAATAAATACCTGTATAATTGTTTATTATACTGTAATTATAACAGTCATAAAAATTATTGATTAGTAAATCAGTGATATTATTTTCACTTGTTGGTGCTCTATAAATTAAGTTAAAGATGAATTTTGTATTATTTGATATTGTAGCTTCCACCACCAAATGTTCCAAATCAACATTTTCTAAATTGTTAAGTTTGTCTATTTTTATATTTTCTTTATAATAAATTAGCAAACCTCCTCCTATAGTTGACCTATTTTTATAAATAGGTGGTCTGTAACCATCAATATGTAATTGATATTGGTTCATTTCTTCATCTTTAAGCCAAGTTTCTGTCAAAAATATAATATCACAATTATTAATATAAATGAATTCTTTTATCATATCATTGAACTTACAATCTTGTACTTCTATTAATAGAGTGTTATCAGTATCTGAGAACAATGACCTAATATTGGTATATCCTATTGTTATGTTATATTTGGGTCCTGGATTTGTTTCAATATCATATAATAATAATATTTGTGTATAATGCTTATAAATGTTTTTTGCATAATTATATATGGGTTTAGCATGAAAATACAATAACTGTGAATGTGAATATATTCTATGCTGAATATAACTAATTGGCATATTTTTCCTTGTTGTGGTATGTTATAAAATTTTTAACATGAAAATTACTGAAAATTCCTAAATTCGAGCAGAATTTTTCCCCCTGGCAACAAGAGCCTCGTTTTGGTGTTGTAGCCTCTTTCTGATTTATGTCAAAACCTTTGCACCCAAATTTTAGGTATTTAGAATGGATACTATTAACTCCAATGTATATAAATAATTTTCCAGAAACTTCCAATTTGACATGCCATGTTCGGTTTGTAAAAACAATTTCTAATCTTTTTTTCTCATAATCAAATTGAACGATTTTGTCATCACCCGCCTCGGATACCAATAATTTCTGTGACATCAGAGCAGCGGCACTCTTTGATCTCTGATTTCGGCGGTTGAACACAAAATTCCAAATTAATTGAAAAAAACATATTCTATACAAGATGAACAGATTTTGGAAACAAAAACAATGTTTGTTGTTAGTTTTGAAGAAAATTCTCACACATACTTTTGTTAATCCACTCATCCAAGAACTTAAAGGTATGTACAGATTTTTCGCCAGCCGGGGTTGGTCCAAAATCGAATTCATCAAAGCAGTTTTCACCACTGATATAACATTTAGACTCAAGTATCACTCAGTTCTTGTCGCAGGTCCATGAGCAGCACTCCCAACTTGTTTTTTCCTGACCATTGTCCTGGCTTGCTCAGAAGATCCGACCGCAGCGCACATCCCGTTCCCCAAAAATTGTCGTGCGGGTTTGCCTCAGCAAGTATCTTCTTTCCTGTTTTCAGCAACTGTTCCTTCAGATGCGGATTCTGGTGAAATTTCGCAAGTAATCCTGTTCGAACCACTTCAAGTCGAGTGTCATCGTCAAGTACGTTCCCTTTTGAAATTGCAATGGTTTCCACTGGTTGAGGGGTCTTCAAAACTCTGTAGGCCAATTCCTTTTTGCCATTGAGGTCACATTTCTTGTACAAATAAAAATGTTCAACTGTTGGAAATTTCTGTCCATTCACCTCAAATTCTGCAGCATTGAAGTTGGAAAACGGTGAGAATTTGCCATAGAATCCCAATACCGTTTGTCCCTCCGTTGTCGTTGCTTCACGTTCACATCCTGCTTTCACTGCATCACCATAATGAAGTTCCAGAGATCTCATATCCTTGGGGGTAGCGCTGAACCTCTGTCCATTTATGATGAGAGTGTCAATGTTCAGGAAACACCGCTCTCCACATTTGCAAGCTGCTTGCAAAAATGGCAGAAGCAAACGTTGTCTCACCTGCACCTCAACAGCAAAATGTTCATCCAACCACAACTTGGATCCCTTGAGATTTCGCCTCCTTTACCACACCAACTCACGGTCGGAATACGAGTGAAATTTGACCACAACATTTCGCGGTCACCCTCCTTTCACCCCCACTCGATGTATTCTATCAACTGGGACAGGTTGTTCCATTTGAAATTTCTCTTTGCACAGGGTCTGGAAAAACGTCTTCAACTCCTGGTCAGCAACAGTCTCCGGAACTCCCACCAAAACAAGGTTTGTTCTTTTATCACTGTTCTCTGTGTCGATCTGCCGATTCTTGAGAATTTGTTTCTCATTCTCCAAAAATTCAATCCTCCTGATAAGGTCATCAAGACGAGCGGTGTTGACTCCAGCTTGCTCTGAGACAACATTCAAATTTCCATCAAATTCAGCTCGCAATTCTGCACATAATTTGTCTGATTCCTCTTGAATGACTTGATGAATCTCTTCTCGAATTGAGGAAACTGCAACTGACTGTCCTTTCAAAATGTCCTCCTTCAACTCTTGCAGCATATTCTGAATAATTCCATGGTCCACTTCCATTCTTTTGGCCGGTTGAAGTGAAACAGATGAAGACGGAGAAAGTTGAGAGACTGACCTTTTTGTAGCCATTGAGTTCAAATGAGTTCAAATAAGTTCAAATTGAGCGATAATCAGATCAATCCATGAAACACACGAAATATTTCCTCAGGAAAACAAGATTTGGCTCTCAAAACTTATCACGAGAAGCACAAATCACTCACATACCCAATGTCAAACTTGAGGAAAAAAGTCCACTTTCGCTCATCAGAATAATAGTGAAAATCTGCAGACAAATTCAAATTCAACCCAACATGGCTGTCGCCAATTGCAATTGTAACTGTTTGAGTTAAAAAATTGCAGAAAAGAAAGGGAACCCACAGATTTTGCACTGGCACCTGGAATCGTTTTCTGAGAATTTCTCCCTCCTTCACCCCAACACCTCGGGAATACGATGAGGACTTCCAGATGTTTTGTGAGCGATAATACAAGAAATTGGAATCATTTCCTCCCTGCAAACCCAACACGTCATGAATGCGATGAGCACGTGCAGGTATTTTGTGAGCGATAATACAAGAAACTCCCCGTTCTATCTCCCGCAGCGTCTCGCTGCGATTCTGTACAAAGCGGCGGAGCTGTTCAGCTGGGTCGATCCGAAGGTCGTCCAGGACATTCTGGGCGTCACGGTGGAAGAGGCGCGCGCTTTCGCCGAGCAGTGGGACAAATCCGCGGGCATTGCCGCCGGCTCCGCTCTACCAAGCATTGAACCTCCATCCATGATGGCTCTCCCTGGACCAAGGACCTTGTTTGCTGGGTCTGACCCGACCCAACCTCAGATAGCACCAGTGGAACCCGTCGGGGGGCGGGGTCCATCGAACCCAGGTCCAGACGGCCAGCTGAGCCTGGTGGAGGCGGCGGAAACGGATGCTCACCGCCCAGTGGCGCCACCCGCGGACGCCGTCGTGACGCCGGATGCGGAGGAGGGCAGCGCCGCTGTGCGTCGTGCCGAGGCGTCCTACAGGGGCCCGACGCCGCCAGGTGAGGACGACGGCGTTGTTTTCTCGCGCCTTGTGGTGACCATCCGTCACCGTGCACGCACCCCGCCCCCCCCCCGCCCCCGAATTGCACGGCTAAATTGAGCAGATTGTCGAGCAAAATTATGTGTTGTGTGCAACGGTTCGTGCAAATTTATCTTTGAATTGGCCCCAAAAAAGGGAATTACCCAAGCTGGAAAATGAAGAGCTGGAGAGAATTCTATGGTCACAAAATGACGTCCGGAGTGTGTTCTAAAACAGAGCTGCTCCCCCCCCCTCCTGCCTCTCAGCGTGGAGGGCTCCTCTTAACATGAAAGGACTTGAAACTGATTTCAGGGGCATTGTTTCTCAGTGTCACACACACATACACACCACACACACACACACACACACACACACACTGTCCGCCACTATTTTTTCCCGGCAGGCAGTGTTTTCAGTTCCAGGCGAAACATTTCTTTCCCTAAGTTCTGTGTCGATGGGGGCTGGAGAACTGATTTCTCCAACCAGATTTTGACACACAGGATCAGAGAAAAGGTTTTATCGAACCTGACTCCCAACGTCAACAAAAATCAGTCACAATGGCGAAAATGTGGGCTTTCAAAATTTTACCCTCCAAACTTAATTTCGGGCTGATGGGTGAATGAATGATGCGGATTGATTGATTGATTGATTGATTGATTGATTGATTGATTTCAGACCGCGCCCTGACTGACATAAAGCTTGCGGACCTCGCTCTCCACTTCACGTCCGACATGGACGTGTACGTATTGTCGGCGCACCTGGGCGTCGCGTCGAACGTCGCGTCGGCGGCGCTCAACGACTCGAAGCGCGTCCACGAGGCGGCGCTGACCGTGCTGCGACACTGGCGCGGCAAAATCGCCAAGGATACGGACGCCTTCAGGCTGATGTACATGGCGCTGTCGGAGATGAGGATGATGCGCGTCATCGCTGAGGTGCTGGACAAGTGACGGCGCGCTTTTCTTCTGCAACTTGGGCGCGCGCGCGTATAGCAATCACTTCTTTGCGTCCCTGAAGGACAAGGCATGGACCCCTTTTCTCGATCTGCTGCATCACAGACAGGTGTTAAAAACATATTAGTCTCCATGTGACATTGAAAGACAAGACAGGTGCCCCACGGGGCGACTTGCTGCAGCACGTGTTCCTTTCTTGTTTGGCGTCTTTCAATAAGACGTGACGCACCCAGTGGGACTCCAGAGAGCGTCTGTTGAAGAGAGAGCCTCTTGTATTCTCCCCACCCTCCAAAAAACTGGACCTTGAAAAAAATGCTCTGCTGTTACGAGAGGTTGGCCGTGTCTCGCCATGCAAAGACTTTTTCACGGCCGGTGTCTGTTGTGACGTGGGTGGGATGTTGATAAGCCAGTGATATTGTTACATGCCGAAATTCTGCCATCGAGCGACTGTATCCACATTGAATTTGTGGGAACATCCCAATCTGCTGACCTCCGTGGAGTGTTTCACAAAACGGTGCGGTGCGTGTTGTGTGTTGTGACCCTTCATGATGTGAAGATGTTTTACAAGTGCCTGAATGTGAGTTTGCAATGATTGCAGGTCAGATTGCAAGGAAGATTATTCTTGCTGATGAACGTTTGCGATCACTTGATGTGTCCAGGGGTGGATATTTTTTTGAACGCTGAGGCCACCGTTTTCATTTTGCAATTTTGACGTGGGAAAATTTGTCACCTTTGTGCCTGGATGTGTGAAATACTTGCATCAGTTGCCTCTGCATCCACCCCTGGTATCCGGATTCCGGTTTCATTTTGACTTCGTTTTTTCGCAAAAAAAGAAGATTTGTTGATGGTCAATAAAGGTCAATGAAGGGAGAAAGAAAATCGTTTCTTTTGTGCATTTCATGATTTTTTGTTTGTCTGAAGGGCCAACTTCAACGGAGCTTCCTTTTCTCACATCGCTGACAGTGAAATCTTTATTGTGCGATGGCACAGCAGACATGATGATAGAGAAGACGAATCAGCAGCTTTCGGCGTCTGTCGACCAAAGTGTTTTGAAAGTGCCGCGGACTCCCACTGTTGCTGTCGCTCACATCACACAGCGATACGATGCATGCACGTGCACTTCCAGGAACAAAACTCCCTTCTTCTTCAAAAGAAAAAAAAAAGCCGTGTGTGTCAGAAGAACATGAACCTTTTGATGACTACGGTTCGTCGCTCAAATGTAGCTTTGACATTTGACTGAAGTGCGAATTTCACAAGATTGCGGTTTTTCAGGTTCCTTCAGAGCGATTGTCGGCCTCCGATTCCGCCCAGGGGGTGGGATGGGTGGCGGGGGGGGGGCAGGAAATATTTTGACAGGAAAACAGTGAGGGGAAAAGCAAAAGAAAACTGTCTGAATCCACCCTTGGACGCGCGTGGCTGATCACTTGTGTCTGGCGACCCGTGGGAGGTGAATTATCTGCTGAATATTTTATTGTATGTGTGTGTTGTGGTATGCCGCAACTGACTCACATTGATCAATGCTCACTGTGTAAAACTTCATGCTGAACTGTGCTCCATTTTTTGTGCCCTGTATCGTAGCTATAACGCCGCTGAATTCAGACCTGGGGATTTCCCCTGGAAAATCACGAAAATCTTGAAGACCAAGACGAAATTTGAAACATTTGGGGCACATCACCACTGGACAGAAACACCCGCGGAGGGGTAGATCTACATCCTAGGGATCCAGCCCTGAGGGCAAAGCTGCAACGAACCTTGCACTGAACAAGTACGAGCACAAGTTTGTAGAGTGTATACTCGTGACGTTATACAACGAGGAAGCTTTTGCACACGGCGCCTCGTGTTTGGCCTCGTTGATACGAGTACACAGCTGGATTGTGACACACTTTCACAAATCCACAGAAAACAAGCGTGAAGACAAGACAATGTGAAGCGTCGCCATAGCGACCGGACACTGGAGTAGCTGCCGCGGTTATTGCTGACGCAATGGGCAAAGCCCATGGTTGGAACTGAGATGGTCTGACCTGAGATTTCTAACAAAAGAACTCGAGGAGTAGATCTGTTCCACGTTCACTGAAGATTGGTGACGAGGCAGGAAGAAAACAACGTTCTGGTCAACTGGACTTGCGCAATGAAGTGAAACGAACCGAACGCAAGACTTTTGACAGTTAAATTTGTGGCCAAAATCGCGAAAGCAGCAGAAGACAGACGTCCAGATCCACCTCATAGCTGGACACGAACGTTGACAATTCGGGCAATTTCACTCATCACTGCAGCTGCTCTGAACAACAAACATGTCTGAGCGTCTGACCCCGAGTCAGATTGCCCGGCTCGGGGCGGTCTTCGCCCCGGACAAACTGGAGTCGGTGGCCCTGGGCTTCCTGGGGCTGGAGTCGGAGACCCTGGCCACGCTGAAGAGCTCGGCCCGAGAAAACATAGACGGCTACAAAAGAGGCGTCCTGCAGAACTGGGCCAACAGAGGCATGGAGAACAATGTCAGGGTGAGAGCCGTGTGTTTGTGTGTGTGCGTGTGTGTGTCAGAGAGAAAAGTAACGAATGTCGACAGAACATGGCAGGCCAAAGATCTATATGTCTTCAGATACGTATCTGATGTTGCAGCTTGCTTGCTTGCATCAATGTCAAAAGTTCCGTTGTGTTTTACGGATCTTTTAAGTAACATTACCAGGTAACGTTTCAAAAACGTAATATTTTTGGCGTGACAGTTCCGTTTCCGTTTCCGTTTTGAGACTGACAGTATACATGGTCTTGTTTTGTGTGCGTAAGGATCAACTGGCTGCTTTTCAAACATTTCAAACACAATAAAAGCACAGTAAACCACATCGTCATAGAAGGACACTGATGTTATCAGCCCATGTAGGTCGTGTCCTCAAAAGGGTGATCGCTGTTGTGGGATACGAGGGGAATACTAAAAGTCTTTTCCGTCATGTTCAGCACCTTGCTGCGATCAGGCTTTGTGCTTGTCCGCCAAAGCATTGTTCTCTGTAGTCAAGAGCGGTTCGAGCGCTGAACATG